>Ga0209653_1000835_pt1 | contig 26253 bp, 23 predicted proteins | sample SaaInl6LU_22_DNA_FD_184644 | JGI IMG/M metagenome (GOLD analysis project Ga0209653, IMG submission 184644) | Marine microbial communities from expanding oxygen minimum zones in the Saanich Inlet - ESP_116LU_22_DNA (SPAdes) (version 2) | ecosystem: Environmental > Aquatic > Marine > Intertidal...
ATATCTCGATACGAGCCCGTTTCTTAATAAAATTACCGCGCCGGTCGCCATTTTTACCGGCGGCGATGATGTGGTGGTAAAACCGGATGCCGCCGCCGCGTTAAAAGCGGGTTTGCCGCAAGCGCATCATTGGTTGCTGGCAGATGTCGGTCATGCGCCCTATTGTGAAGATGCTGCCAGTTTTAACGCCGCCATCGACGCGTTTCTTGATAAAGTTTCGGCAGGATAAAAGGCTCACATGGTAAAATAGATGAACGCTTTTACGTTACGGCCATTTGTCATTTATTTTTTGACAAACACATTGTCACTGCTTGGCACATGGATTCAAAAGGTGGGTCTTGGCTGGCTGACCTGGCAAATTACCGAATCCACTTTCTGGACAAGTTTTGTGTCGATTGCCTTGATGGCACCGGTTGGCATTATTGGGCCATTTATTGCTGTATATGCCGAAAGCTGGGATATGCGGCGCGCCTTTCTGATTACAAAAATTCTGATGATGCTTATCAGTTTCGTGATCTTTGCCCTGCAATATTTTGACATGCATAATCTGCATAGTTTGATTGCAACATCGCTTGCTCTTGGCCTGCTAAGCGCTGTTCATCACCCGATCCGACTGGTGTTCATCTCGATTGTGGTGCCGCGCCCCTATCTTGCTAGTGCCATTGGGTTGAATTCAGTGTCATGGAATATGTCGCGCGTTGTTGGCCCGGGGCTGTCTGGCTTTGCGATTGTGCTTCTTGGTTTGGCAACTACATTTGGGATTGCGGTTATTCTTTATGCGCCGCTGATTGTGGCTTTGGCATTATTACCGCTTGCATCGCGCGCCAAGGCAAAGCCGAATGCCGACCGGTTTTTTCAAAAGATGCGGGACGGCGGCAGGGTGGCATTACAAACACCACTCATTTTTACCGCCCTATGTATGGTGGCGTTGAACAGCTTTCTGGTTCGTGGTGTTTTGGAAATTCAGCCGGCGATCATTGGTCAGATTCTTGGCGGTGAAAGTCAGGCCTTGGCGACAGCTACGGCCGCTGCTGGTGTCGGCGCATTGTTAGCGTCGGGCTGGATTGGGCTTGGCAAATTATCGTCAGATTTTATCCAGCGTTGCCTATGGCCAATGCTTGCCATTGGCATTATCGGAACGGCCTGTTTAAATCTGACAAGCATGATCATTCCGATGAGTTTGATTTTTGTACTAACCGGCTTTACCGCCACGGTTGCCGGCATTGGCGCGCAAACATTGATCCAGCTAAAAGTAGAAGAAGATTACCGCGCCCGCGTAATGACCTGGTGGTCCAGCGTTTCCTTTGGCAGCCTGACCCTTGGTGGTATTCTGATCGGGTTTCTTGGCGATCTAACGCCAATTGAGGATGCCATTTTGATGGTGATGTTGCCCGGCTTTTTGTTGGCCATGCTGGTTCTTGTCAAACTGCCATTGGCACGCTGGAAAGCCTAACCCGCCAAACAGGCAATTGCGCGTAAGTGGTGTATTTTGGCTTTGGGCGTGATGGCTAATCCGCGTCACCGCGTTCGATTTCAATTTCACCAACCATGACTTTTTCGAATTTCTCGAAGAAATTCTTGGACAGTTTTTTGGCCGTGCTGGTAATCAGGCGGCCGCCAAGCTGGGCAATTTTGCCGCCGGTTTCTGCCTTTGCCTCATAACGCAGAATCGTGGTCTCGCCATCTTCGGTCAAAGTGACATCAGCACCGCCCTTGGCAAAACCGGCAAGGCCGCCTTCGCCTTCACCCGACAAGCTAAAGCCATCTGGCGCCTTGGATTGATCAAGCATGACCGTGCCGTTGAATTTGGCTTTTACCGGCCCGATTTTCAACGTGACCTTGGCCACAAGCTTGGTATCAGATTCGCGTTCAAGTGATTCGCATCCCGGAATACAGGCTTTGAGAATCGCAATATCATTCAACGCCGCATAGACCTCGGCACGAGGGGCAGGGATCGTAATCTCGTCAGCGATTTCCATCATAAATATCCTTGGCGATGATCGGCGTTGATGCGTTTTGTCACGCTAAGATATAGGCCGACTAAATGGCGACTTCAACTAAGAAACGGATAAACCACCCCTTGCGGATAGGTCTTTTGGCAAGTAAGGACAAAGCGGCAAGGCCGGCGTAATTCTGAAAATCTCGCCAAAGGCACCAAACCTGCAGCGGGCAGGTTCGGTGTGAATTTTGACAAACGGGATCAGGAATATCTAGCCAACAATATTGAAATCCGGCCCATAGGGATAGCCGGTGATATTGTCATTACCATCATCATTGATGATCAAAATATCATGTTCGCGATAGCCGCCAGCTCCGGCCTGTCCATGCGGAATGGTCAGCATCGGTTCCATCGAAACAACCATCCCCGGTTCAAGAACCGTATCGACATCCTCACGCAACTCAAGCCCCGCTTCGCGGCCATAATAATGCGACAGAATGCCAAAGGAGTGACCATAGCCGAAACTGCGATATTGAAGCAGATCACGATCTTCCAAAAAGGCGTTGATCTTATGCGTTACCTCGCTGCACCGCATCCCTGGCTTTAGCAGGCTGATGCCATATTCATGGGCGGCGATATTCGCTTGCCAGATGCCAAGGCTTGTCGGGTCAACTGAACCCGCAAACATGGTTCGTTCCAGCGCCGTATAATAGCCCGAAATCATTGGAAAGCTGTTGAGCGACAGAATATCGCCTTTTTGCAATTTCCGGCTGGTGACTGGATTATGCGCACCATCGGTATTGAGCCCAGATTGAAACCAAACCCAGCTATCGCGATATTCGGCTTCGGGAAAGGCCTCGGCAATGGCAAGCTCCATGGCGTCACGTCCGGCCATGGCAATATCAATTTCGCGCTGCCCAAGCTTGACCGCATCACGAATCGCATAGCCGCCAATATCGGCAATGCGCGCCCCTTCGCGGATCAAGGCCAGCTCGGCGGGAGATTTATGCATACGTTGCTGCATAATTGCGGTTGATAAATCGGTCTGGCTTGATGGCGACAGAAACGCCACAAGCTTGCCATGCTGGTCAAGGGTCAGATGATCGCCTTCATAGCCGACCGCGCTGTTTTCGCCAGCAACCGATCGAATGGCACGCCAGAAATTATCGCGTTGCCAGTCGGTATAGGTGATATTGTCACAAAAGGAGCGCCGCCATGGCTGGCCAGCGTCAATGCCTGCGGAAATGGTGACATTTTCGTTGGCGGTCACGACCAACCCATAGGGGCGGCCAAAGGCGCAGTAAAGAAACCCCGAATAATAGGCGATTGAATGCATTGAGGTAAAAATCGCGGCTTTCACACCGGCAGCGGCCATAATGGCACGCAAACCGGCAAGCCGTGTTTCATATTCAATTGTGGAAAATTGGGCTGTTGCTTTTTCACCGTTATGCAAACGGTATGTGTCTGGTCGCAAAGTCATTTAGACCCTCCATTGACTAGTTCAAAAGAAGGTCCCGGCGTTCAGGACTTTTTCAAAAAAGGCGCAACCGTGAAACCTCATACGGTTGGAGCGACGCCATCGCTCATGCCTGTTGGCAAATTGTATTACGCGCGATCACAAAAGAGGCAAGTGTTTTTTTGATTGCGCATTTTACGGTGATCACTGGCCGGATATGATGCCGCTGATTGACCCCGATAATATATTGTTTTGGACAGCACAAAATTGTTGTATCAACGCTGATGATTTTGTGAAATTGCACCGCTGCAATGCGCTGTGTGGGAGAAAAATATGTCAACAATCGTGAATAGCTGGAATGAATGGGATCCTTTAAAACATGTGATTGTCGGGCGCGCCGATGATTGTCATATCCCGCCTGAAGAGCCAGCTTTGGACGCGAAGGTTCCTGAAGATAGTGACATGCGTGGCCAATGGGGTCGCCGCCCGCAAGACAGCATTGATCGTGCCAATGAATTGCTTGATAATTTTGCCACCATGCTGGCATCACGCGGTATTAAGGTTGATCGCCCAACGCCGATTGATTTTTCGCTTCCTGCCATCACACCTGATTTCCAGACTGAAAGCCAGTTTGGCTGTATGCCGCCGCGCGATGTTTTGTTGACCGTTGGTAGTGAAATTCTCGAAGCGACCATGTCTTATCGTTGCCGCTGGTTTGAATATCTTTGTTATCGTCCCTTGATGCAGAAATATTGGAATGAAGATCCAAATTTCCGCCATGAGGCCGCACCAAAACCACGTTTGACCGATGCTGATTATCATCCCGATTATTTGTCGGAAAAAATCGGTGTTGAAAAGCGGTTGCAATGGGCGGCTGAAAAATTCTTTGTCACGACCGAAGAAGAACCATTATTTGATGCGGCCGATGTTTTGCGTTTTGGCAAAGACCTTGTCGTTCAGCATGGATTTACCACCAATCTGAAAGGCATTGAATGGATCCGGCGGCATTTTCCAGATCACCGTGTTCATGCGGTCAATTTCCCCGGCGATCCTTATCCGATCCATATTGACGCAACATTCACCCCGCTTCGCCCGGGTTTGATTCTGAATAACCCGCAACGCCGCCTGCCCGAAGAACAGCGCCGTATGTTTAATGACAATGGTTGGGAAATTGTTGATGCCGCCCAGCCAGCGCATAACGCGCCGCCAGCCCTTTGCTATTCGTCGGTTTGGCTTAGCATGAATGTTCTGGTTCTTGATCCAAAGACGGTTTGTGTTGAAAAGTCAGAAGTCTATCAAGCCGAACAGATGGACAAGCTTGGCATGAATGTTATCGAGGTCGAATTGCGGGACGCCTATGCTTTTGGTGGCGGGTTGCATTGCTGTACGGCTGATGTTTATCGTGAAGGTGGTCTTGAGGATTATTTTCCGAAACTGGCCGGATAGGCACTGCCAAGCAATCAACAGATCAGCAAGTGCGTGCCCCTAGGCGGAGGTATCAAGCAATGACAAAGCCGGTTTTCAGCAAACCATTCACACAGCAAGAAGCGATTCCCGAGGCAGGCATCGCGCGGGCTGTTGAAATCATGAAAACCGGAAGGCTTCACCGCTATAATCTATTGCCTGATGAAGCTGGCGAAGCCGCCGCTTTGGAAATGGAATATGCCAAATGGCAGGGGGCGGATTATTGCATCGCCTGTACATCAGGCGGCTATGCCATCCAATTGGGGTTGCGCGTTTGTGGCGTCAAACCTGGCGATAAAGTGCTTGCCAATGCCTATACATTGGCGCCGGTGCCAGGCGCCATTCACAATGTTGGCGGCGTTCCGGTTCTTGTTGATATTGATGAATCCTATCATATTGATTGCGATGATCTTGACGCCAAGGCGGCGGCAAGTGGGGCAAAATATTTGCTGCTATCTTATATGCGGGGTCATATTCCCGATATGGACAAGCTGCTGGCGGTCTGTGCCAAATATGATATCTGCCTGATCGAGGATTGCGCCCATACGATGGGGGCAAAATGGCGCGGTATTCGGTCGGGGAATTTTGGCAAGGTGGCCGCCTTTTCGACGCAGACTTATAAACATATGAATTCAGGCGAAGGTGGGTTTTTGACCACCAATGATGCCGAGCTTGCGGCGCGCGCCGTAGTCTCCTCCGGCTCATACATGCTTTATGGACGGCATGGCGCCATTCCGGCTGAAGATGTGTTTCAAAAAGTGCGGCTTCATGCGCCAAATTATTCAGGCCGGATGGATCATATGCGCGCCGCCATTCTGCGATCGCAATTGCCAGTTCTTGAGGATAATCTGGAACGCTGGAACCAGCTTTATGACCGGCTTCATGCAGCTTTTTCAGCCATGACAGGGGTGGTCATTCCAGCGCGCAAACAAGAAGAATTCTATGTTGGCTCGTCAATCCAGTTTCGGGCTGAGGGGCTTGCCACCAAGGCTGTTCCGCAATTTGTTGCGGCCTGTGCGAAACGCGGGGTTGAACTGAAATGGTTTGGTGATGAAGAACCAAAGGCCTTTACCAGCCGTTATGACAGCTGGCGTTATATTGACGATATTCCGGTTCTGCCAACAACCTTGCGCGTTCTGGAAAAAACCCTTGATATGCGTGTGCCGCTTACCTTTAACATTGATGATTGCGATATGATCGCCAGCATCATTGAAGATGAAATTCAGGCCTTTCTGCCAGCCTAATCATATGGTGAAAATAAGGGCTGCAACCATCGTCGCAGCCCATATTCTGGCAGGGAAAGGTTAATGGTCAGGCATTTGCCGCGGCCAATGCCTGTTCGATATCGGCAATGATATCGTCAAAATGTTCAATACCAACAGCAAGTCGAACATAGCCCGGGGTCACGCCGGTTTTTAGCTGGTCTTCGGCAGATAATTGGGAATGCGTTGTTGACGCTGGGTGAATTGCCAAACTGCGGGCATCGCCAATATTGGCAACATGGTAAATCATTTTCAGATTATCAATGAATTTCCGGCCAGCCGCTTCGCCGCCTTTCAATTCAATGCCGACAATTGGCCCATAGCCACGGGTCATATATTTATCAGCCTTTGCCTTTTGCGCACCGTCAAACAGGCTTGGGTAAATAACCGCCTCAATGGCGTCATGCTTGACCAGATGCTCGGCAACGCGGCGTGCATTATCCTGATGCACGCGAAACCGCAATGGCAAGGTTTCCAGACCTTGGATCAGCTGGAAAGAATTGGTTGGCGAAATCGCCGCGCCTAGATCACGCAACAGCACGACACGCGCCCGAATGGCATAGGCAATGGGCGCTCCAAGCGCTTCGGGAACAAGACTTCCCCATACCGCGCCGTGATAGCTTGGGTCGGGGGTGTTGAATAGGGGGTGCCTGTCCGGATTTTTGGTCCAGTCGAATTGCCCGCTATCAATGATGATGCCGCCAATCGATGTGCCATGACCACCAATATATTTGGTTAGCGAATGAACCACGATGCTGGCGCCATGATCGATTGGCCGACAGGTGATTGGCGCGGCTGTATTATCGACAATCAGCGGGATATCAAGGCTCTTGCCAATTGCGGCAACTTCGGCAATCGGGAAAATGTTCAATTTCGGATTGGGCAGCGTTTCGGCAAAATAGGCGCGGGTTTTGTCGTCGGTTAAATCGCGAAAGCTTTCCGGATTATCAGCATCGGCAAAGCGTACCTCGATGCCAAGCTGTTTAAAGGTATTGGCAAACAGATTCCATGTGCCGCCATAAAGATGTGGCGATGACACAATATTGTCGCCAGCGCTGCATAGATTTTGCAAGCTAAGCGCAACAGCGGCTGACCCTGACGCAACCGCAAGCGCCACCATGCCACCCTCAAGCGCGGCAACACGTTCTTCAAGAACCGCATTGGTTGGGTTCATGATGCGGGTATAGATATTGCCCAATTCACGAAGGCCAAACAAATTGCCAGCATGTTCGGTGCTATCAAACTGATAGCTTGTCGTTTGATAAATGGGAACAGCAACAGCATTTGTTGCGCTGTCGCTTCGGTAATTGCCAGCATGTAATACAAGCGTTTCGGGATGAAGAGAGGTCGTTGACATAATTTTTGCCTTTTTGAAAACAGAATAACAAAATTAAACTATAGAAAAATGTTGCATTAACTAGAGTCAAATTAGCGAATATTAAAATTAATTTTTAAAAACTGTCAAAACAGGTACGGGTTTCTAACTCCACGACAAAATCGAGTAATTTATTGCGCAAAGTCGGTTAGACATTGGCTGGCAAGGCGTCTTAAAGCCTGTGTCGGCGGTGTTTTTTCACGGCTGGCGGCTAGGTCACGGATTTTTTTGCTGATTGGCCTGTGGTGACATGTTAAATAATGAATATAGAGCGTCACATGCGCTTTGACATTTAATGCCGCGCCGGTCTGCCGTTGGCAATTTACCAAGATTTCACATGGGGAATTTGAATGAAAACTTATAAAATCGCCTCAATTCCGGGCGACGGAATTGGCGTTGAAGTGATTGATGCTGGCCTTCGTGTTTTAGAGGCTCTTGCCGAGCGCGATGGTGGCTTCAAGCTTGATGTCACCAGTTTTGACTGGGGCAGCGATCGCTACAAGCGTGAAGGGGCATTAATGCCTGCTGATGGCGCCGAAGATCTGCGCGATTTTGATGCGATTTTCTTTGGCGCGGTTGGTGCGCCTGATATTCCCGATCATCTGACGCTATGGGGTTTGCGGTTGAATATCTGCCAGCCGCTTGACCAATATGCCAATGTGCGGCCAACGCGTATCTTGCCTGGAATCAAAAGCCCGCTTGCCGGTGTAACGGCAAAGGATCTTGATTGGGTGATTGTTCGCGAAAATTCCGAAGGTGAATATGCAGGTCAAGGTGGCCGCAGTCATCGTGGACAGCCGCATGAAATGGCAACGGATTTGGCTGTTTTTACGCGTGTTGGTGTGCAGCGTGTGATGCGCTATGCCTTTGAGTTGGCGCGCTCGCGGCCGCGTAAATTACTGACCGTTGTGACCAAGTCAAATGCCCAGCGTTATGGCATGGTGATGTGGGATGAAATCGCCGCTGAAGTCGCAGCCGAATTTCCTGATGTGACATGGGATAAAATTCTTGTTGATGCGATGACGGTTCGAATGACAATGAAGCCGGAAAGTCTCGATACGATTGTAGCAACCAATCTTCATGCCGATATCCTGTCTGATCTGGCGGCGGCGCTTGCTGGTTCAATCGGCGTTGCGCCGACGGCCAATCTGAATCCGGAACGCACCAGCCCGTCAATGTTTGAGCCGATTCACGGTTCAGCCTTTGATATTACCGGAAAAGGTATTGCCAATCCGGTTGCCACATTCTGGAGCGCATCAATGATGCTTGATCATATTGGCGAGACAGTTGCGGCGGCACGGTTGATGGAAGCCATCGAAGTGATCACGGCCAATCCTGATTTCCATACGCCCGATCTTGGTGGGACGGCCACAACTGATCAAGTGACTGCGGCGATCATTGATGTGATTCGCGCCCGCAATGATTAGGGCATCACGACTGGCCTCTAATATTGGCATTGCCGCACAGCCTTGTCGTGAAAAATAATATTGGTAGCATGATGGTGATTTTGCATCATGCTGCCGCTTTTTTTGGGAATCTGGTGCCAGATAGCCTTGGCCAACGAATAGGGAGAAATGTCATGACTCCAACAATCGAGTTATTAAAGGCGCATCGGTCGATCCGGCAATTTGAGAATAGGCCGATTGCAACCGATCTTTTGCATGAACTCATTCAAGCTGGTCAGGCTGCGGCGTCATCCAGCTTTTTGCAAGCCGCAACGATCATCCGCATTAGTGATCCGACAAAGCGTGCTTCCTTGGCTGCCTTGGCCAATCATCAGCCCTATATCGAATCGGCGGCCGAGTTTCTGGTTTTTTGCGCCGATATGAATCGGGCGTCGCGCTGTTGTGATTGGCATGATGCCAGCGCCAATACCGGCTTTACCGAACAATTCATCATCGCAACCGTTGACGCATCACTTGTTGCGCAAAATATTGTGGTGGCGGCTGAATCAGCCGGTCTTGGCATTTGCTATATTGGCGCATTGCGCAATAATCCGGCCGAGGTGTCATCACTTTTGGAACTGCCGCAAAACACCTATCCGGTTTTTGGCCTTTGCCTTGGCTGGCCTGATCAAGACCCCGAGGTCAAGCCGCGCCTACCGCTTGAGATCGTGCTTCGTGAAAACAGCTATGGCGGTGATGTCGATCTTGACCGGCTTGCCGATTATGATGATGTGATCCGCGCCTATTATCAAACGCGCAGCGCGAATCAGAAATCACAAAGCTGGAGCGAGCAGATGGCGGGCATGCTCAGCAAGGAATCGCGGCCCCATATGCTGAATTTTTTGCAGGAATCAGGCTTTCTTTTAAAATAGTCTGACCCCTGCTTCATCGACAATGCCGGCATCACGCAAAAGGCTTGCATCTATTGGCCGATTTGGTGGTAATTTAAGACTGCGCTTTTCGGGGGTGATGATGGATTTTCTGTTTGGACGCTATTCGTTGATGGTTTTGGCCTTTATTGGCGCCATCATCTTTGCACTGGCAGGTGCGGTCGAACCGGTATTTTGGGTGATTGCGGTTCTGCTCGGCCTTCTGGCCGTGATCGGGCTTTACGATTATTACCAGAAAAAGCGGGCGGTTCTTGGCAATTATCCGCTTATTGGGCGGTTCCGGTTTCTGTTCGAATCCATCCGGCCTGAATTGCGCCAATATTTTTGGGAATCCGACACTGACGAGTTGCCCTATTCGCGCAATCAGCGGGCGATGGTTTATCAACGCGCAAAAAGCATTAATGCCACGCGGTCTTTCGGCTCGGATAAGGATATGTATGCCGAAGATTTCAATTGGCTTAATCACTCGCTTCAACCATCGGAAATCGAGTCGTCTGATTTTCGCATTCGGGTTGGCGAGGGTGAAAAGGCCTATGATGCGTCGGTGCTGAATATTTCGGGAACCAGTTTTGGCGCTTTGTCGCCGCCGGCAATCCAGTCGTTATCGGCGGGTGCCAAGCTTGGCGGCTTTGCCCATAATACGGGCGAGGGGTCGCTATCCAAATATCATCTTGCTGGCGGTGGCGACACGATCTGGCAAATTGCCACTGGCTATTTTGGCTGTCGTACGCCGGACGGGCAGTTTGATCCTGAAGCCTTTCGCGCCCGTGCCAGTCTCGATCAGGTCAAGATGATCGAGATCAAGCTTAGTCAGGGCGCGAAACCTGGTCATGGCGGCATGTTAATGGCGCCAAAGGTAACGCCGGAAATTGCCGCAACACGCGGGGTTCCTGAATATCGCGATGTGATATCGCCGGCGCGTCATAGCGCCTTTTCAACGCCAAATGAATTATTGGCTTTTGCCGCAAAGCTGCGTGAATTATCGGGCGGCAAACCGGTTGGCATCAAATTATGCATTGGCCATCCTTGGGAAATTATGGCGATTGTCAAAGCGATGATTGAAAGCAGTGTCATGCTTGATTTCATCACGGTTGATGGCGCCGAAGGGGGCACCGGCGCTGCACCGGTTGAATTTACCGATCATATTGGATCGCCGCTTCGTGATGCGTTGGTCTTTGTTGATAATTGTCTTCGCGGGGCGGGGCTTCGTGATCGGGTAAAGATTGCAGCCTCGGCCAAGATCATCAGCGCCTATGATATTGTACGGCACTGTGCCCTTGGTGCCGATTGGTGCAATATGGCGCGGCCTTTCATGTTTGCGCTTGGTTGTATTCAGGCGCGGGATTGTGCGTCTGGCCGCTGTCCAAGCGGTGTGGCGACAATGGATCCAAAACGCTATCGGGTTCTTGATGTGGAAAATCGGGCAAGGCGTGTTTTTAATTTTCACCAGAATAGCATCAATGCGGTTTCCGAAATGCTAGAAGCTGCAGGCCTTACCCATACAAGCCAGTTAAACCGGCGTCACATTGTGCGGCGGCTATCAGCAAGCAAAATCCTGCTTGCCGACCAGATTTATCCACGCGTTGAAATCAATGCGCTTATTGATGGCAAGCCGGTCGATGATCCGCGCCTTGCATCCTATTGGCATCGGGTCAGCGGTGATAGTTTCCATCCGCAAGGGTCGGCTCATTGAGCGGGCGCCATGCCGCAAATCAAGGGTTAAAAAGCCGGTTTTAGGGGTCAGGGTTTTATGAGTTTTGATTACGGCCTGTGTTTGCTGGCCGCCTTTCTGGCTTCGCTTGTCAGCGGGCTTGGCGGTTTTGGTGGCGGATTCATCATTGTCTTGTTTTTGGCGCCTGTGGTCGGGCCAAAGGCGGTTATTCCGCTTGTGGCTGCCTATGCTATTTTTGGCAATATCAGCCGCATTCTTGTCTATCGCCGCGATATTGATTGGCCTCTTGTTGGCCAATTCACCCTTGCGTCATTGCCGGGGGTTTATCTTGGGGCAAATGTTTTTGTCTGGATGAATGAGGCGATGCTTGGCATGTTTCTTGGCCTGACGCTGATCATCGCGGTACCCATAAGGCGTCTTTTGAAAAAATATGAATTTCGCTATGGCATGAAAACAATCATTGGATTTGGGTTTCTGTTTGGCACGATCAGCGGCACCACCGCCGGATCAGGTATGTTTGTCATTGCTGGTCTGTCGGGGCTTGGGCTTGGCGGGGTTGCGCTTCTTGGCACTGATGCGGCAATCGGATTGGTCAATGCAATTGCCCGTTCGGCCGCCTATTGGCAATTTGACAGCCTGCCGCGCGATATATTTATCGCCGGCCTATTGATGGGGCTGGTCACATTTCCGGGAACATGGATTGCCAGCCGTCTTGTCGCAATGATGGGGCTGAAGCTGCATAATCTTTTGATCGAAGGGCTTATTATTGGCGGCGGCGGCTTTTTGATCCATCAGGCAAGCGCACTGTAGTTTCGGCAAGCCTATTTGGCGCATAAAATAGGGCCGTCCCCAAGGCCGGCGCCGCGCCATAAGATAAGGGTTAAAACCGCCTTTGTGCCTGTGGTCATCCAATGCGGTTGCCAGCTTGCATGAAATGTCTCATCGGTTGGCCCAAGCTCTTTTGGCGTGGCCCCTTCTGCGGCAAATATCGCCTTGCCGCTAATCACGAAATATTTTTCTTCGGCTTCGTGATGATGCGCTGGATAGAAAAGATGCGGCCCCCAATAGCCAAAATAGACATTGCATTGATGTGACCGAAAATGGCCGGTTGGGCCAATTAATTCAAAAAAGGCATAATGATCGAAAAACCGGTTTTCAAGTTCTGATGTCTTATAGGCAAATTGCCAATGGACAAGATCAAGCGCCCCAAGAACTGCCTGATGTAATGGCGCCGTGCGGCTATCCAGCCCATCACGCCAATTGGCAAGATGCGTTGCCGCAGCTGCCGGATTTGGCGCAATATCTTGGCGGATTAAATCATCTGGTGGTGGGGTGAATTGCCAAAGACCATTTGGCGTAATGCCGTCGATCGCGCTGCGGCCTCGCCAGATAGCAAATAAATGATCGCGTAAATGATCTAACCCATCCATCGCTGCCCCACCAGAATTCAGCTCGCTGTTTGTCTTCATCAATCTGCTGGCAATTATGGTGCGGGTTTAATCATTGAATGAAGCGAAATCACATCCTTTTTTTGCGGCGTCAAGGATCATCTGGCTTGGCTGCCAGATATGTTGGTTTTCCGTTGAAAAATCTTTTAATCCAGCCAGAATTGCGGCCATGCCGAGCTGGTCGGCATAATGCATCAACCCGCCGCGCCATCGCGGAAAGCCATAGCCAAGAACGCTCACCAGATCAATATCACCGGCATTTTGTGCAATGGCTTCTTGCAGGATCAAGGCGCCTTCATTGATCATTGCCAGCAACAGCCTTTTGGTAATGTCATCATCAGAAAAATGGCGGCGGTTGATGCCAGCATGATCGGATTCGGCGATAATCAACGCATCGACCAATGGATCAGCCCCCGCCTTGCCATCATTGGCATAGCTGTACCAGCCAAGGCCGGTTTTGCGGCCAAGCCGACCAGCCTCAACCATCTTATCGGCAATGCGAACATAGATTCGGTTTGGGTCGCGATCGGCATCTTGGCGACGTCGATTGGCAAAAGCGATATCAAGGCCTGACATATCCTGCGCTTCATAAGGGCCCATCGCATAGCCAAAGTCGGTCATGGCCTTGTCGATTTGTGCAGGCGTTGCGCCATGAAGCAGCAAAAGATCGGCCGCCTCGCGATAGCGGGCCAGAATCCGGTTGCCGATAAAGCCGTCACATACCCCTGCCACAACTGGAATTTTGCCAAGCTGTTTGGCAAGTCTGAAGCCGCTGGCAAGGGCGCTTGGCGAACTGGCGTCACCTTTGACAATTTCCAGCAATTTCATGATATGGGCTGGCACGAAAAAATGCAGCCCGACCAGCCGTGATGGATCATCGAGCGCGGCAGCAATGCTATTGATATCAAGATAGGATGTGTTGCTTGCCAGAATGGCATTTGCTGGCATCACCGCTTGCAGCTTTTGAAATACTGTCGTTTTGACGGCGATATCCTCAAACACAGCTTCAATGGCAATTTGGGCATTTGCGGCGCTGGCATAGTCGGTTGAAACGCTGTGGCGTGATCGGATCTCAGCCGCCTTTTGTGGCGATATCAGACTGCGTTTCACCCCCGCCTCGATCAAGGTTTCGGCGCGGGCGGCGGCTTGCTTTGCCGCTGCTTCATTGGTTTCAATCGTCACTGTTGTAATGCCAGCGCGAATGAGCGCATGCGCAATGCCCGCCCCCATTGTGCCGCCACCAACGACAACAGCATGATCAATGATCTTTGGCATATGATTGGCTAAATCGGCGGGTGCTTTTGCGCCGCGTTCAGCAAAGAAAAGATGGCGCAATGCCGCGGCCTGCTCAGATTGTCGAAGTGCAAGAAAGCAATCACGTTCGGCGGCCATGCCGTCGGCAAAGCTGGTGCGGCTTGTCAAACCAACCAATTCGGTTGCCTTTACGGGCGCAATCTGACCTTTGGCGCGGCGGGCGAGGCCAGCATTGGTTTTTGCCAGCGCGGCGTCATCCATTTTCGGGCCTGGCAAATTGCCAACCGGCGTTGCGGCGGCTAAATCGGCTGGCGTGATTATCAGGGCGGCCTGCATCGGCGCGGCATCAATAAGATCGATTAGACCAGCCTCGAGACCGGCCTTTGCCGTGATGGATTTGCCGCTTGTGATCATTTCGAGGGCGGCGGCAAAACCGATCAGGCGCGGCAAACGCTGCGTACCGCCAGCCCCGGGAACAATGCCGAGCAAAACCTCGGGAAGGCCAAGCTGCGCCTTCGGGCTGGCAATGCGATAGCGGCAAGCCAAGGCAAGTTCTAGCCCGCCACCAAGCGCCGCCCCATTGATAACAGCAATCCAGGGTATGGCTGACGCTTCAATCATGGCCAGAATATCGGGCAGATGCGGTGCCACTGGTGGCGCATCAAATTCGCGTGCATCACCACCAGCAGCAAAGATCTTTTCGCTTCCCATCAGCATAACACGTTCAAGGCCGGTTGTGGCCTGAACCGCCAGCATGGCATCGCGCAGCCCTTCACGCACCGCCAGATTGATTGCATTGACCGGCGGGTTCACAAGCTCGACAAAAAACAGCTTGTCATCGCGGTCATCGCGCCAAAATTTTACCGTCATGTTATTCCTTCATGGCTAGTTGCGGCGCGGACAATGGCGAACGCGCTTGCAATCGGGGAATGCATAACAAGGTCATGCTATGGCAATCATCCAAGAAACCGACAAAAGATCTGCCAGAATGCTTGCGAAGACCGTGTTTAATCATGCAAGATTATGCCGCCGCGACAAAGACCTGTTTTGCGCTTTTGCTAAAAAAGGGTCGTAAGATCATCTTGCCGCCACGGCCTTAACCGGACCAGCAAATTTCAAAGGACAAGCCCAGATGAGCGATGTGATCATTGTCGAAAAAATGGATCAATGGATCAAAATTACCTTGAATCGACCAGAACGTTTGAATGCATTAAATGTTGAAATGCATCTTGCCTTTCGCGCCGCCTTAGAGGCGGTTGGTGACGCGCGCGCGGTTTTGATTACCGGCGCGGGGCGGGGCTTTTGCGCGGGTCAGGATCTTGGCGAGCGCAATCCTGATGGTGGCAATTGGCCACCCGATCTTGGCCAGACCTTAAATGATTATTTCAATCCTTTGGTGCGGCTCATCACCAATTTGCCAATGCCGGTTATCTGTGCGGTGAACGGCGTTGCGGCGGGTGCAGGTGCAAATCTGGCATTGGCATGCGATGTGGTTTTGGCGGCTGATACAGCACGGTTTATTCAAGCATTTTCCAAAATTGGTCTTGTGCCCGATGCTGGTGGAAGCTGGATTTTGCCGCGCCGTCTTGGCATGGCGCGGGCGATGGGCTTGGCCTTGACCGGCGCGCCGCTTATGGCACCGCAGGCAGCTGATTGGGGGTTGATCTGGAAAAGCTATGATGCGGCCGATCTAATGCCAGAAGCACATGCGCTTGCTGCCGAATTTGCGGCAGGCCCGACCATGGCCTATGCCGGTACCAAAGCCTTGATGACGCGTGCCGCCACTAATGATTTGGACGCGCATCTGGATGAAGAGGCGGCAATGCAACAGGCCTGTGGCCGGTCGAATGATTATGCCGAAGGGGTGCGGGCATTTCTAGCCAAACGTCCAGCAGAATTTACTGGCAAATGATCTATGGTCAGGCAGCTTCGATAATCATCGCAACGCCCTGACCAACGCCAACGCACATTGTGCAAAGCGCATAACGTCCACCACGTCGGCGCAATTCATAGGCTGCGGTGAGAACCAGCCGCGCCCCCGACATGCCAAGCGGATGACCGATTGCAATGGCGCCGCCATTTGGATTGACATGCGGTGCATCATCGGCAACGCCAAGCGCACGAAGACAGGCCAATCCCTGTGCGGCAAAGGCTTCGTTGATTTCGATCACATCCATATCATCAATGCCAAGTCCGGCCATGCGAAGCGCCTTTTGGGTCGCCGGCACTGGCCCAATGCCCATCACACGCGGCGGCACACCGGCAGCGGCGATTGCCACAATGCGTGCCATTGGCGTTAACCCATGCGCCACAAGGCCATTGGCCGATGCCAGCAACAACGCCGCCGCCCCGTCATTGACGCCGGACGCATTGCCAGCGGTTACGGTTGAGCCATCACCATTAACCCCTTTTAGGGCGGCCAGCTTTTCGGGTTTGGTATCGGGGCGTGGATGTTCGTCAGTATCAACCATAACCGGATCACCGCGGCGTTGCGGGATCAGAACAGGAGTGATTTCATCGGTAAATTTCGCGGCGGCATGCGCGGCCGCCCAGCGTTGTTGTGAACGCAGCGCAAAGGCATCCTGATCGGCGCGGCTGATATGATTTTCCAGCGCTACATTGTCGGCCGTTTCGGGCATTGAATCAACACCATAAGCCGCTTTCATCGCCGGATTGACAAACCGCCAGCCAATTGTGGTGTCATAGATTTCGGTCTTGCGGCCAAAAGCCATTTCCGATTTCGGCAGGATAAAGGGCGCACGGCTCATGCTTTCCACCCCGCCAGCGATCGCCAGATGGTAATCACCGGCGCGAATGCCGCGTGCCACATTGGCAACAGCATCCATGCCCGATGCGCAAAGCCGGTTAATTGTACTTGCTGGCACGGCAACGGGTAATCCGGCCAAAAGCAAGGCCATACGGGCAACATTGCGATTATCTTCACCAGCCTGATTGGCTGCACCAAATACCACCTCGTCGATTGCGCCCTGGTCAAGATCTGGGTGGCGTGCAACAAGCGCCTTGATCACATGCGCTGCCAGATCATCAGGCCGCACCGAAGATAGCGCACCACCAAAGCGGCCAACGGGCGTTCTAACGGCGTCACAGATAAAAGCGTCCATGTAAAATCCAATCCAGCGTTCCAGCAGTTATAGGGATTAAACCCCAAGATAGCGTGCGGTCAATCCTTCGGTCGCCAGCAATGTCTTTGAGTCACCGTCCCAAACAACGCGGCCCTTATCCAGAATATAATGATGATCGGCCAGTCTGGCTATGGCTTTGACATTCTTGTCGATAATCAAGATCGATTGGCCCTCGGCCTTTAGCGTCGCAAGACAATCCCAAATCTGGGTGCGGATGATGGGGGCCAACCCTTCGGTTGCTTCGTCAAGAATTAGCAATTTTGGATTGGTCATCAAGGCGCGGCCAATGGCCAGCATTTGCTGTTCGCCACCGGAAAGATGATTACCTGCGTGATCGCGACGTTCGGCAAGCCGTGGAAACAAGTCAAGAACGCGTTCATAGTGCCAGTGCGAACCGCCATCATCACGCGGCGGCCGGTAAAATGTTTTCAAATTTTCGGTCACATCAAGATTGGAAAAAATCTGCCGTCCTTCGGGAACAAGCCCAATGCCTTGGCGGGCAATTTGAAATGGCAATTGGTCTGGCTGGTCATTGCCAAATCGTGAAATCCGACCGGCGGTCAAGGGCAACTGCCCCATAATCGTGCGGATGGTTGTGGTTTTGCCCATGCCATTTCGTCCCATTAGCGAGACAACACGGCCTGCCGGAACCGACAGTGAGACGCCGAATATTACCTGTCCTGCGCCATAGCCTGATTCAATATCATGAAGATGCAGCATCGATTAATCCTCATCTCCAAGGTAGGCGGATTTCACCGCTTGATTTTGGCTGATTTCGGCAACGGTTCCAGCCGCAATGACGCTGCCTTCAACCAATACGGTTAACCGGTCTGCAAGACGAAAAACCGCATCCATATCATGTTCGATCAGCAAGATAGCGACCGTACCGCGAAGCGCTTCGATAATTTCGGTCATGCGCTGGCCTTCATCCGGGCCAGCCCCGGCCATGGGTTCATCAAGCAGCAACAGGCTTGGCGATGTGGCAAGCGCAAGCGCCAGTTCCAGCATGCGCCGGTCGCCATGCGCCAAATCACCCACCGGCAGATGCGCACGATCCAATAGCCCAACCCGATCAAGAATGGCACTAGCCCCTTTGATGAGATTTGAATCGGAAAAGGCAGGCCGCAAAAACCGAAAGCTTTGTCCACGCCGTGCCGCTTCGGCAATCATGCCATTTTCCAGAACGGTAAAATCCATCAACACATTGCTGATCTGGAACGACCGGCCAATGCCAGCGCGAACCCGTTCCGGCACTGACAGGCCGGTTAGATCTCGACCATTTAAAAATACCTGACCCGAGTCGGGTTTTAACGCGCCGTAAATTTGCTGGATCAAAGTCGTTTTTCCAGCGCCATTCGGCCCAATCAGCGCATGAATTTCACCGGGCATCACGGTCAATGAAAGATTGCTGGTTGCGGTTAAGGCACCAAAGGATTTGTTCAGGCCGCGAAGCTCTAAAACCGGATCTGACATCATTTCACCGCCATTTTACGCTTGCCGATACGGGCAAACCCAGCTTTGTCCAAAAGACCAATCAGGCCGCCACGTCCAAACAACACCACCATGATTAAAAGTGGGCCAAACAGGATCATCCAATTTTCTGCATAGGCTGGGGCTACCGCGCCAAGCGCCAGCGGTAAAAATTCTTCAAGAAGCAGAAAAACAATGGCGCCAAGAAGCGGGCCTGCCAAAGTGCCAAGCCCACCAAGAATGATGATAATCATTATTTCGCCCGATCGTGTCCAATGCATGATGTCGGGTGACACATATTCCTGCCAACTGGCAAATAGCGTTCCCGCCAGCCCGCAAATCACCGCCGAAATAACATAGCTGGTGATTTTGAAATGAAGCGGCACAAGCCCCATCGCCTCGACCCGTGATTCATTGCTTTTGATGGCGCGTAAGGTGACGCCAAAACGCGATCGAACAATAAACATCAGACCAAGCGCAACAAGCGCCAAGGCAACCCAGATCAGAAAATACAGACGTAACGGTTCATAAAGATCGATCACCAAAAAATCGGCACGGTCGATACTCATCCCGTCATCACCGCCAAATTGTTCAAGCGACACAAATAGGAAAAACAGCATTTGGGCAAAGGCAAGGGTAATCATGATGAAATAAATGCCGGTTGTGCGAAGCGCAAGATAGCCAATCACCAGCCCAAGCGCGCCGCAAACACCAATGCTAAGAAACACATGAAACAAGCCATTTGTTATGCCGAAAAACTGGCTTATGCCAACACAATAGGCGCCAATGCCGATAAAGGCTGCATGGCCAAAAGACACCATGCCGCCATAGCCAAGAACAAGGTTAAGCCCCATTGCCGCCATGCCAAGAAGCATGATCCGCATCGCCACATCATTCCAAAATGGCAAATCGGCGAAATGCGTGAAAATTGGAAAAAGCGCAAATCCGGCAATCAGCATCCAAAGCAACGCATTGTCACGAATGCCGGCACGAACCAAATTTGCAAAATGAAATAACCCTGTCATGTGATTATCCTTTTGCCGGAAACAGGCCGGTTGGTCGGAAAATCAGCACCACTGCCATCAAGATATAGACAAGCATTGAGGCCAGCGCAGGCCCCGCGCCATCGGCCGTTGCCTGTTCGAAAAACAGCCGCAAAATCGACGGCAGAAAAACCCGCCCAAGCGTATCGACAAGCCCAACGATGATCGCGGCGATAAAGGCGCCACGAACCGACCCGATACCGCCAATGATAATCACCACCAAAGACAATATCAGCAAAGGTTCGCCCATGCCCGGCTGAACCGAGGTTAGTGGCCCAAGCATCATGCCAGCAACACCGGCAAGACACGCCCCTGTTGCAAAAATCAGCCGGAATAAAATCTTGATATTGATGCCAAGCGCGGCGGTCATTTCAGGATTGTTGGCACCAGCACGAACCATTGCTCCAATGCGCGTTTTGGAAACGAAGAGATGAATCGCCAAAGCGCAAATAAGGCCAATAGAAATCACCCCAAGCCGGTAGGCAGGATAAGGCGTTTCCGGCAGAATCTCAACAAAGCCTGACAGAGCTGGCGGCAGGTCGGAATAAAGTGCGGCGGGCCCAAAACCAACGCGAATGGCTTCATTGAAAAACAGAATAAGGCCAAAGGTTGCCAATACCTGTTCCATATGGTCGCGTCGGTAAAGATGGCGAATGATCAGCAGTTCAAGAAGATAGCCGCTGGCAAATGTGATTGGAATTGCCAGCCCAAGCCCGATGAAGAAATTGCCGGTGGCTTGGGTGATCGCTGCTGCCGCATATGCACCGATCATCACCTGCGCGCCATGCGCCAAAAATACGAAATCCATAATTCCCAGAATGAGGGTCAAACCGGCAGCAACCAGAAATAAGGTTACACCGGCTTGTAGGCCGTTGAAAATCTGCTCAAGAATAAGGGTCAGTGTCATAGGCTATAACCAGTCACGCCAGCTGCTTCGTTGTGCAGGCAGTATTTTGGCAGCCAGCAACATAAACGGGCGCTGGCTGGTTTTTTAGGATTTAGAATTTACAATTTACCGCATATGAGTCGGCGTGATTGTTAAAGACAGTGCCAATTACCTTGGTTGTGACAACACCGTCAGCATCCTTCACTGTTTCACGCAGATAGATATTCTGGATCGGAAAATGATTTGTGTTCATTTTGAGATTGCCGCGGGTGGTTGGGATATTTCCACTCGCCAGTGCAGCCCGCATTTTAGCGGTGTCCTTGCTACCAGATTTTGTAATTGCATAATCGATCGCCAAGATCGTGTCATATGCCTGTGCCGCATAGAAAGACGGATAGCCGCCGAACTGAGCTTTGTAATCGGCTACAAATTTCTTGTTGATTGGATTATCAAGATCGGGTGACCAAGTTTGTGTGCCAAGGATGCCAAGAGCCGAATCTTTCAGCGCTGGCAATGATACGCCGTCAACACTAAAGACGGTATATAACTTGCTCACCTGATCCATACCGGCTTGTTTCCATTGTTTAACAAAATTGATGCCCATACCGCCTGGCTGGAAAATCATAGTTGTCTCGGGCTTGACGGCGCGCAATGCCGACAGCTCAGCTTGGAAATCAGACTGTCCCAGCTTGGTGTAAACTTCGCCAACAACATTACCTTTATAGTAGCGTTTTACCCCGGCTAGCATATCTTTTCCCGCTTGATAGTTTGGCGCCATCAGATAAACAGATTTGATACCTGCATCCTGCATATGTTTGCCCATGGCCTCTGGCGTTTGGTCATTCTGCCATGACATGGAAAAGAAATTCTCATGGCATTGATCACCAGCAATCGGTGACGGACCCGCATTCGAGCTAATCAGTAGGTTGCCTGCACGGGTTACGGGCTTATGAATTGCCATCAGCAGGTTAGACCAGATAACGCCGGCGACAATATCCACCCGATCGCTTTTCAGCAAACGGTTAGCAAGCTGTTTGGCGATATCGGGTTTGCGTTGATCATCGGCATAGATGATTTCGGCATCCATACCGCCAAGCTTGCCGCCCTTGTGCTGCATGGCCAGGTTGACTGCATTCTGCATCTGCTTGCCAATAATGCCAGCACCGCCAGACAATGTGGTCATGTAGCCAATTTTCACGGTATCTGCGATTGCAGGCATTGCTGTCAATACCGCCGTTAAAGCACAAATTGTAACAAGTTTTCTCATTATCATCTCCCTCAATATATTAACTGGCCAAAAATGATCCGGCTTATGTCTGACTTTCTTAAAAACTCAACCAATGTTTCAGCATCATTACCAATTCCACGTTGGGACGCAATGAGCATTCTGGCTTTTGCATAACTAATTTAGAACAGATAATTGCTTTCGCGTGATGATTTTACTTGTCTCAGGTGATCGTAGCAATTTCATCAAGAACCGGTATTAAATAGGTTTTAAACAAAGCCGGATTTTCGCTCATTGGAAAATGGCCCATACCGTCCATAATAGTTGTTTTTGCACCTCTTATTCGCTGAGCCGTTGCTAAAGTGTGCTCCGGCGTGCATGAACAATCATATTCACCCGACATCAGATAAATTGGACAGGCAGCGGTATCAATTTGAGGGGAGCGGTCATCAAAATCACCGTCCAGCCAATAGAAATGCAAATCGCCTTTGAAAATGCCCGGCCCACCTTGCATGTAATGCCACAAGGTTTCCCAGCGATATTCATCAGGGCTGGTTGGTGCCACCTGCGATGACACAAAGGCAGCCTGCACATCACCGCCATGAACGTCCGGCCGGTAAAGCCAATCAAGATTGTAATATGGTTCTAACTTGTCGGCGCCTTCAAGCGCGATCATCGCCCGAAAATAGGCCGGATTTTCGAGGGCGAGATGGCAAACAATCCGGCCACCCATTGAGCAGCCCATTACAACTGGTGACTCAAGCTCCAGTGCTGAACAAACTGCGTTGATTATTGCTTTGTAGCCGTGAACAGTCAGTTTGTAATCTTCGTTGCGAAAGTCTTTTGGTGGATTTGATTTGCCATGCCACGGAAGGTCAAATGCCATCACCCGAAATCGGCTGGTGATATCCGCATCAGCCAGAATATGCCGGAATTGGCGCGCATCTGATCCAGCGGTATGAAGACATAAAAGTGGGATTCCTCGTCCTGCTTCTTCCATATAAATCCGGTAGGATTTGCCGCCGACTTCCAGCATGAAATACCGACCTATCATAGGTTCAAATTCAACCGCCATTTTCGTCTCCCTTGCCATCGCGCAGCTTGGCAATAATATCTTTAAAATATTGCAAATTCTGCATTAGCGGCAGTAACTCCCCGTCAATTCTGGCGATCTGTTTTGGCAGCATCGCAAAAATATCGTGATAGTCACGTGGGGGTGTCACTTGCCAATGTTTGTCCCAGCTATCTTTACTGGCCCGAATGGAAAAACTACCTGTGTCGGTTGGCAAATGGCGCTGGCGGATATCGGTGATTTTGCCAGCCGAGATGGTGATTAGATAGTCATCATCACCAATGCCAAAAACAAAGGTCAGATTGACCCAACGCCCACGATGCTGCAACGCCTGATCAGCATTAACCCGTCTTTGTATCTCTTCGATCATTTACGCCCCCTTTTCCTTATTTGGCCAAAACTTGCTATTCGGCTTAGTTAGCAAAGACCCGGGTTATCAACATCCACATGCCAATTGCGCCAATCAGGCAAGATGACGGAATGGCAATCAATCGTCGATACCAGAGCGCATTGCCGGCCACCACGCCAAACAGTAAAAAGGCGGGAACAAGAACGGCAAGCTGGCCAAGTTCAACCCCGATATTAAAACTGATCAGGCTGACCATGAATTGACCATCGGCAAGGCCAATATCGCCAAGAACGCTGGCAAAACCAAGACCGTGAAGAAGGCCAAACGCGAAAATCACCAAAAGCCGGCCAGCATGAAGCCGTTCGCTCCGCAGATTTTCAAAAGCCACATAAATGATCGAGGCGGCAATTAACGGTTCGACAAGATTCGGTGAAACAACAATATGGCCGGTGCTGGCAAGTATGAGGGTTGTTGTATGTGCCAACGTGAATAACGTCACTTGACCCAGAAGAGGGCGCCATCTTGCTGCATAGAAAAATAGCCCCAATACAAACAGAATATGATCAAGACCCTTTGGCACAATATGAACAAACCCAATTTTGGCATAATCCAGCATGGTCATTAAAACCGGCTGGACGGTGACGCCTTGTCTTTTGATTGGAGCGCTGATCACACCCGGCTCAAGATAGGCGGTATAGAGATTTTCCAATTTTTCTGTTTGGCTTTGTTGGCGAATGACCAATGGCCCAAGTGTGGCATTCCAGCCAAAGCGAACGTTGGCATCACTTGGCTCAAGCGGTGCGGAAATCTGTATTTTGCTGCTTCGCGGCAAAGTAACCGCAGGATTATCTTCAACCTTGATCGCATCAAGCTGGAAAGATAGCGGCCGGTTATCGGCAAGGCCGTCCAGGGCTTTTTCAAAATCGGGCCATTGATCGGTGAATTTTTGCGCCAGTTGATCGGCGGTAAGGGCGCGAAGCGCGTCATAATCTTTGCCTTGCGGCGCGTCATCGGTATCGCGTACGAGGCTGGCATCTAGACCGGCAAGAAATAATTCGGCATTCAGGTCAATCGTGATGGAAAGCCGGCCTAGCAAAGCCTGGTCATCTGTCGATGGCGGCGCGCTGGTCATTGACAGATCAGCAACGGCAGGCCGGATTTCATGGGCAATCGCCGACATGGAAATTGCCGACATGGTCAAGGGGCTAATCACAAACAAGCAAACCGCAAGAACCAACCGGTATGTTAGGGCTTTACAATTTTTCATCAATGGTCTGAAGTCTTTATGGAACATAGCTTGCTTAACTTTACGGTGTTTTTGAGGGTGTGATGATTTTATATGCTGCTGGGGCGGTCTTGATTGCGGCGGTGAAACGGGTTGTCAGAATAATCGGGTATCTACCAAAAGGGGCGGCGGCGGTTTTTTGGGTCGTTTTTATCCTACCTTTGCCATCACAGGCGCATGAATTTTGGATTGAACCATCTTCATTTCAGCCCGACCCAGACCAAAGCTTAACCGCAGATCTTTTAATTGGCACTGATTTTTTAGGCGCATCGGCAATTTATGTTCCCGATCAAATTGAAACATTCGCCTTGCTGGGAACTGGGCCAAAATCGCAATCTGAACGATATGAAATTACTGGCCGCTATGGTGATCGTCCGGCGGGAAAAATGGCTTCCGGTTCGCCCGGGCTTCGTATCATTATTCATCAGACCGCCCCCATTCGCCTGACCTATAGTGATGCCAAAAAATTTGATGAATTTGCGCGCGAAAAAGGTTTTGATGATGCGCTTAAACAGCATCAAGGTCGTGGCTTACCACTTGATAAAATTACTGAGCGCTATCAGCGCTATGCCAAAAGCCTAATTGCCGTTGGCGGGCCTGAAAAAATGGGTACTGGACAGGATCGGCATCTTGGTTTGGCAATCGAGCTTGTTGCCGAGGCTAACCCCTATCAATGGCCGCCGCTTCAATCCATGCCGGTGCGCGTCTATGCTGATGGAGCGCCGCTTGCCAATGCGCAAATCACTGTTTTTACGCGGCATAATCCGCGCCATGTGGAAAAGGCAAAATACCAAACCGACAATGACGGACGAAGTAACTTTCTACTATTGGCTGGACGGGACTATCTTGTCGATAGTGTGATTTTGCGGCCAATGGATGGGGCGATTGAATCGGGTGATGTCATGTGGGAATCGATTTGGGCATCATTGACCTTTCAGGTGCCAGCAAATCCGAAAATGTGACTAAACCCGAAAATGCGCATAAACCAATAAAAGTGAGACAGAATCCATGACACAGACCCATCCGATGATTGGCCGCAATCTGCGAATTGACTCAGACCGTTTATGGCAAAGCCTTATGGATATGGCGAAAATTGGCCCCGGTGTGGCTGGCGGCAATAACCGGCAGGCGCTAACCGATGATGATTCGACCGCGCGTCATTTGTTTCAATCATGGTGCGAGGCCGAAGGCTTGTCGCTTAATACCGATAAAATGGGCAATATGTTTGCCCGCCGCGAAGGCAGTGATGCAAGCTTGCCACCGGTGATGGTTGGCAGCCATCTCGATACTCAGCCAACAGGCGGAAAATATGATGGGCCGCTTGGCGTTCTGGCCGCGTTGGAAATTATTCGCAGCCTCAATGAAGCCGGACTTACAACGCGCCATCCGATTGAAGTTGTCAATTGGACGAATGAAGAAGGCTGCCGTTTTGCCCCGCCAATGATGGCGTCGGGTGTTTTTGCCGGCGTGCATGATCTGGATTGGGCCTATGACCGCACCGATGCGGCAGGTGCGCGGTTTGGTGACGAGCTGGAACGGATTGGCTGGGTTGGTGACGCGGCGGTTGGCGGCCGG
>Ga0209653_1000836_pt1 | contig 26199 bp, 22 predicted proteins | sample SaaInl6LU_22_DNA_FD_184644 | JGI IMG/M metagenome (GOLD analysis project Ga0209653, IMG submission 184644) | Marine microbial communities from expanding oxygen minimum zones in the Saanich Inlet - ESP_116LU_22_DNA (SPAdes) (version 2) | ecosystem: Environmental > Aquatic > Marine > Intertidal...
ACCATGGTGCACGTAAATATCGTAATCCCAGCCCGAGCCAGCGGCATTTTTGCCCAGCAAACCATCGGCATAGGCTTCGTCGACAGCGCGCTGCAGAGCCTCGCGTTCGCGAATAAATTCACCGCGGACGTAAATGTAACAAGCATGCGCCCCCATGGCGAAACCGGCCAGCAGACAGCCTTCAAGCAATTTATGCGGCTCATGGCGCATAATATCGCGGTCTTTGCAGGTGCCGGGCTCTGACTCATCAGCATTGACCACCAGATAATGCGGCCGACCATCGTTTTCTTTTGGCATGAATGACCATTTCAAACCGGTTGGGAAACCAGCCCCACCGCGACCGCGCAGGCCAGAGGCTTTGACTTCATCAATCACCCAATCGCTGCCCTTTTTGATGAGGTCAGCGGTAGCTTGCCAATCACCGCGCGCCTTGGCGGCGTTGAGGTCAGCCCCTTCAAAACCATAAATATTGGTGAAAATACGATCTTCATCACGCAGCATTATTTCGTGCCTTTCAAAACAGTCAGCCCGCCCTCAGGCTCTGATGTGTGGCGAGTGTTTTGTGGCCCAGTGGCCACTTCCTTACCGGCGCGCAAATCCGTCAAGACTTGCTCAAAACTCTCGGCCGTTAAATCTTCGTAAAAATCATCATTGATTTGCACCATGGGCGCGTTGACGCAGGCGCCAAGGCATTCAACTTCAAGCCAGCTCAATTTACCGTCTTCGGTGATGTCGCCCTGCTCGCCAATCATTTTGCGACAAACAGATTTCAAATCATCGGCGCCGCGCAACCAACATGGCGTGGTGCCACATAGCTGAACAAAAAACTCACCCACGGGTGACAAATTAAACATGGTGTAAAAGGTCGCCACTTCCAGCGCCCGCATATAAGGCATGTCGAGCATATCAGCGACAGTGCGGATGGCCGGTTCTGACAGCCAGCCTTCTTGTTTTTGTGCCTGCCACAAAAGCGGAATAATCGCGCTGGCCTGACGGCCCTCAGGATATTTGCTTATCTGGCCTTTCGACCATTCAATATTTTCCGGCGTGAAAGCAAAGCTCTCTGGCTGGGTTGCATGAAGGCGGCGCACACTCATCGGTCAACTTCTCCGAACACAATATCCATCGACCCCAAAATGGCAGAGACATCTGCCAACATGTGATCGCGGCTTAAATAATCTAGGGCTTGCAAATGGGCATAACCCGGGGCACGAATTTTGCAGCGATAGGGTTTATTCGACCCATCCGACACCAGATAAACGCCGAATTCACCCTTTGGTGCCTCAACCGCAGCATAAATCTCACCGGCTGGCACGTGATAGCCCTCAGTGTATAATTTGAAATGGTGGATTAAGGCTTCCATGGACTGTTTCATTTGCGCCCGTTTTGGCGGCACAATTTTGCCATCGGTGGAGGACACTGGCCCATCTGGCATATTGGCAATACATTGCTTCATAATACGAATTGATTGGCGGCACTCCTCGACCCGCACCAAATAGCGGTCGTAGCAGTCGCCGTTTTTGCCAATCGGCACATCGAAGTCAAAATCACTATAGGCTTCATAAGGCTGCGCCCGACGCAAATCCCAAGCCAAACCAGACCCGCGCGCCATCACGCCGGTCAGGCCCCAATTGTGGACATCATCGACACTGACAATGCCGACATTAACATTGCGCTGTTTGAAAATCCGATTGTCGGTCAGCAAGCCTTCAATATCGTCGAGGACTTTCAAAAATGGATCGCAAAAAGCGTCAATATCCGCCAGCAATTGCGGGGTCAAATCTTGGTGCACGCCACCGGGACGGAAATACGCTGAGTGCATGCGCGCACCACTGGCACGTTCGTAGAAAATCATCAGCTTTTCGCGTTCTTCAAAACCCCAAAGCGGTGGTGTCAGCGCGCCAACATCCAAGGCTTGCGTGGTGATGTTCAGCAAATGGCTCAAAATCCGGCCAATTTCAGAATAGAGCACGCGGATATATTGCCCGCGCTTTGGCACTTCAATGCCCAACATGCGCTCAACCGCCAAAGCGAAAGCGTGTTCTTGGTTCATCGGTGCCACATAATCAAGACGATCGAAATACGGCACAGATTGCAGAAAGGTTTTATTCTCGATTAATTTTTCAGTGCCGCGATGCAACAGGCCGATATGCGGGTCAATTCGCTCAACGCGCTCGCCATCCAAATCCATCACCAAGCGCAATACGCCATGGGCAGCCGGATGCTGCGGGCCGAAATTAATCGTAAATTTGCGGTCGTCCTCGACCGGTTTTTCAGGAGACATAGACATTAAACTTAACTCTCCTGCTCATTTGAGCTGTTGTCATCGGAAGCCTTTTCATCACCTGGCAGATTGGCGCCCATGGAACGCGCACCCTCCCAAGGGCTTTCGAAATCAAAATCACGGAACTCTTGAACCAAGGATACTGGCTCATAAACAACTTTTTTCTGGTCATCATCATAGCGCAATTCAACATGACCCGTCAGCGGGAAGTCTTTGCGCAATGGGTAACCCTCAAAACCATAATCGGTCAAAAGGCGGCGCAGGTCAGGATGGCCAGAAAATAAAATGCCATACATGTCGAAGGCTTCGCGCTCAAACCAATTGGCGGCATCAAACAGGCCGGTGACACTGGGCACTTGGGTTTCTTCACCAGCTTGTAGCTTCACCCGTATGCGATGGTTCTTGGTCATCGACAAAAGATGATAAACCACATCAAAGCGCAATGTGCGTTGCGGATAATCGGCGCCGCACAAATCAATCAATTGGGTGAAAGCGCAATCGGCGTCATCGCGCAAAAACCGTAAAACAGATTCAATTTCACGAGGATTAACCTCAAGGGTCAGTTCACCAAATGCAACGAAATGACCGGCCAGCTTGTCGCCAAGGCCAGCGGTAATATGCTGCGTAAGTTGTTCGACGCTTGCCATACTGACCTCTATCTCTCAATCGTGCCGGTGTGACGGATTTTCTTCTGCAACAGCAACACGCCGTAAAGCAGCGCTTCAGCGGTTGGCGGGCAGCCGGGAACATAAATATCAACCGGCACCACGCGGTCACAACCGCGCACAACAGAATACGAATAATGATAATAGCCACCGCCATTGGCGCATGAGCCCATGGAAATCACATAACGCGGCTCTGGCATTTGGTCATAAACCTTGCGCAAAGCTGGCGCCATTTTATTGGTCAGCGTGCCAGCGACAATCATCACATCGGATTGGCGCGGTGAGGCGCGCGGGGCAAAACCAAACCGCTCTACATCATAGCGCGGCATAGAGGTTTGCATCATCTCAACAGCACAGCAGGCCAAACCAAAGGTCATCCAGTGCAGTGAGCCGGTACGCGCCCAATTGATTAAATCTTCTGCCGAGGTGACAACAAACCCTTTGTCTGCAAGCTGATCATTGACCTGCTCATAATAAGGGTCAGCGGCCGGGGCTGGCTTACTGGTCTCAATTTGGCTTTTTGACATGATCCGCTCCTAATCCCAATCCAAGGCGCCTTTGCGCCACTCATAGGCAAAACCAATGGTCAGCACGCCAAGGAAAAACATCATTGACCAGAACCCAAATAGGCCAACCTCGCCAAAGGCAACAGCCCATGGAAACAAAAACGCCACTTCAAGATCGAAAATGATGAATAAAATGGCGACCAAATAAAACTTCACGTCAAACTTCATGCGCGCATCATCAAAGGCTTCGAAGCCGCACTCATAGGGGGCGTTTTTTTCTGGATCTGGATTATGCGGTGCGGCAAACACTGGCACCACCATTAGCGCCAAAGTAATCGCGGCCGCCAAAGCCATAAAGATCAGGATTGGGTAGTAATTGCTTAGCAAGTCTTGCATCGGCATCGGCTCTCCGTCAGCTGATTTAGGTGGGCAAAAAGTTACCCATTCAATTTGCCGCGAGTATAGTTAGCCTTCGCCGCTTTGCAATAGCCAAAACCTAGTTTTTCGGGAACCAAATGCCGCATCACCGGCATAAAAATAAAGCGCCCTTGAGGCGCTCGATTTCTGTTTATCAGAATTTATTTTTTGACGGGAAAGTGGCGGGAGTGACGGGACTCGAACCCGCGACCTCTGGCGTGACAGGCCAGCGCTCTAACCAACTGAGCTACACCCCCTAAAGCACTTTTGCACTTCGTCTGTGTCACTTACGCGTCGGCCCTTATTCTGTCAACATGACTTTGGCCGAAACGGTAAAAATGGTGGGCGGTGACGGGATCGAACCGCCGACCCTCTCGGTGTAAACGAGATGCTCTCCCAGCTGAGCTAACCGCCCCACGCAGGTGGATGTAGCGCATTAGAAAGCAGAAAGCAAAAAAAAAGCGCCGGCCGCTTAAAAAAAAGCTACCGGCGCTTCTAAAACTTAAAACGACCTAATTAACGGCGTCTTTAAGGGCCTTACCAGCTTTGAATTTAGGCTGATTAGAGGCTTTAATTTGAATGGCTTCACCCGTGCGTGGGTTACGGCCCGTTGTCGCTTTGCGGTGTGAAACTGAGAATGTTCCAAAACCAACCAGACGAACTTCGCCGCCTTGGCCAAGAGCACCAGCAATATTATCGAAAACGCTATCAACCGCTTTGGTAGCGTCAGCTTTAGTAATGCCAGCGTCACTTGCAACTTGGCTAATCAAATCATTTTTGTTCATAACAACCCCTCCTAGATAGGTCTGTGTAATTTCTACACCCTAAGCCTATGCGCCGATTCACACTCAGGTCAAAACAAAAATGTCACAAAAAAAGCAGCAATGTCCCCGCCCAACTCGGAATTTAGTGAGTCGTTGACGCATCCCCACCATTAGTTGCTGTGATTTGCTGGCTCGCGTAATACGCTTCTTCGTCCCATTCAATCGCAATTGGCATGCGCGTCAGCGCGTGCGACAGAACTTGATCCATATTTTCTACCGGAACGATTTCAAGACCTTCCTTGATATTATCTGGAACATCCGCCAAATCTTTCTCATTTTCCAATGGAATCAATACCTTAGAGATGCCCCCGCGCAGTGCGGCCAAAAGCTTCTCTTTGAGGCCACCAATCGGCAAGACACGACCGCGCAAAGTGACCTCACCAGTCATCGCAATCTCTTTGCGAATCGGTATGCCGGTCATCACAGACACAATGGCCGTTGCCATGGCGGCACCCGCCGACGGACCATCCTTTGGTGTGGCGCCTTCGGGCACATGAACGTGAATATCTTTTCTGTCGAAAAGTGGTGGTTCAATGCCAAAAACCGTGCTGCGTGAGCGCACATATGACGAAGCAGCACTAATTGATTCTTTCATGACATCGCCCAATTTGCCGGTTGTCGTCATCCGACCCTTGCCCGGCAGCATCACACCTTCAATGGTTAACAGCTCGCCACCGACTTCCGTCCAAGCCAAACCAGTGACCACACCGACCTGATCTTCGAGCTCGGCAAGGCCGAAACGGAAGCGTTCGACGCCAGCATAATCGCTCAGATTATCAGCCGTGATGGTAATCGTTTGCTTCTCGCCTTTAACGATTTCCGTCGTCGCCTTACGGGCCAGAGAAGCCAACTCACGCTTCAGGCCACGAACACCGGCCTCGCGCGTGTAGTTTTGGATAATTTTGCGAATGGCGGCGTCATCAATGCTAAATTCACCGACGCGCAAGCCATGTTCTTCAATGGCCTGCCCCAGCAAATGCTGTTTAGCAATTTCGACCTTCTCATCTTCCGTATAGCCGGCAATGCGGATGATTTCCATCCGATCGAGCAATGGCCCTGGAATATTCAGCGAATTGGCCGTGGTCACAAACATCACATTGGACAAATCATAATCCACCTCGAGATAGTGATCGGCAAATGTGTTGTTTTGCTCCGGATCCAACACTTCAAGCAGGGCTGATGACGGGTCGCCGCGATAATCAGCGCCCAATTTATCAATCTCATCAAGCAGCATTAGCGGATTGCTGGCTTTGATTTTCTTCATCGACTGAATCACTTTACCCGGCATTGAGCCAATATAGGTGCGTCGGTGACCGCGAATCTCGCTTTCATCACGCACCCCACCCAATGACATGCGAATAAATTCGCGGCCAGTTGAGGCGGCAATTGACTTACCCAAAGAGGTTTTACCAACACCCGGGGGACCAACGAGACACAAAATGGGGCCGCGTAATTTTTTCGAGCGCTGTTGCACGGCAAGATATTCGAGAATCCGCTCCTTGACCTTCTCCAAGCCAAAGTGGTCGGCATTCAGCACTTTTTCCGCATGCGCCAAATCTTTTTTGATGCGGCTCTTCTTGCCCCAAGGCAAGCACAGCAGCCAATCAAGATAATTGCGCACCACCGTCGCCTCAGCTGACATGGGGCTCATGGATTTGAGTTTTTTCAGCTCAGATTCGGCTTTTTCGCGGGCTTCTTTTGAGAATTTCGTATCGGCAATGCGTTGCTCCAGCTCGGCCAATTCGCCGCTGCCTTCTTCGCCTTCGCCCAATTCTTTCTGAATGGCTTTCATCTGCTCATTGAGATAATACTCGCGCTGGGTTTTCTCCATTTGCCGTTTCACACGGCCACGGATTTTCTTCTCGACCTGCAAGACGCCGACTTCGCCTTCCATATGGCCAAGAATCGTCTCCAAGCGCGAACTGACCGACAGAATTTCCAGCAGGCTTTGCTTTTCTTCCAAAGAAATATTCAAATGTCCGGCAATCGTATCGGCCATTTTCACCGGATCTTTAATCTGCCCGACATTGGCCTGAACCTCGGGCGGGATTTTGCGGTTCAATTTCACATAATTATCGAATTGGCTGGCGGCCGAACGCATCAGCGCCTCAAGCTCATCATCCTCAGAGATTTCGTCATCCAGAGCAATGGCGCTGGCTTCAAAAAACCCATCATTATCGAGATAATCCAAAATGCGGGCGCGGGTTTTGCCTTCCACCAGCACTTTGACCGTGCCATCAGGTAATTTCAGCATTTGTAAAACAGTGCCAATGGTACCGATTTGATGCATATCGCTTTGCTGCGGATCATCAAGTTCACCATCGCGCTGGCTGACCAAGAGCATTTCTTTCTCATCGGACATGACATCCTCGAGCGCCCGAATGGATTTTTCGCGGCCGACAAATAACGGCACAATCATGCCCGGGAACACTACGATATTGCGCAGCGGCAACACAGGAAGCACTACAGGTATTTCTTTATTCACGTCGTTTTCATCAGTCATTGCTTTTACCTTTATATGTCTCGACTCATTTACTTGCGATTCCGAACAAGCCTTCAAGGACTATGTGGTGTTCATCCACCAACTTTTCAATGCCGCAGGCAAAATAGATGCGCGACAAATTGAACGCAGAAAACCACTCAATATGACAATGAAAACGCAGCACAACCGCCACCTTAGCTAGGCGGCGGGCTTACGCGACAAGACGCAGATTACAACGTTAAATAGACTAAGAAGCGGTTGGCGCGCAGGCGGCGGCTTCTTCTTCAACTTTTTTCGAATAAATATAAAGCGGACGGGCCTCGCCAGCGACCACTTCATGGCTGATCACCACTTCTTCGACGCCTTCCATGGCGGGCAGCTCAAACATGGTGTCGAGGAGAATACCCTCAATCACTGAACGCAGCCCACGGGCACCGGTTTTGCGCTCAATTGCTTTGCGGGCAATCGCCAAAAGCGCGTCATCGCTGAACGTCAGCTTGGTGTCTTCCATATCGAAAAGCTGCTGATATTGCTTGACCAGCGCATTTTTAGGCTGGCTCAAAATGGTCACCAAAGCGGCCTCATCAAGGTCTTCCAATGTCGCCAGAACCGGCAGACGGCCAACGAATTCCGGAATCAGGCCGAATTTGAGCAAATCTTCTGGTTCCAGGTCTTTCAGCAATTCGCCGGTGTTGCGGTCTTCGGGCACATCAACGCGCGCGTTAAACCCGATAGAGGTTTCATTGCCGCGTTTGGAAATAACCCGCTCCAGACCGGAAAACGCACCGCCGCAAATGAACAGAATATTGGTAGTGTCGACTTGCAAAAATTCTTGCTGCGGGTGCTTGCGGCCCCCTTGCGGCGGCACAGAAGCCACTGTGCCTTCCATAATTTTCAGCAAAGCCTGCTGCACACCCTCGCCCGATACGTCTCGGGTGATTGACGGATTATCGGCCTTGCGGCTGATCTTATCGACCTCATCAATATAGACAATACCGCGCTGGGCCCGCTCAACATTGTAATCAGCGGCTTGCAACAGTTTCAAAATAATGTTTTCGACATCTTCGCCAACATAACCTGCCTCGGTCAATGTGGTGGCATCAGCCATGGTGAACGGCACGTCGAGAATACGGGCCAGCGTTTGCGCCAAAAGCGTTTTGCCGCAACCGGTTGGGCCGACCAGCAAAATATTCGACTTGGCCAATTCAATGTCACTGGTTTTTGTGGCGTGGTTCAAACGTTTATAGTGATTGTGCACGGCCACTGACAACACCCGCTTGGCGTGCGGCTGGCCGATGACATAATCATCAAGCACTTCGAGAATTTCTTGCGGAGTCGGCACGCCATCTTGGGTTTTGACCAAAGAGGCTTTGCTTTCTTCGCGGATAATATCCATGCAAAGTTCGACGCATTCGTCGCAAATAAATACAGTTGGGCCGGCAATCAGCTTGCGCACTTCGTGCTGCGACTTGCCACAGAACGAACAATAAAGAGTGCTTTTGCTGTCGCCAGTTCCGCCGCTTACTTTGCTCATTATGCTGCCCTTTCGAAATTTATGCGTGCCATAAATCGGTTTTCTTTGATTCGAGACCTCACTTCACCATGAAGCGGACCCCGCTTGCAAGCCCCGTTGCCAAACTACTCGGCTTTTGTGGCGTCTTCACGTTTGGTGGTGACCGTATCAATCAGGCCGAAATCTTTAGCTTGTTCAGATGTCATAAATGTATCGCGCTCTAGCGCCTCTTCAATTTTACGCAAAGTCTGCCCGGTGTGAGACACATAAATTTTGTTCAACCGCGCCCGCATATCCAAAATTTCTTGCGCTTGGCGTTCAATATCTGAGGCCTGACCTTGGAAACCACCCGATGGCTGGTGCACCATAATGCGCGCATTTGGTAGCGCAAAACGCATGCCCTTTTCACCGGCTGTCAATAATAGCGACCCCATTGACGCGGCCTGACCAATACACACAGTCGATACGGGCGCGCGGATATATTGCATGGTGTCGTAAATCGCCATGCCGGAGGTCACAACACCACCCGGTGAGTTAATATACATGGAGATTTCTTTTTTCGGATTATCTGCTTCCAGAAACAACAGCTGTGCGGTGACCACACTGGCCATGTAATCTTCCACGCCGCCGGTGACAAAAATCACCCGCTCTTTCAGCAAGCGTGAGTAAATGTCAAACGCCCGTTCGCCCCGATTGGTTTGTTCAACCACCATCGGCACCATGGTATTCATATATGTATCGACCGGATCACGCATGCTCATCTCCTCTTATCTGCTGATAAGATGGGGTTGTTTGTCGAAAACGCCAAGCCGGAAATTGAAAAAACCTAATATTTTTTCAATTTGCCTATTTTTTTGCCGCTGGTTTTTTCGCTGGAGCCTTTTTTGCTGCAGGTTTTTTGGCGGCTGGCTTCTTAGCAGCGGTTTTTTTCGCCGCTGGCTTGTCTTCGGCAGCTTTTTTAGCGGCTGGCTTTTTAGTCGCGGCTTTTTTGGTCGCTGGTTTTTTCGCCTTGGCTTTCGGCTTTGCGTCTTCTTCGCTGCCCGGCTCAACCATTAACTCTTCCAGCGATACTTTGCGGTCAGAGACTTGCGCCAACTCACAAATGAAATCGACCACTTTTTCCTCAAACAGTGGCGCGCGAATTTGTGCCATGGCTTCTGGGTTTTTCTGGAAATATTCAAACACTTGTTGTTCTTGGCCAGGGAATTGCTGCACACGTTGCATCAAGGCTTGGTTCAGCTCTTCTTGCGTCACCTGAATTTCATTATTGGCGCCAACTTCCGCCAGCACCAGACCTGTGCGCACACGACGCTCAGCAATGCCGCGATATTCGGCCCGCAAATCTTCTTCGCTTTCGTCGAGATCTTCGATTTTCTGCGAGGCATTTTCTAGCTCATGCTCGAACTGATGCCAGATTTGGTCAAATTCCAGATTGACCATGGATGGCGGCAGCTCAAAACTATGGCTATCGCTCAGTTGATCAAGAAGTTGTTTTTTCAAATGACCGCGTGACATTTGGCCATAATCCTTGCCGATTTGCTCGCGCATGGCTTCCTTCAACTTGTCGAGGCTTTCCATGCCCAAAGATGTGGCGAATTCTTCATTGATTTCGGCCGCTTTCGGCTCTTTCACTTCATGCACAGTAACCTCGAAAACCGCTGGTTTTCCGGCTAATTCTGCATTGCCATACTCTTCTGGGAAGTCGACTTTCACATCGACTTTATCGCCGGCTTTTTTGCCAATCAATTGGTCTTCAAAACCCGGAATAAATTGACCTGAGCCAAGCTCAAGGTCGAAACCCTCGGCAGCGCCACCATCAAAGGCGACGCCATCAACCCGACCCAAGAAGTCGATGTTAACCTGATCGCCCTCTTTCGCTTTCGCGGTTTTGGCGCGTGGGGCAAAAGATTTGCGCGCAGCACCGAGCTGCTCAAGCGCTTCATTGACCCGCGCGTCATCAACGTCAACCACGGGGCGGGATAATTTCAATTTTGAAAAATCAGTCAAATCAATGGCTGGGATAATTTCAAACACCATATCATAGACCAAATCAGCCGCGCCTTTGATAACCTCGTCGACTTCACCAACCAATTTAATTTCTGGCTGCATGGCCGGGCGCTCGTCGCGGTCGTTCAACATTTTCTGGCTCGTTTCATTGACCACTTGCTGAATCACTTCACCCATCAGCTGATCACCGAAGGTTTTACGAACATGAGAAGCCGGCACTTTGCCTGGGCGGAAGCCTTTGAGCTGAACTTCGCCTTTAATCTCTTCGATACGCGCGTCCAATTTGCTGACCAATTCTGATGCAGCAATGCTCACTTGTAGCTCGCGGCTCAGACCTTCGACTTTAACTTCTTTAATATTCATTTTTGCCTCTTCTTAATTCGTCACTGCCCAGAAACTTTCGTCCCTCGGTCAAATAATGGTGCGGGCGGAGGGACTTGAACCCCCACACCTTGCGGCACTAGAACCTAAATCTAGCGCGTCTACCAATTCCGCCACGCCCGCAAAAAACGTTGGCGGTCATATAGCAGTCATCTCAGAGAAACACCAGTCCCTATATCACTAAGACAAAATAGCTTAGCAATCAATTAACCAAGGTTTGCGCTTCGTCGCCCTTGCGCACCAATGACAGCGTTTTGCCATCGGTTTCAAAAATTGATAAGGAGCAATTATCCGGCGCAAAAGACACCACCTTATCATCACCAGTGGCGGCACAATAAGCCACATTCAGGGCGATAAAATGCGAGTAAACCACGACCTCACGGGCCCCTGTTTGGTGCAAATCGGTCAGTGCCGAAACCACATTATGATACCAAGCGGTGAAATCATGGCCGGTGCTCTCGGGGTCGTTATACAGCGCCTGCCAGCTGCCGCCCATGACCCGCCGCAACCAAACCGTGCGTGCCGTTAAGTCTTCAATCGGCGACGGGATTTCAGCCACTCTTGGCTCAATGCGTACCGAAGCCTGCCAGCTCTCCGCCAGCGGCATGGCGGTTTCTTGGCAGCGTTTCAGCGGGCTTGATAAAATCGGCACTGGTGCGCCAATTAATTGTTTCAGTTTTTCGGCCACGGCGGCGGATTGCTGACGGCCCAAATCATCGAGGCCCGGATCAGCGTCACCATCCCAGCCGGCGGCGGCCTTGCCGTGGCGTATCATATATATGCGGGTTTTGTGTTGTTCACTCATCTGCAAGTTCTCCGTTTCGATAACGACTTGTTCGTTAACCTTTTACCAATGTTTTTGGCGTAGCTTACTTATGTCTTAGGTCGGGGTGGCGGTGGAATAAAACAGCTCGCACGAATACACCGCAATCGTTTCTTGGTTTTCGATTCGTCTCGCCCCCGACACCAAAGGCTCTCACTTTGGCTAATGCAGCGGCGTGAAAATATTGGTGCCATCTTCCTGTGCGGCCAATGTACCTTTCAAGCCAATGCCGTCCTCGCTCATTAGCCGCGCCACATGGTCGCCCTCTGGTGTCATATGCGCAACAAAACGATCATCGCTATCACTCATACGGCCAATCAAAATGCCCTGCGGTGACTTGCCCGCCACATGGGCGACAGTATAGCTCTCAATCCAGCCCTCACCGGACGCCGCTTCGACATAGCGGCGGCGCGGCCCAGCCTCGATTTTCGCCTGTAAAATAGCTGGGTCTTCGCGTTGCCATGGGCCCTCAAGCGGGGTCGTTGAGTAAAGACCCAGCGCGTGTTTGGTCAAGAACCAACCATTGCCATTACACAGACCTTTAGCCCCCGGATTGGCGCGCAATTTATGCATCATTGTTGCCACGGACATCAGTGTATAGGCATTGCCCGCACCACCAAAATACGGCAGGCCGCCTGTCACAGTGAATGGCCGCGGGTCGTCTTCGGCAATGCCCATTTCGCGGCACGCCACTTCGACGGCCGACGGGAAACATGAATAGAGGTCGAAAATATCAATATCGTCAATCGTCCAACCAGCCATCGCCATCGCCTGTTTGGTCATTTCATGAATGGCGACAGAGCGGTGCAAATCCTGCCGCTCAATCCCGTGCCAAATTTCATTAGCATCAGAACAGCCATGCAAAAATACCCATTTGCTCTCATCAATGCCAAGCTCTCGGGCTTTGCCAACCGACATCATGACCACAGCCGACGCCTGATCAATGCGAATGACCGAATTGAGATATTTCGGATAGGGATAACCGACCCAGCGGTTTTCATCGCTGGCGGTGATGAGTTCTTCAGCCGAACGCGCCACCGGGAACCAGCTTTGCGGATGGGCGGCGGCGACTTCGGTGAATGGTGCCATTAATTTGCCGACGTGCTGTAAATGGGTCTGCATATCGCGGCCCAAATGGGCGCGCAGTGCGTTCTCAAAAATCGGATAATAATTGACTGGGAAAAATAAGCCGTGGCGATGTTCGACGGGCAACACGCCCATTTTTTCTTTGCCGATTTCTTCCGGCTTTTCATCTGGGTGGTCATTCCAATCGCTTTTATCAACACCCGTGCCGACCGCGCGCATGACGCTGGCAAACCCCTCGCCGCCAACCAAAAGCGCCACTTCCGAACGGCCTTGGGCAATTCGCTCGGCCAATTCATTAATCATCATTTGCGGCGAGTTGCCGCCAGTCGCAGCCAGCAATGACTGTTTCGGTGACAGCCCCATGAGATTGGCCACTGTGCGCCCTGGATTGGAATATTGACCAAACGGAATGGCCCGCGCCTCCGGACTGTCGGTAATGAATCGAATAGAAGCGACCGTATCAAGCGCCGCACTGACGCCAGCTGACTGCCCGCAATCATCGAGCGCCACACCCGCCGCATCGGCCATTAATTGAACGGGAGATTTGGCCTTGGCTAAATCTTTTTGTTTTTGCACCGTCAAGCCAGCGCCGACAAGTATGGGGGTGTTATCATGAACCATGAGCGTCTCTCCTACTCTCCACAGATGCGGCGAGTTTAACCAGCTATCAAGGGCATTCAAGCTTTTTTGATTGCCGCGCTGGTTGTGCCTATTTTTTAATCATTATGTATATTTAATAGGCAAAAAACTCGCTCGACGAGAGGCGCGCGCAAAATTTGGCCAGTAGCGCAGGATTTGGCGTTTGGCACGGAAATTGCATAAACCGAAGCAGAAATGATATTCACTATTTGGGAAGGGTAATCATGAAAAAGATTGAAGCCATAATTAAGCCATTCAAACTCGACGAAGTTAAAGACGCATTGCAAGAAGCGGGCATGCAAGGCATTACCGTTGTCGAAGCCAAGGGCTTTGGCCGCCAGAAAGGCCACACAGAACTCTATCGCGGCGCTGAATATGTTGTGGACTTTTTACCAAAAGTGAAACTTGAGATTGTTGTTGCCGACGAACAACTTGACGCTGCGATTGAAGCGATTAAAACTGCCGCCCAGACGGGTCGTATTGGTGACGGCAAGATTTTCGTTTCCGATATTTCAGAAGCCATTCGTATTCGGACTGGCGAAACCGGCAATGAAGCCATATAAACCAACCACGATTTATTCTATTATTTACGGAGAAAATAATGTCAGACGCCTCTACCATTAAAAAAATGATTGCTGATGAAGAGGTCAAATTTGTTGACCTGCGCTTCACAGACCCTCGCGGTAAAATGCAGCATCTCACGCTGGACATTGACCTGATTGACGACGACTTTTTCGCTGAAGGCACAATGTTTGATGGTTCATCAATCGCTGGCTGGAAAGCCATTAATGAGTCTGACATGGTGTTGATGCCGGATCTCAGCACTGCCTCTCTTGATCCGTTCTACGCGCAACAAACATTGACTTTGTTCTGCGATATTCTGGAGCCAAACTCAGGCGAAGCCTATAACCGCGACCCACGTTCAACAGCACTTCGGGCTGAGGAATATCTCAAGTCGACCGGTATTGGTGACACTGTTTATTTCGGCCCTGAAGCTGAATTCTTCGTATTTGACGATGTCCGCTTCTCATCAGACCCTTACAACACTGGCTTTGCCTTGGACAGCGTTGAGCTGCCAGACAATTCAGGCACGGAATATGAATCCGGCAATATGGGTCACCGTCCACGCACAAAAGGCGGTTATTTCCCAGTTAACCCAATCGACAGCGGCCAAGACCTGCGCGGTGAAATGCTGACTGTGATGAAAGAAATGGGCATGGAAGTTGAAAAGCACCATCACGAAGTGGCGGCTGCACAACACGAGCTTGGCCTGAAATTCGGCACCATGACAGCGATTGCTGACAATCTGCAGCTATATAAATATGTTGTCCACAATGTGGCCCACGCCTATGGCAAAACCGCAACCTTCATGCCGAAGCCGGTTTATGGCGACAATGGCACAGGCATGCATTGCCACCAGTCAATCTGGAAAGACGGTAAGCCGCTTTTCGCTGGTGACAAATATGGCGGGTTGAGCCAAGACTGCCTGTATTACATTGGCGGTATCATCAAACACGCAAAATCACTGAATGCGTTGACCAATCCGTCAACCAACTCATACAAGCGTTTGATTCCAGGTTTTGAAGCCCCTGTGCTGTTGGCTTATTCAGCCCGCAACCGCTCAGCTTCTTGCCGTATTCCGTTCTCAACATCTGCCCCAGGCAAGCGTATTGAAATCCGCTTCCCTGACCCGACGGCCAACCCATATCTGGCCTTCACAGCGATGTTGATGGCCGGCCTTGACGGTATCGAAAACAAAATTGATCCAGGCGAGCCAATGGATAAAGATTTGTATGAATTGCCACCGGAAGAGTTGAAAGACATTCCGCAAGTTTGCGGTTCCTTGCGTGAAGCGCTGGCCGCTCTCGATGCAGACCGTGAATATCTGAAAAAAGGCGGGGTCATGGATGATGACCAAATCGACGCCTATATCGCTCTTAAAATGGATGAAGTGCACCGCTATGAGCATACACCTCACCCAATTGAATTCGATATGTATTACAGCGTCTAAGACTTAGTCTTCGAGCAAATATCAAGCCCCTCGTCGCCAGACGGGGGGCTTTTTATTTGCCTTGCCGCGCGAAGATGCTTAGCGTTTGGGCAGCATAAGGGAGCTGAGCATGGATGTGATTGATTATGATTTTGGCCGCACGCAAAGGCTGATAGCCGGCGCCAATGCGGCTCGCAGTGTGGCCGAAGAAAGCGCCAAATTTGGCGCCCAGCGGGTTTTTGTCATTGCCTCGCAATCCGTCCTTGATGATAGCTCTCTGGCGCGCGAGTTAACCACTGTGCTGGGCCCAAGACTTGTCGGCCTTCACACCGGCATTGCCGCCCATGCGCCGCAACAAGATATTTTGCAGGCCGCCGCCGCGGCGCGCGCCGCCAAAGCCGACATGCTGGTATCGGTCGGTGGCGGCACGCCCATTGACTCAACCAAAATTGTGCAATTATGCCTGACCCATGACATCACCAGCCTTGACCAGCTCAACGCCTATGCGCATGGGGCGGGCGGCACGGGGGGAGCGATTGAAGATAAGGTCGGCGATATACGCGCGATTGCCGTGCCAACCACTTTATCGGGCGCCGAATTTGCCGCATTAGGTGGGGCGCTAGTTGTCGAGATGAAACAAAAACAAGGGTTTACTCACCCTGATTTAGCCCCCTTAGCGATTGTGTTTGACCCTGATTTAGCCGCCCACACCCCTGCCGCTTTATGGTATTCAGCTGCTGTGCGCACCATTGACCATGGCGCTGAAGGTTATTTATCGCCCGACGGCTATCCGATTTTACAACAGCAATTTTTGACCGCCTTGCGGCTGATGTCGCAGGGTTTACGCGATGGTTTTAGCGCCCAAACCGAGGCACAAAAACGCGCCGCCTTTATGCTGTCATTCCAAGGCGTGTGGTCCGTGGCGCCGGCCCTTGGGCGCGTGCGCATGGGTGCCAGCCATGGGCTAGGCTATATTCTTGGCGGCATGTTTGGCGTCGCCCATGGCGAAACCTCCTGCGTTCTGCTGCCCGCAGTGTTGCAGTGGAATGCGCAAAAACAGCCCGAGGCGCAACTAGCAATTTCGCAAGCCTTGGGTGATGCCCAGCAACCGGCGCATGTGTTGGTCGGCCAGCTCATCAAAAGTCTTGGCCTGCCGACTTGCCTGGCCGATGTCGGCATTGGCGCCGATAAATTTCAAGCGATTGCTGAGGCCGGTGAACACCATGGCGTCGTTACCGCCAATTCGCGCGCCATCACATGCCAAGACGACATTTTGGAAATCCTACATTTGGCGCAAAATTAACCTAGCTGTTCCAATGTTTATTATAGGCTTCGGCAGCGCGTTTTTCAGACCCTTGATAGCGCACAAAAGCTTTAAACACGCCGAGACCTAAATCGGGGTCGCGCCCCTCGCCCATTTCCATAATGTTCAAACACCAAAACGCCTGCTGTCCCCAGCCATTAATGCCAGCCACCATGCGGAATGGCGAATTCAATCCGAGCCAGCCGGGGCCGACTTGTTTGGTTTTTTCCAGAACCGGTGTCTCAGTCATTTCGCCCGACAGCAATTTATTCGGCACTTGCGCGTCAATACATAAGGGGCGGCCAATGCCAATCATATCGCACGCCCCCGCTGCCAGAGCGGCATCCATGCCAGCCCGCGAACGGAACCCACCGGTCACCATTAACGGGCCAGTGAATACGGCGCGAATATCTTTAGCATATTCGAGGAAATAGGCTTCGCGGGCGATGGTGCTCTCGCGGCGCTCCTCGGCTTTTTCAGGGTTCATGGTCAAATTATCCAGCCCCACTAAGCGCGGCTGTTCATATGTGCCGCCCGAGACTTCAAGCAAATCGAGTTTCTCATCATTCAACCAGCTGGCAACTTGCACACTGTCTTCATGCGAAAAGCCGCCGCGCTGAAAATCGGCCGAGTTCAATTTCAGAGAAACCGGAAAATCATCGCCAACAGCGGCACGCACGGCGCGCACCACTTCAAGCAATAAACGCGCACGGTTTTCCAGACTGCCGCCCCACTGATCGGTGCGGGTGTTAACGTCAGGCGATAAAAACTCGGAAATTAAATAGCCATGCGCGCCGTGAATTTGCACGCCGGTGAATCCGGTTTCGCGGGCAATTTTTGCCGTATGGGCAAAACGCTGAATGACATCTAAAATATCTTCATGGCTCAAAGCCCGCGGCTTGCCAAAAGCGGCGCCTGGCATTTTCAAACCAATATCTGAGGGGCCAACTGGCTCTGGCGCCACCGCCGCCGGTGTTTGCCGACCGGCATGGCTGATTTGCATCCACAAATGCGTATTATTGCGGGTGCCAGCTTCGGCATATGCGCGCAGCGCGGAAATTTGCTCATTGCTCTGCGGCCCTTCAATCACCACATTGCCCGGACGCTCAAGATAGCGATGGTCAACTTGCACATTGCCGGTCAATAAAATACCAGCGCCGCCATCGGCCCAACGGCCGTAAAGCGTCTGGTGTTTAACTGTCGCGCGATTGGCTGGGTCGGCCAAACCTTCGGTCATGGCTGCTTTGCACAAGCGGTTTTTAATCGCCACGCCGCATGGCAACACCAGTTCATTTTCAATCGTCACATTACTCATCGCTCAACTCCTTTAAAGACTACGCAAAGATTGCCTTTGTTTTTGGCGAATATCAAGCTTTCGGCCATTGGCCGCGCCATTAATTTGCATTTCATTATTTGTGACATGTTTTTCTCAGCAAATGGCTGACAGTTATGTAAACTAGGGCCGATTCGAAACCAACATCATCGGAGTCGCCGCGCATGGCCTCAAAAAATAAAGCCGCATCTGAAGCCGACCTTTTCGCCGGAGGCAGCGATGCTTCCGACGTGAAAGTTAGCGCTTCTGAAAAAGGCTATACCGCCAGCGATATTGAGGTTCTAGAAGGCCTTGAGCCGGTTCGGCGGCGCCCGGGCATGTATATTGGCGGCACCGACAGCCGCGCCATGCACCACTTATTTGCCGAAGTTATCGACAATTCCATGGATGAAGCGGTGGCCGGTCACGCCAGTTTTATTGAAATTGAGGTGATGGCTGATAATCGGCTAACAGTGCGCGATAATGGCCGTGGTATTCCGGTCGACCCGCATCCGAAATATAAAGATAAATCAGCCTTGGAAGTGATTATGACCACCTTGCACGCCGGTGGTAAATTCGGCGGCGACGCCTATGACACATCCGGCGGCTTGCACGGGGTTGGCGTATCGGTGGTCAATGCGCTGTCATCTGATCTATTGGTCGAGGTTGCGCGCGGTCAAAAACTCTACGCTCAAAGCTTTTCGCGCGGCCTGCCCACCAGTAAAATGAAAGTGCTGGGCGAGGCTAAAAACCGGCGCGGCACATCGGTTAGTTTCACCCCAGATGCTGATATTTTTGGCGCCAAAACCGATTTTGATCCAGCCCGCTTATATGCCATGGCCAAAGCCAAAGCGTATTTATTTGGCGGTGTTGAAATTCGCTGGAAATGCGACCCTGATATTATTCGCGATGCCGAGAAAACCCCGGCTGAAGATGTCTTGAAATTCCCCAATGGGTTGAAAGACTATTTGGAAGAACAAATCGGTGGTCGCGCCGTCGTTACCCCCACCCCGTTTGCCGGCAAAGTACAAAAAACCGGCGGCCATGGCAGTGTGGAATGGGCGGTAAGCTGGGTCGGCGCCGGTATTGGCAATGCCGATGGCATGAATGCCAGCTATTGTAACACTGTGCCCACGCCTGAAGGCGGCACCCATGAACAAGGTTTGCGTTCGGCCTTGACCAAAGGGCTGAAAGCCTATGGCGAACGGATTAATAATAAAAAAGCCAGCATCATCACTGCTGAAGATGTGATGGGCACGGCCGCGGCTTTGGTATCGGTGTTTATTCGCGAGCCTGAGTTTCAGGGCCAGACCAAAGACAAGCTGGCCACACCAGAAGCCGCGCGCATTGTGGAAACCACTTTGCGCGACCATTTTGAACATTATCTGACGTCAGCCCCAGCCGATGCCGATCGCTTGTTGGAGTGGGTGATTGACCGCGCCGATGAGCGCGTCAAACGTCGCCAAGAACGCGATGTGAACCGTAAATCAGCGGTCCGCAAATTGCGGCTTCCCGGCAAATTGGCCGATTGCTCGCAAAACGCCGCTGAGGGTTCCGAGATTTTTATCGTCGAGGGCGATAGCGCCGGTGGCAGTGCCAAACAGGGGCGCAATCGTAAAAACCAAGCTATTTTGCCCCTGCGTGGCAAAATTCTTAATGTTGCCAATGCCACAGCCGCCAAAATGCAGCAAAGCCAACAAATTAGTGATTTGGTGCAAGCCTTGGGCTGTGGTTCGGGCGCGCATTATGACGACAGCCGATTGCGTTATGAAAAAGTCATCATCATGACTGATGCCGATGTTGATGGCGCGCATATTGCGGCTTTGCTGGTGACTTTTTTCCATGAGCAAATGCCTGAGCTTATTCGCCAAGGGCATTTATATCTTGCCGTGCCGCCGCTCTATCGTCTGGCGCAAGGGGCCAAGACCTTCTATGCCCGCGACGACGCCCACCGCGATGAATTATTGGCCTCGGAGTTTCGTTCAAATGCCAAAGTCGATATCAGCCGCTTTAAGGGCTTGGGTGAAATGTTACCGGCGCAATTAAAAGAAACCACTATGACGCCGGGCAAACGGACATTATTGCAAGTCACCATTCCCGAGGACGAGACCAAAGCGACGGCGCGCGCGGTCACGGATTTAATGGGCAATAAGCCAGAATTGCGCTTCAAATTTATTCAAGAAAACGCCGCTTTCGCGGGCCAAGACTTGCTGGATATTTAGGCCCTGCTCAGCGTCTCTTTACTTTACGCTCAATTCGTCTATGTTTGGCCGCATTGAAGCAGGTCAGGCCGTGTTATGGCCTGAAAAGAGCGGTTGCCATGAGGGCAGCCTCTGTCGAAAAATCGCCGAACGGCGCTTTGCCGTTCCGCCCTTAACACGGATATATTATGAGTTTTGACGCACTCGGGCTGGCTCCCGAAATTATGAAAGCCATCAACGAAGTTGGCTATACTGAACCAACCCCCATTCAAGCAGAAGCCATTCCAGAAGTGCTGAGAGGCCGCGACGTCCTCGGCATTGCGCAAACCGGAACTGGCAAGACCGCCAGCTTCACCCTGCCGATGATTCACCGGCTGATGAAAGGCCGCGCCAAAGCGCGTATGCCGCGCACATTAATTTTGGAACCAACGCGCGAGCTCGCCGCTCAAGTGGCTGAAAATTTTGACCTCTACGGCAAATATACCAAACTGACCAAAGCGCTGTTGATTGGCGGCGTCAGTTTCAAAGACCAAGAATTGGCGATTATGCGTGGCGCTGATGTGCTGATTGCAACGCCGGGCCGTTTGCTCGACCACGTTGAACGCGGTGGGGTTTTATTACGCGGCGTTGAAGTGCTGGTGATTGATGAAGCCGACCGTATGTTGGACATGGGCTTTATTCCCGATATTGAAAAAATTGTTTCATTAGTTCCGTTCACCCGCCAGACGCTTTTTTTCTCGGCCACTATGCCGCCTGAAATCACCCGCCTGTCTGAACAGTTTTTGTCAGCCCCGAAACGCGTTGAAGTGGCGCGCCCCTCATCGACCAATGCCAATGTTTCGCAAATGCTGATTGAAGTGGCTCCGGCCAAAAAACGCGACGCCTTACGCTCTTTATTTGACGCCGAAGACGTGACCAATGGGATTATTTTCTGCAATCGCAAAAAGGATATTGGCGATTTGTTGAAGTCGCTGCACCAGCACAATTATAAGGCGGTGTCTTTGCATGGCGACATGGACCAACATATGCGCCTGCGCATGTTGGATCAGTTCAAAAATGGCGAAGTGACCTATCTTATCGCCTCTGATGTTGCCGCCCGTGGTCTGGATATTCCAGCGGTTAGTCATGTTTTCAATTTCGACGTGCCAACCCATGCGGAAGATTATGTTCACCGTATTGGCCGCACCGGTCGGGCCGGCCGTTCAGGGGCTGCTTTCACTTTGGCAACGCGTAACGATGCGAAATATGTTGAAGCGATTGAAAAGCTGATTGAACAGCCGATTCCGCGCACCGTTTTTGAAGGCGGATCGGGCGACGCTGACGCACCAGCCAGTAAGCGCGACAAGCCGCGCCGCGATAAACCGAAAGCGGAAACTGCAGCCGCGACTGACGGCGCTACCGAAGCGGGTAAAAATCAACGTCGCGGTCTTTTGGGACGCGGTCGTAAAAAACCTGCCGAGGAAAGCCAAAAGCCGGAAACCGCACCAAGCAAGGCGCCTCAAGATCGCGCGCCCAAAGCAAAGGCAGCAGCCAAGCCAAATAAGCCAGCAAAAGCGCAGACGACAGGGTCAAAAAGCGACGCGTTTGAGGGCAATATGCCGGCCTTTTTGCAAACACCTATTGATAAAAATTAGACAGCTAGCGGCGCTGATCGAAACGGCGCCCGACCATGGCGGCGGTGATATTGGTTTTTTGAATATCAATGGCACCGCCCGCAATGCCCCAGCCCCATGCATCGCGCATGCGCCGTTCCATCGGATAAGCTTTCGAATAGCCATAACCGCCCATTAATTGCAGGGCGGCGCCGGTGACGTCGCGACAAATTTCATTGGCGAAACATTTGGCAACCGAACTATCAATCACACTTGGCAGACCATCTTCCGCATTAACTGCCGCGCGGTGGATAAGCAAGCGCGCCGCTTCGACCCGCATTTGCATTTCCGCCAATTTGATTTGCACGCCCTGAAAATCGACGAGCTCTTTGCCAAATTGTTGGCGCTCTTGCACATATTCCAAAACATCTTCCAAGGCACCCGAAGCCTGCCCCAAAGCCATGGTGGCATTGCCGCAACGCTCAAGATCAAAGGCTTCCATTAATTTGCGAAAACCTCCGGCTGGCACCACCACATTGCTTTCTGGCACTTCGACATTATCGAGAAAAATATCAGCCGACGGCACGCCACGAAACCCCATCAGCGCCTCTTGCGCGCCAAAGCTGAGACCCGGCGTATCTTTTTCGACAAACACTGCGCCAATGCCCTTTGACCCCGGGTCTTCGGACAAGCGGGCATAAACCAAATAGCCATCTGAATGGCCGCCGCCCGAACACCAACGTTTCTGGCCGTTCAAAACAACCTTGCCGTTTTTCACTTCACCGCGTGTCGTTAAATCAGTCAAAGCGCTACCGGCTTGCGGTTCCGACATTGACACCGCCAACACCATTTCGCCACGACAGACTTTCGGCACGACTTCTTGCTTCAATTTATCGCTCGCAAAGTGCACCAAGGCGTGCACCGGCCCGACATTGGCTTCAAATAAAGGAAAAGCTGAGGCCGAGGATATTTTGGCAAATTCTTCCAGCACCAATAAGGCTTCGAGATTGCCCAGCCCCAGACCGCCCAAAGACTGCGGAATATTAATGCCAAGAAACCCCATATCGCCAAGCTTTTTGAGCATGGCCTTATCTGGCGGGTGACCGGTTTCTTCGCAGTGTTCGGCGACTGAGGGCATTTCGGCGCGGGCGAATTTAATCGCCGCCGCCTGTAATTGTTTCTGCTCATCGGTCAGTTGAAAATTCATCTTACGCACTCCCTCAGCTGTGCCAGAACTTTACCCCCAAGGGCCATGCGTCGACAAGCTATCTCTTGATTTATTGTCTAATTCCAGCCACATTGCGGATACATTTTTTATGGGAGACTAAAATGAGTGAAGCTTGGATTATTGATGCGTGCCGCACACCTCGTGGCATTGGTAAAGCTGGCAAAGGCGCTTTGTCAGATATTCACCCTCAACATTTGGGGGCGACAGTATTGCGGGCTTTGGCCGAACGCAATGACCTGAACACATCGGAAGTTGACGATATTATTTGGGGCACCAGCTCTCAGCGCGGCACGCAAAGTGGCGATTTGGGACGTATGGCTGCTTTAGATGCGGGCTATGATGTGCGCTCCAGCGCCATGACCCTTGACCGTTTTTGTGGTTCAGGCATTACCGCTGTGAACATTGCCGCCGCCAATATCATGTCAGGCATGGAAGATTTAACAATCGCCGGTGGCACAGAAATGATGTCACGTTTTGGCACAGACGCCGCCGCTTCTTCGCCATTCCTCGATAATGGCAATCTGCGTTTGCGCTCTGAGCACCCGCAACCACACCAAGGTGTGTGTGCCGACGCTATCGCAACATTGGAAGGCATTGATCGCGACGCGGTTGACGCTTTGGCTTATGTCAGCCAGCAGCGCGCTGATCATGCGATTAAAAACGGCCATTTTGATAGATCTCTGGTATCGGTTTACCGCGAAGACGGTTCTTTGGCGCTCGACAAAGAAGAGTTTCCGCGTCCACAGACCACCAAAGAAAGCCTTGCCTCACTTGAGCCAAGCTTTGCCAAATTGGCCGATATTCCGCTCGACGAAGAAGGCACAACCTTCCGTAAATTGATTGCCCAGGCCTATCCGGACTTGCAAATCAATCACGTTCACCACGCCGGTAACTCATCTGGTGTGGTTGATGGCGCGGCGGCTCTGCTGCTGTCGTCACCTGAATATGCCAAAGCCAATGGTCTGAAACCACGGGCCCGCATTAAAGCTCTGGCCAATATGGGTGACAGCCCAACCCTCATGCTCAACGCACCGGTGCCAGCGGCCAAAAAAGTGCTGCAAAAAGCCGGTTTGACGGTTGCCGATATTGATCTGTTCGAAGTCAACGAAGCCTTCTCAGTGGTAACTGAGAAATTCATTCGCGACCTCAACATTGACCGTGATCGTATCAATGTAAATGGCGGCGCCATGGCTTTGGGTCACCCAATTGGGGCGACTGGCTCGATTCTTGTTGGCACTATGCTGGATGAGCTGGAACGCCAGGACAAGCAATTTGGTTTAATCACCATGTGCGCTGCCGGCGGCATGGCACCAGCTGTGATTATCGAACGCGTCTAAAGCACAGCCATGAAATGAAAAGCGCGGCGGGCAACTGCCGCGCTTTTTTTATGGCGCAAAGCCGATAGCTGTCTTACAGTTTTTGTGAGAATTTAGGAGATTGAAGATGACCGCTTTTTATAACCATATGGATCCGTTTCTGGCTGATGATGATGCACAGACGATGCTGCGTTTGGCGGAAAATTTTGGTAGTTTTGGCACTTATGCCGATGAAGCATCAAATGACGGGCTCGGCGAAAAACTGCCTCAACGCTTTGACGCCGCCTTTAATTATATTCAAAACGGCATTGATGGCGCGGGCAATGAAGATGACATTGAAACCGCCAGCCAGCGCACCAATTATTTCCGCGAGACCTATGCCTATGGCGATGAGATTAAGGCCAGCGGCGTTGAGAGCTTTATGAACCATCCGGCTCTGAAAGAAACCGCCCGCAAAGTTTCGCATCGCGATGTCATTGTGCCGGCAATTATTTACGCCAATCTGCTGGTTCCGGGTCAAGAGCTGGCGGTCCATACTGATGTGCCAGAATTCCGTGGCGCCAATCGCAAGCTGCTGCCGCAATGGTTGCTGGTGGTCATGCTGCACTCTGGTTTGTTCGATGAGTGGCGTATTCCGATAGCCACTTGTGTGTCGTGGTTTGGCGAGGCCAAAGGCGGTGCTTTTACGTTTTATCCTGATGGCCCAAAAGGCGCGCGCCAGTCAATTCCGGCGCAGCATAATTCAGCGATTTTGATTGATACAGATGAAGTGTTTCATGGGGTCGAGCGGGTTAATCAGACACTGCCCGATTTGCCGCAAATTGATAAACATATGCGGTTGCATTTCCTTGGCGATAAAAAATGGCAATTGCGCGATGGCGATAAGCCATTGGCCGATTATGGCTGGTCAGAAATTCGCTATTCCATTTCATGGAAAGCCTATTGCTTTGCCTCACAAGCGGAAGAAGAGCTATGGCGCAGCGGCAGCGATAATTTAACCGTCGATTTTATTCTCGACCGGCTGGAAGTCGCCCTGCGCGAGCAAGGCGTGTTGACCGGCCCGCGCCCCGACCCCACAGCCTTTGCTGGCATGATGGTTGGGCATTTTGTCAAATTCCCGCAAGCGCAAATAGCCGCTGAGTAATCAGCTCCAGCCTTGCAATTTGGCGGCTTCTTCGCGCACGGTTTCTGGCCCGCCGAGCAATTGCCGGTTGGCCCCAATACGCTTGAACCAATAATGCAAGCCGAGCAAATCGGTAAAGCCCATGCCGCCATGCACTTCGGTGGACGTGCGGGCGACATATTTACCGACCTCGGCCAAATGTGATTTTGCCAAGCGCGACATCAGCGCCGCCTCATCGCTAACATGGTCTTGCGCATAGGCCGCATACCAAACCAACGACCGGCATGGCTCCAGCTTGGCGACCATATCGGCGCACATATGTTTGACCGCTTGAAAAGAGCCAATCGGGCGATTGAACTGCTCGCGGTCTTTCGAATAGGCGACGGATTTTTCAATCATCATATCCGCCGCACCCAAACTATCGGCGGCCAATAAAACCCGGCCGATATCAATCATTCGCGCTTGCGCGGCAACCGCGTCACCAGCCAAAACCGTGCACGGCACATC
>Ga0209653_1000837_pt1 | contig 26182 bp, 25 predicted proteins | sample SaaInl6LU_22_DNA_FD_184644 | JGI IMG/M metagenome (GOLD analysis project Ga0209653, IMG submission 184644) | Marine microbial communities from expanding oxygen minimum zones in the Saanich Inlet - ESP_116LU_22_DNA (SPAdes) (version 2) | ecosystem: Environmental > Aquatic > Marine > Intertidal...
TCCGGCACGGTTCACTTTAAACTCTAGCGCGCTGAACTGAATCATCGGCTGCCAGAAGCGCAGAATAGCGTTCCAGTCACTCGTGCGGTTGCCGTAGATAAACAGGGATGCAATGTAGACGATCAGGCCACCCCAAAAGAAAAAAGGCTCTACGGTGAATAAGATCTGATTCATCAGTTAACCTCAGTTTCTACAGATGTATCGATATTGCTACAGAGCGCCTGCTGCTGGCGCTTTAGCAGTCGACAGCCATCGCTCTTATTATTGATATCCCAACAACCATAGCGTGCCCAGGACTTCTCATCCTCGGTGATCTTGGTTTGATAGGCGGGTACACCCTCACAGAAGTTGGGAGTTTCGGCACTGGTCTCAAAGCAGCCGCGAAGGAAGTTACCTGAGTCGACCATACAGATCGGTGAGCGGCAATCCTCAACGCTTGTGAGCGCCTGATCAAAACAGCCCTGCTGAGTAGACTGTTGACCGAAAGCTTGCCCCTGCTGTCTAAATTCAGCAGCTGCATTCTGGCGCTCATCATTGAATTCGGCCAGCCACTCATCGCTGTAGAACTTAACCCAGATGTAACCAGCAACGCCGACTAACACGAGCGCCAGCAGTATCACCTTCTTCACTTAACGTGATTCCGCAGCTTTCGGACGGTAGAGGCCAATCAGGGTCATAAACAGGCCCACAACGACCAATAGCATGCCGCCATTCACAAGTAGGGGGTTACGCTGCATAAAGGATACGAAGGGGTATTTGCCGGACTCTTCACAGGTTTCAGCGGCCCAGTGCCAAACACCGCCACCTTGAATACAGGCTTCGACCTGGTTCTGTTCGACCATGTAGCCAGCCATCAGAGCGATGGCGGGCACGATTAGTAGTGCAAGACCTAACTTAAGCATCAATCCTCGTCGCTAATTCCGATATTGGATACACCTTGGTTCTGCGCAAGCTCACGCACAGTTTCAACCACGGCGGGTTTGAAGCTAGTACCCGACAGACGTTCCAGAAGTTCCTCTTGGAAGGCATCCTCGTCTAGCATCAGATCGTGCATATTGATCAGACGCACTAGCTCCTCATCGGACATTTGATCATCGGCCTCAGCGAACTCGACATAGGCGCCGATGGTGTCGTACGAGAGGTTAGAGACCGCAACTGCCTCATCACTCTCCTGCTCTAGCTTCAAAATCAGCGTGGAGAAGAGCGCCATCATGGCATCGCGAGCTGGGATAGCACCGAACATGTCGTACTCATCGAGGTCAACGATATTATCCTCAACATGGTTGAGCTGCACTTCGTAGTTCACTTTGGTGCCACGTTGCATCTGCTCTTCCCAGATGGAGCTGAGCAGATTACGCATCTTCTCCAGATCGCCAAAGTTCATCAGGCGGGAGAAGAGTGCAAAGTTGAGGAACATGCGCTCAGATAGCGCGGTCGCAAAGAGCATCTGCTGCCAAGGTTCGAGTGCGCGTATCTGCTGTTCAAAGCGGTTTTCTGAGATCATGTTCTACTCCCTATTTAGTTGAGCCTATCACAGGCGAACTTCAATGCCGCGCTCACGCATGTAAGCTTTGGCTTCTGGAACACTGTACTCGTTAAAGTGGAAGATACTAGCGGCCAAAACAGCGTCCGCCTTACCTTCTATACAGCCATCCACAAGGTGGTCTAGGTTACCGACACCACCTGAGGCTATCACTGGAATGTTAACGGCTTCTGACACGCCACGCGTTAGACCCAGATCGTAACCGTTTTTAACGCCATCCTGGTCCATTGAGGTCAGCAGGATCTCACCAGCGCCCAGCTCTTCCATCTTCTGCGCCCACTCGATTGCGTCTAGCCCGGTCGGCTTGCGGCCACCGTGGGTAAAGATCTCCCAGCGACCCTCTTCATCAGGAGCAGATACCTTCTTGGCATCGATCGCTACGACAATACACTGACTACCGAAGCGCTCGGCCGCCTCTTGCACAAACTCGGGGTTAAATACCGCCGCCGTGTTGATAGAGACCTTATCAGCGCCAGCATTCAGAAGCGTACGAATATCATCACAGGTGCGCACTCCACCACCGACGGTGAGAGGGATGAATACCTGCGAAGCCATGCGTTCAACGGTGTGAACCATGGTGTCGCGGCCTTCATGGCTAGCGGTAATATCAAGGAAGGTGATCTCATCGGCGCCCTGCTCATCGTAACGGCGGGCCACCTCAACCGGGTCGCCAGCATCACGGATATCAAGGAACTTCACGCCCTTCACAACGCGACCATTTTCAACATCCAGACAGGGGATAATACGCTTAGCCAGTGCCATCTTTGGAGTCCTGCTTAGTTGCCAGTCAGCTGATCGCTCAGCGCCTGTGCTTCGGCAACATCGAGGGTGCCTTCATAGATCGCACGGCCAGTAATGGCGCCAAAGATACCTTTGTCAGCCACTTGTGCCAGTGCGCGGATATCATCGATATTAGTCACACCGCCCGACGCAATAACTGGAATGCCACCCTGCTGGGCCAGATCTACGGTCGCCTCAACATTGACACCCTGCATCATGCCGTCACGGGCGATATCGGTGTAAACGATTGATGAGACACCGTCATCGCGGAAACGCTTCGCCAGATCAACAGCCATCACGTCGGTCACTTCAGCCCAACCATCAATGGCGACGCGACCATCTTGCGCATCCAAACCGACGATAATGTGGCCCGGGAAGGCTTTACACATCTCAGTCACAAACTCAGGCTCTTTTACCGCTTTAGTACCGATAATCACTTGGCTTACGCCCGCTGCGAGGTAAGCTTCGATGATCTCGGAAGAGCGGATGCCGCCACCGATCTGAATTGGCAGATCAGGGTAGGCTTTAGCGATCTCTTGGACGATCTCACCATTGACCGGCTTGCCGGCGAAGGCGCCATTGAGGTCCACCAGGTGCAGACGACGACAGCCCGCATCGACCCATTTAGCCGCCATATCAACAGGGTTATCAGAGAAGACGGTTGAGTCGTCCATACGGCCCTGACGTAGGCGTACACACTTGCCATCTTTTAGATCGATCGCGGGGATAATCAGCATTGAACTAGCTTCCTAACGCTTGAACGGGGCTTACTGCTGGCCGTTCCAATTTACAAAATTCTGTAGCAGTTTAAGGCCTGCTTTGGAGCTCTTTTCAGGGTGGAACTGCACAGCAAAGACGTTCTCTTTGGCCAGCGCCACATCGAAAGGCACGCCGTACTCACATGTACCCGCAACCAACGCCTTGTCGGCAAGATGTACGTGGTAGCTGTGGACAAAGTAGAAGCGTGTATCTTGCTCGATACCCTGCCAGAGTGGGTGGTCCAGCGTCTGCTTAACTTGATTCCAGCCCATGTGCGGCACTTTGAGCTTTTCGCCCTGAGCATCTTTGAGGCTCTTGCCGAAGAAGTTTACTCGACCACCGAACTCGCCCAAGCAATCAACACCACCGTTCTCTTCCGAAAAGTCGGTTAACGCCTGGTAGCCCACGCAGATACCGAGAAATGGTTTACCTGATTGGATCGCCTCTTTGACCTCTGCGTCTACACCTAGACGGCGCATCTCAGCGATACAGTCACGGATCGCGCCGACACCCGGTAGCAGCACGCGATCTGCATCGCGTACTACCTGCGGGTCTGCGGTGAGGACCACTTCGGTGTTTTCAGAGACCAGCTCCAGTGCCTTGGCAACCGAATGCAGGTTGCCCATACCGTAATCAATTACAGCAATTCGATTCATGCTTAGAGGCAGCCCTTAGTGGATGGCATCATGCCCTCTGCACGTGGATCGAACTCCAGCGCCATGCGCAGCGCACGGCCAAAGGCTTTGAAGATGGTCTCAGCCTGGTGGTGCGTGTTTTTGCCTTTGAGGTTGTCGATGTGCAGCGTCACGCCGGCGTGGTTTACAAAGCCGTGGAAAAACTCGCTGAACAGATCCACATCAAAACCACCCACAGAACCGCGCACGAACTCTACATCCATGGCAAGGCCTGGACGGCCAGAGAAGTCGATAACAACTCGAGACAGCGCTTCATCAAGAGGCACATAAGCGTGGCCGTAACGACGAATTCCCTTCTTGTCGCCCACTGCCTGTTTGAACGCCATACCCAGAGTAATGCCGATATCTTCCACGGTGTGGTGATCATCGATGTGCAGGTCGCCCTTTGCGTTGACGTTCAGATCGATCAGGCCGTGACGGGAGATCTGATCCATCATGTGGTCGAGAAAAGGGACGCCAGTTTCAGCGTTAAACTGACCTGTACCGTCGAGGTTGATCTCGACACTAATCTGAGTCTCGAGGGTATCTCGAGAGACCTTGGCTACACGTTCAGCCATGCTCTGCTCCATAGAAGTTGCGCGAAGGCCGCAATTATAGCGGCTTTGGCGTGTAAAACCCACCATGTAGGAGGGTTGTGAGCAAAGCGAACGACGCGACCTCTGCTCTGTCTCCTAACTGCTGAGAAGCACCTGCCTTCTTCAATAACCCGCGAATAGCTCGCCTGTGGTCTACACTGGGGTGAGATTACAAATATGAAGAAAGGATGCTCTGCTATGCGGATTTTGCTCAAGCTTATTGGCTGGTTGGTGTTTCTTGTCGTCGGTGTGACGGCGGCGCTGGCGGCCTATCTGATGTTCTTCTTTAACCCTAATGATTACCGCGCTCAGATTGAGGAGCGGGCACTGCTGGATGGCGGGGTGGAGTTAAATATCAATGGGGATATTGGTTGGTCGTTTTACCCCTGGCTTGGGCTGGAGTTGAAGCAGCTCAGCGTTAACTATCCGGGGCAACCACATTTGGCTACCTTGGCGAGTGCCGGAGCAGCGTTAAATGTTCCCGCGCTGCTCGGCGGTGCGGTCCAGCTCGATAGCATTCTGGTGGACGGCCTGGAGCTGAATCTGGTGCGTGATTCCAAGGGCAATGAGAACTGGGTTACCACTACACAAACTGGCGTTGAGATGGAGTCCAAGGATGGAGATAGTGGACGGGGTGAGCATGGCGGTGACCTGCGGCTGGCGATCAATAGCATTAGCCTGAGCAACGCCAAAGTGAGCTTCGAAGATCAAATTTGGGCACGTAAAATCGAACTGGCAGACCTCAACCTGAGCGCCAATGCAGTCTCGATTGATCAAGCATTTCCAATCAATTTCACCGGGTCGCTAACCCAGACTGATGCCGGTGAGTTGACCACCCAGATGGGTATGGAGCTGAGCACTGAGCTGAGTCTGAATGTGCAGCAAGGAGTCATCGAGCTTCGAAATCTGGTCTCTAAGTTCTCGCTCGAACAAGCAGGTTTGGCGCAGCCCCTAGTGGTTGATCTGAGCTCGGATCTTCGCCTGAATCAGCCGGAGCAGCGCATCAATCTAGATAACCTGAAACTCAGCTTGGCAGATCTAGATATCAGCGGGAAGTTAGCACTTACAGACTTCACAACACAGGCATTACAGGGCGATATTAATGTCGCGCAGTTCGAACCTCGAGCTGTGGCAGCGCGCTTTGGCGCTGAACTGCCAGCCCTCGGAGAGGGCGCTCTGAGTAGCGCAGCGGCCAAATTCAAACTGGGCGGTAGCGCCAGCAGCATACAGTTACAAGATTTAGCACTGACCCTCGATAAGACTCAGATTACAGGCCTGCTGGCCATGAACCTTGAGAGCGGTGCGTTAGCGGCAAACCTCAACCTTGATCAGATCAATTTGGATACCTACATGGCGCCAGCTACTGAAGCTGCAGGCGTTGGAGAGACCACGCCCGCAGAGAAGGGCTGGTCGAAGGAGCCACTGTTTGATGCTGAACCACTCAAGGCCATCAATGCCGACCTCAAACTGGCCATCGGCAAAGCGACCTATCAGGGCAACAGCATCGATAACCTCAATCTAGATTTGAGTGCGAAAGCGGGCGATATTCGCCTGAAACAACTGACGGCCGAGGCCTTTGGTGGTGCTGCCGATATCAGTGGTGCACTAGATGCGCGTGCCACGCCGGCTAAGATAGCGATCAAGCCCAAGTTTACCGGCATCAAAGTAGAGCAACTGATGGCGCTAGCGATGGAGGAGACACCAGTAAAAGCTAACGCCAATCTCAATGCGGCGTTGACCACTCAGGGTAATTCACTGCACTCAATCATCAATAGTCTCAATGGCGATCTGAATCTCTCTGCCGATGAGGGGATCATCCAAGGCATCGACATGGCGCAGGAGCTGTGTCAAAAGATCGAAAACATCACATCGCTAGGCTTCAATCCTGATCAGGTTGATCGCACTACGCCAATAGCGGATCTGAAGTCGGGCTACAGCATCAAAAATGGCGTAGTCACGAACCCCAGCACCACAGCAGGCCTCGATGCAGCCCTGTTGGATGCCAAAGGTACCATCGATCTGCCACAGCAGGCGTTCGACTACAACTTGGGACTATCGCTTACCGATGATCTGTTTCAGCAGAGTTGCGGTATCAACCCAGCATTGAAAGGTGTGCGTATCCCTGTGAACTGCAAGGGTAATTTTGATACCGACCCTGTTAAACTCTGTGCCCTCGACACGAGCTTTGTCGGCGACGTGATCAAGAAGGCAATCGGCGCTAAAGCACAGGCCGAGATCGACAAGAAAAAAGCTGAGCTCGAACAGCAAGCCAAAGAGAAACTGCAAGAGAACTTGCAGAACAGCGTTGGCGATAAACTCAAAGGTGAAGCAGGTTCACTGCTGAAGGGCCTGTTCGGCAACTAAGAGCTCGGCAACTAGGAGCTCGGAAACTAGGAGTCTGCCTCCCCGAATGAGTGGATTTGATTTTAGCGCGGCCGTGCTGAGCTGGTTTGATCAGCACGGCCGCAAGCACCTCCCTTGGCAACAGGAGAAGAGTGCGTATAACACCTGGATCTCAGAGATCATGCTGCAGCAGACGCAGGTAGCTACCGTTATTCCTTACTACCAGCGCTTCATGGAGCGTTTCCCAACGGTTTCCGATCTAGCTCAAGCGCCGATTGATGAGGTGCTGCATCTGTGGACTGGCCTTGGCTACTATGCTCGCGCTCGCAATTTACACAAGGCAGCACAATACGTGGCTACGGACTTTGGCGGGATATTTCCTACCGACCCCGAGCAGCTCGAGACGCTTCCAGGCATCGGTCGCTCTACTGCTGGTGCAATAGCCTCAATCGCTGGTGGGCGCCGCGCCGCTATTCTGGACGGCAACGTAAAACGGGTACTAGCGCGCTTTGCAGCGGTTGAGGGCTGGGCCGGTACAACTAGTGTGCAGAAGGAGCTTTGGAAGCTCGCCGAAGCGCTAACACCCACTGATCGAGTTGGCGACTATACCCAGGCGATGATGGACTTGGGTGCAACGCTCTGTACCCGCAGCAAACCTGAGTGCGATCGATGCCCATTAGCACAGCATTGCAAAGCACTCAGCCAAAATCGGGTAACCGAGCTGCCGCACCCACGCCCTAAGAAAGTTCTGCCCGAGAAGCAGACTTTGATGTTGATTGTGCGCCGAGGCTCTGAGGTGCTGCTGCAGCAGAGGCCACCCACGGGAATCTGGGGCGGACTCTACAGCTTCCCGGAGACACCGGATCTACGCGACCTACCCCAAGGCTGGCAGCTCAATATCGATCGGGTGAAACCGCTCGCCCCTTTACGCCACACGTTTTCGCACTACCACCTCGACATTACACCGATGTTAGTCGATGCATCCGATCTCGATTTTGCTGCGTTAATGGAAGAGCGGGCTTCGCTTTGGTATAACAGCGACCAACCCACAGAGATCGGCCTGGCAGCCCCGGTAAAAAAGTTGCTGGCCAACCTGAATAAGCTCGACACTGGAGACTAAGATGAGCCGTACCGTTTTTTGTAAGAAGTTCAAAGAGGAACTCGAAGGCCTCGAGCGCGCACCCTACCCCGGCCCAATCGGGCAGGACATCTTCGACAACGTCTCGAAGAAGGCGTGGCAGGAGTGGACTGATCACCAAACCATGTTGATCAACGAGAAACACCTAAGCCTAATGGACCCAGCTAGCCGTAAGTTCCTGCAGGAAGAGATGCAGAAATTCCTCTCGGGCGAAGAGTACGCGCAGGCCGAAGGATACGTTCCACCGAGCAAATAAGAGAATTCCCCTCTTAGCTGTTGACAGCCCAATCCAATCTCGGTTTAATACGCGCCTCCTGAGTTGCCTCGATAGCTCAGTTGGTAGAGCAGAGGATTGAAAATCCTCGTGTCGGTGGTTCGATTCCGCCTCGAGGCACCAAACAAAACAGCCGCGCGTTTATGTGCGGCTTTTTTGTTTGGATTCCTTGCGGTTGGATGAGAATCACAATCGGTTCGACCAACTCCGACGAATAGGAGGAGTTCGCGACGAGCAAGCAAAGCTTGCGAAGCCCGAAGGGTCAAAATACCCAAAAGGTATTTTGATCATTCCGCCTCATTGCGGTACCGCTATAGCCGAAGGGCTGAGCATTCCGTACATTCACCCAAAAACCTACCAAACAATCTATCGCGATTAGTCGGATAGAAGGTGACCCGACCCCAATGTCTATAAAAGTAGCCGATAAAGGCCAGCGCCGAGCTAATGTTCGCCCCAAGCTGTCGATGTATTGCGGATAAACTAACCAGCCATACAGAAAATGTGGTTTTATTTGAGCAATCACCAGCCAAATGATCCACCGACACAGATTCGGCGTAATCCACCTAAATCTATTAAAGTAGCTAACTACAGATGTATGAAGATTGCATTCGACGCTCAGCAGTGAATTGGGAGGCTGCTCTAAACTTCTATTTCCAATTAGTCATCGCCTTATTTGCTATCCTTGTCGTGAGCCCATCGACCTATTCAGCAGAGGCAGACGATCAGCTTTCATTAGCATTGGGCGGTGAAATCCTCGGCTCAAAAATCGGCGCATGGGAATTACGAAAATCACAAACAAACTGCTCTGTCAGCGCGCCACCCAAACATCGTCTCATCATTGATGAAACCGGTCAGACTCAACACATAGCGACACCCGAATCGAATTTAACCTTCTCGACTAGCATTGAGGGCGGCATCACCGTAGACATTTCACATATACTCAGTTTATCCGGCGACTACCTCGATGGAGCAGAGCTTGAAGCCTGGCGCATTGGGAGCCAAACATTAGAGTGGAGAATGAGTGACGGCACTCTGTCACTGCAAGAATACAACACGAAAGAAATTTTCCCATTCTTCAACAGTAATACTCTTGTTCTGACCTCAAGCTTCTCCAATCCGAATCTGGAAATTATCGATTTTTACGACGCGACTGACCTCGACAGCGCGATGGCCGAGTTGCACACCGAACACTGCCCAGCCGATGCAAACTTTCAAACGCCGGTATGGACCGAGTTTTGGGGAACCGCAATTCTGCTCGCTTCAGCTGAAAAGCGTCGCGCAGCCCCCTTTACCGAGCAAACTTCATGTGCAAATGATAAGAGATTTTGTGATTTGAAATCGGCATCGTCGTGCTCCACCGACTCGGCTCTTTGTAGTAATCAAGAAATTTGTAATAGGGCAGCGATAACTTCTCCATCCGGCGAGCGCTCATGGAGAAACTCTGATTTAGCGAGACAATACCTCGAAGAAGCTTATCGCCGCGGCTTGGGATGTGGTGTTACAGATGAAAAGCAAGAAACTGCTCGAAACTCTGAAAACGGCCTAGTACTGTACCAACAGATACTCGATGTTGACGAGCTCAAGTTGAGGACCAAACTTCTCGAACGCTTTCTTACCAACAACAGCGACCAAGTCTTATTCGAGGCTGCATTGGAAGAGTACCTACAGCCCTTCCGCCTTGACAGTGAAACCACGCTTGAGGACCTTGAGCTTTTGAATGAGATTTACACTCAAATGCCCTCCTCTAGCACTCTGCATGAATATGTCGTTTCTGCTGAACACTCCGGTTATCTAGCAGAGCTGTACGATAACTATCTGTCTCAAAGACTTAAATATCTTCGAGCGCAGTCGCAGAATAGCGTAGAGGAGATCACTTTCGATGATGGTTCAGTCTTCTATCCATCGTCCTCTTCGTTCCCCACCTTCGGCCGCTATCATCTTGGACCCATTTCGGTGTTTGGTTACTGGAATGATCAACGGAAGCTCGATGAGGGTATCGCTACTTTTTCCATCGGAGCTTTGACGATCACAGCGGGGTTGCAGAGAAACAGTCTCGATCCCAATTTATATTCAGACATAGCTGATTTTGGAGAATTTCGGGGCCCCGTTAGTATCAAAGGAGATTTTGCAGACTTTAGATTCAATATTGCCACCGGATTCATAAATTCTAATGAAATAAACGGCCTTTTTTACTCTAATCTCGAGACTATTTACGATACGCTAAAATCGGACGAGCTAGTGGGAAAAGTCATTTCTGATACTGGTTTTCCTGTCGTTTACTCTCAGATAATCAAAGGTTTTCCTGATAATGGTATCATATTCAGCTTCAAGAACTTTAGCTGTGATTTTGATTTCGATACTATGAAATTTAGAGACGATGGCAGCTGTATTTTATCTGCAGAAGATCGTGAAACTATAATTATCGATAAGTTAGACGTTCGCGAATTTGTTAATGAAGGACTGGGGGCAGTACCTATCTTTGCGCCGATGGTTAGCAAGTTTCTTAATGACTTCCGAACCAAAGGCTTTAAGGCCGCTGAAAGTTTAGTGTTTTAGAACAATAGCAACTAAAGACCTTCAGAATCTAGAATTCGGTGTACAATCTCGGCGGCCTCAACCCGAATATCTTTATCGAATTCAGTTCCATCTATGGGCTCTTTGCTCTTGTTCGCGGGTGGTGCCAAAACTTTTATAATTCGATCTTCAATATAGCGCTGAACCAACCTTTTTTTCAGTTTTGCATCACTGTTATTATTGTAAAGAAAAGAAGCCAATGCACTCTGAGACTGGGCAGCGCTTATTCTCGTGTATGTGAAAGAAAATAGATTGCCAATATCGCTGATTGAAAGCTCTCTAAATACATCCCAATTTGCGTTCGCCACTTCAACCCTATTTACAAACGTTGAACAGCGTCCGTCGCCAAGGAGATGTCTTAGTTCATGTTTTGAGCTCTGACTGGTAAGCCCCATCAGCTTATCGTATACATCGGCCTTGAAAGCTTTATTACTTACTACATTGGAATAAACTTCTTCGAACCTAGCCTTGTATTTTAACAGCAGTCGCTCTATCGCTTCGTTATCATTGCACGCAATTAAGGCATTTAGCGTCGGTTCTAGTTTCGAAGAGAGATTTGTAAAATTTGTCTCTTGAAACCTACATGTTATCCCCGCCAAATGTGTCCACCAGCGATCTTTGGATACTCCTGCAGATCCACAGTATGAGCCTGCGTATAGTATCTCTTTATCAAATTTAAATAGGTAAATACCGAATCCTTCGTCTCCATGAAAGCCTCGTTTCCGGCGAAGTCTCAAATTCATTCTTGAGCTTACAGAATGAGAAGATGATTCAAGATCGAATAAGTCTCGGCAAAACCGTTGGCTGTTCTCGAGGATCACTGAGTTAATTTCCCTTAAATTTACCAATAGCTGTTGTTCTTCAAAGTTTCGAAGAATCGCTTTTTATCTTCCGTTTCAAGCAACGCGACTGTCAGCTCATTTTCAACATCATAACCTAATCGATTTAACTGAGATTTCGGATAGGATGTGCTCACGCCTTCTATTTGCCGACCTTTAAATGCCTGCCAATAAGCGTAAGCCTCTAATCTCATCCTTTCTTCGCTGCCCAAGCTATTAGCGGCATAACCCTCTCTAATTGACCATGCTAGTTCACCCCAAGCCTTCCATATATTGAATCTTTTGGCGGCCTCATAGGCAATCAAGCTAGAAACCCCATAATCTTTGGCTTCGATGTTATAAAAATCGTAGAGCTCCATAACTTGACCTGGGGTCAGCTCCAACCGCGATATGTAATTGCGATATAGCACTCTATCTCTTACTCGGGTATCTGAGTCTATTGTCAGGCCAAACATCCTTTCTGCTTGCCGTTGAACCCCTCGCGGTAGGAAGTCAATGTTCGAAATCCGCTTCGAATTTAAAACCTCGTTATCATATTCAGAGCTTCCTTGCATCAAGTTGATTGACGCTAAGCGATCTTCCGCCCATTGGTTTTGGCCATCGCTTAACGCAATAGCTTTCTCGTAGTAACGCTTAGCATCGATTAATGAAGGGCTACCAATAAGGCCCTCTTCTTTAAAATAGCCGAGCCACTCATACGCCTTAGGTAATTCGTATATTGCGATAGATCTCCGTAAAATTTTCTCAGCATCCTCATACTTCTGCTTTTTATGCAGCGCAACCGCCTTAGCAATCATCGCTAGCGCTTCTTGTTCCCGTTTTTCGACTTCAGGGATTTCAGCTCTGAAGCTCTGAGTTACGGGCTCAAATTCCTGAATCTGGTCGTCTACTGATTCATCAGAACTCTTTGTTTTTCCAACCTGTTCATTACGTGAAGAAGATTGTGCGATCCAAATTAGACCAACTACAACCACAGTTACAGCCAACAGCCACAACCCTGCAGAGCCCCTTTTCTTCTTCAATGCTTCCGCCGGAGCTCCACTGATACTGTTCTCAACTACATCTGCGGCCGTGTTCTCCCCAATCGAAACCAGTTCGCATTCTTCAGTACTTGATTCCTCTGCGCAGCGATAATGGTACCGATGAGCGATTGCTTCTGAACCAGCAGTTATAAGTTCATAAACTAAGGTGTGCCCAGTTTTAAGCCCACTGGGTCGCACGTAACCTAGGATGCCATCTAGCTGTGAAGAAAGTTCTACAACGCATTTATCAGTTTCAATCTCACCGATTGCCTCATCAAAAGCTATATCTGACCCCACTTTTGCCGAGTATTTAAAAGAAAGATCCTGCAAGTTAGCCGGTGGGCTACCTATATCGATGTAATGATCCTCAACCGAATTGCACTCAGAGAGTGTAAGAAAAGCTGCACCGTTCCGCGGATCCTTAACCGTAAGAAGTGATTGAGATTCTGAAGGTGCGCAAAAAAGTGATATCTCAAGACAATTTGGTTTAGCGCGATCAAAAACAGAGCTGAGCTGTGCGGGGAAACGAGATATGACGGTGTACTGAACCCCACCAGCCTTCACGAAAAACAGAGCCTCCCCCGCAGATGAAATTCTTTTTCGATCTACATGAACTGTCGCGATTTCAATTGAGTCTGTGGCTAAGTAATCCTTCAGCGAAGCGCACTCGAAAAAAAATTGATGGCGGTGTACTTCTGCTATCCGCGTACCCTGCTCATCACTATCATCTCGCACGTCTGGCGAACCCAAAATAGTTTCGCCCGCCTCCAACCGAGACTCCAACGGAGTACCGACCAATGCACTTGCACCATCAAGTACGATTTCCAGCTCTCTATCAAAAGCTAAACAATAAGCCGTTCCAACCACGCCAGTTTCTGTTATCGATGCTTGGATCGTCGAGATAGACACCTCCATACCATAAGGAATGTCTTCGATTAATACACTTCCCTCACGTAAGCACGCTTTGATCTCTAGTCGGCCACCTTCAATTACAGTGACAGCAGCGCACCATTGACCGTCTAATTTGGCAGAGTCGCTCTCGTTTACAAATTGAAAGATGCCGTCAATCGGGCTCGATAGGGTTTTGCTTTCTCCGGCAGATATCACCTTCAAAATCGGTGTCGAATCACGACGTATAAATGTGCCCGGCTCACAAAGCGTTTCAAATTCGACGGCGATCGAATCGTCACCGGTGGCAGTGTCCAATACCAGATGACTGAAAGAGCTTGCTGCAGAGCTTTGCAGACTTAAACTTACAGAGGAGAGATCCAAAGGAGCTTTATGAACTGCCTCTTCGCTCCCATTCGCCTCTACTTTTAACGCTTCGGGTTCCCGAGTCTCTTCAATATCGACAGGCTCGCTCTCTTCAGTATCATTTCGAACGGTATGTTTCGGGGTGATAAATTTGAGCGCATCGCCTGCTATTTCTGCAGAATCGATAAAAGGGGTTAGCCTTAACTCTAACCACCTATCACCCTCTGAATTGTTGTGTGTATGCGCAGCGCTAGACCCAAGCCCTTGGGCATCAACAACGCCTCTTCCTTCGATTGAGATCGAATTGCTCTGTGTGTAGCTGTTATGGATGTTAACGGCAGGGTTGGTGACTCTGACTCGAAGCGGATGCATCTCATATGAGCTCTCCACTCCAGCCTCGTCTATAAGGTCTAGTTTTAAACCGACTAACTCCTTTAAACCAGCACGATCAAATATAACCGTAGTACCGATCTGACGTGACTCGCCGGGGACAATAAATCTATCTATAGAGGCTTGAAGATCGATCCGATCTTCTGTCTCAAGGTCATCCCATTCCAACCTGGCTTTGTAGAAATTATCTTCGGTTTTGTTTTCAAGTTTAAATTCGATAAAGGTGTCATGACCCGCATAGGCCTCAGTGAAATTTGCGTTGTAAGAAACTGACAGTTTCTCAGATATCGCTGGCTCAGCCTGACCTCCGAATAGTCTGTCAGCAATAAACCGGTGTGCCGCATAAGAAATCTTAAACTTCACCCGCATGCTGGCGGTGCGATCATCTAGAGCGGTTCCGCCCATCATTGTCGGCAGACTGCCAACGACCTCTGTATACTTTGCCAAATTATCGAACGTATCAACTTCGTCCACTTTCCAACCAACTGCGGGGCCTTGCGGACCACATTCGGAACAAAATCTGGCGCGCGGGTTGTCACTCGAATGGCCGCAAAACTTACACTCAAACATCGAAAATAAACCTATCCCTGAGCTGTCCCACAGATCGGGCAAAACTTACCAACTTTGCCTTCAAATTTATGTCTGCATGCTGAATTCACACAAGGAGTCGCAACCACGACGTTCGCGTCCTTGCGTTGCGCAGCGCTAGCGGCGACTTTGGCCATGCTTTCCATCGACTTTTCATTCGTCGATTTAGCCGACTCTGCAGCCGTTTTGTACCCGTCGAGCCTCGACTCAGCGGTTCTGGAAACACTCTCCGCTAGCGCTGCGTTATTTTGCAGCAATGCTTCAGTCGTCTGCGACAACACTTGTTTTAGCTCGCCCTTAGAAACCTCTTTCTCTTCTAGTAAGCGCTCGTACAACTCGATGTTCGATTGATTACCCGCGATGTTTTGCACGACGCTTGCTACCGAATCGGGAGATGCCTGCTTTGAAATCTCCGCAGCCTGAATGGCAAGTATTTCCTGCGGGCTCATCCCTTTCATTGCAGCGATACGATCTATCTCGCTTTTCGACTCCTGTTCGGCCATAAGACGCTCTAGTTCGGCCATAGACTCTAGTTTCTTCAGATCTCGGGCGCTTTCGTTATCCAACTTTTGCTCATCACGGTTTAGGGCAGCAGTATGCTGGGCATCTTCAAGCTCCTGACGTTCCCGCAGCGCGCTAAATTCAGCTTTTTGCTCGAGGGTCTTTTCTCGGATTTCAGCATCATGCCTCTGTGATCGAGCATTCAGTTCTGCATCAAGCTCCGCTGCCTGGGTTTTAAGTGAGTGATTTAAGTCCTCTTCATCACGCTTTCGAGAGCGAGCGCGTTCATCATCAACTAGTGACTGCTGTATCGCATCTAACTCTGCAGCACGGTTAATATCCGCTTTTTGTGAATCAACATTGATATCTCGTTTTGCTTCTTCTAGTTGGGTCTGCTTTCGGTAAAACTCCACATCTAGCTCGGCACGATCGAATTTTTCTTGTTGTTCAGTGCGATACTCAGAGAGCAGCCGCTCTCTTTTTCGCAATGCCAACTCGAAAACCGCACTCTGATAATCCTCTTCCGCTGCACCAGTAAGTACCATTCTATCTTTGAGGAACTGGGCATTTCTCAGCTCGGTATCGATAAGGTCAGAGGTTTTGAACGCCCACTCCTCTTGCTCTGAGCGCACATCAAGAATTCTGATGTCACTAACTGCGTATTTTAATTCGGCCGGTACTGTTGAATTTAGGCTGGTTTCTAGGGTGCGAAATTCATTTGGGTCCATCAACTGTGATCGGTTTAGCGATTTAAGACGCGTTGACAGAATATTGAAAACTGAAGAGTACACATCAGACTCTACGGCACCATCTAAAGCCCGATAAACAATGCGGGCGATGATCTTATTCCCGTCCATATCTCGCAACGCCGAATCAGAACCCGCAAGAGCAAGATTGGAGGAGCCACACCCTTCACAAAACTTTGGTATGCCTGATAGTTCCTCTCCGCAGTCATTACACACTGATCTCTGGACTACACCTCCTACTTCAAAGGTTCTTACAACCCCCCTCTCAACCCCTTGATCAGTAGTCAGTAACTCAAGCCCAGTTACCTGAAGGAATTTTTGCTGGGCCTCTGTGCGCCACTCACTTTCTCCTACAGCTAGCTGCGGGTCCATACTCGAAAAGATTATCTCTAGCTTAGCCGCACTGATATCGACAAATTTGGAAACACTTAATGTCCCATCCCCTGCCATGTAAACACCGAGCAGCTTAGATAAATCGTCAAGTGTTCGACTGAACACGAAACGATATTTCAGCTGTACATCGCCCACACGAGGCACCTGAAATTCTTTCTGGTAGCTGGCAACCGGTAGCAGATTCAAATCGGCTACTAAATAAATTTCCGGATTAGTATGCTCTCGACCTAAGAATCTATGAACGGCCTGTTTGAGATCTGAAATCAGTCTGGAGACGCCCTTGAGTTCATTCGCAAGGCTCAGCCCTTCTTCAACAATCTCAACTACCTGCCCGTTGGAGACTAATAATGCAAAGAAACCATAGGGCACGCGAGCCAACTGTTCTGAGAGTCCATCCAATTTTTCTGGAACAACTTTCTTAATGAGAAGCGAGTCCGAGGTCACGTCATTAGCGAATGACCCATCAGGCATTACAGTTGCACCACAGTTCGAACAAAACTTTGAGTCGGAAGGCGTATCTTGAAGACACTCCCGACACTTAATAACAGTATCAGCAGGTTCGCCACAATCGACACAAAACTTACTTCCGGCAGGAATCCGGGAGTTGCATTTAGAGCAGTGCATAATCAATCCTTCTTATTTTTTCTTCGCATGCATCCGTAAATCCTTTCGATTTACGCAAAAAATACTTTTCTAGATTAGTAGAACTAGGACATCTGAAAAAAGGCACACATAGATTGCATCAGTGTTTTAGCGGGCTCAGGATTTTCAGCACATAAAGCGTTAAGGCCAAGAGAGCCAAGGGCGAAAGCACTGCATCACCCCATACGAAAACCTGGATCAGATCTAGGTTGTCGTATCCAAAAATAGACCCTCCAAATAATCGAGCCGACCGCCCAACAAGGCCGCTCAAAGCCGCCAAGAACAGTAGACCCGTCAGTCGATCGAACCCTCTGCGCCAACGATCCAAACTGATTAGTAAAATGCAAAGGTAACAAACAAAGGTAACCCAAATCTCAACGAGATAAGCCTCATGAAGCGCCATTGTTCATTCTCCCCTTCTGTTCAGCGAATAGTGTTGAGGGTGTTGGAGTGCTACGTGCAGAGTAACGAGGACAATAGCAGGAACTACCAGTACAACTTCACAGTAGTACCAAAAGAAATCCCACCCCATAAAGTGGGGCGTGAAAAGTATCGCGTAGAGCCTCATGAATTGAGACAGGACACCGAAAGTTGAACCTAGCATCAGCGCCCAACTATTCGTGTTTTTTCGACTGCGGTAAGCAGCGCGGAGCAACACCCAGAAGCACACCAGAACAACTATATGCTGTAGAAAGTACGCAAATCCCGCATGCATGCTTTGCCCTCACTGCTTCTATTATTTGTCCAATCCGCAATGTGTCATGACTCACACCGAACAAATTTATCTACAAAAGTATTCAAATAGCAAATGAACGCATAGATCGGCGCACTTATACTGAATTTTTTAATTAAATAAAAACAATGGGTTAAATAACTTGCATTCGCGATTTAAAAAATAAACCCCTCTTTAAATGATCTAAATGTCACATATTGCGTAATCGACGCAAGGGCCATAGTTTATAAAAGTAGATCATTATACTTTAGAGGATCTCCAAAATGATAAGAAAAATTCACTTCTATACCACCCCGCTTTTCTCCGTTAGCCAGGCGTTGCTTTCGGATTGTATCTCTAATCCAGAGAGGTAATTCTTATGCACTACATTAGACACATTCTTACCCTACTAGTTTTTATTTCGGTAGGCGTCGATGCACTTGCCGCTGACTACCACGGCTCATGGACTAATTCGCAGTCAGGAGCACGGATCGATATTCTGGATGGGTTCAAACCAGGCCGCGGTCCTGTGTTATCAGTCGATGAAGAGAACGAGGTAAAAGCAGGAACCTGGGAAGAGGAAAACGGTGCAATAAGCGTCAAAATTGGGTGGGATAAGTACAAGCTTATATCAAACACCACTGATCAGATTGCCTTAAAACCGAACTATGGTGACGAACTGATCTTTAAACGGCTTGTCACGGACGCATCTACTGCAACGATCTCTCTCAAAGATGATCCAGCGGCCTTCATTACAAAACTGCAATCGAAAATTTGGATGACCTCTTTAGAGGGACAGTTTGGCGTATTCAAACCCACCTTTGCGAATGATTCTGGCGTGCTAGAACTTGCAAATGACAAGCAGTTAACTGATCTCAGAAGCTGGGCTGTGGCATCTGGAGTACTAAAAATAAATAGAGATGTAATCATCGAAGCCCGCGTTAATGACGGATTCTTTGTGGGGTTAGACGAAAGAGACCGTTTCGTTGTGTTCCGTGCGATTGAAAACGCGCAAGGCCTAGCCTCTACTGACCTAAAATCTGAACGCGAGGCATTTTTCAATAAGCTACTGACGGGCGAGTGGATCTCGACTGGATACGGTGTAAGTACCGTTCGGTTCCGACCAGTATTTGGTGAGTTGGCTGGTAAAGTAATCAGTACTCGCGAAGGCCGACTGAATTCGCAATCAAACTGGGAATATTCACCCTCAACCGGCGCGTTAAAAGTGGGATACACGGAGTACAAAGGCGCTTTGATCGTCAACGACACACTAGCGCTACTGGAAGATGATGGAGATCAAGTTTTCTACAGCCGAAGCCGAAACTCCTCTGACAAACGCTACACTCTCGCTGACTTGAAGCAAACAGCACTTAACGAAAACTCGCTTCCAAAGATCCAAGAGATGCTTGGGCTCCAGAACTACAAAGATGAGTACTTATTTAGCTGGGAATTCAACGCTGATGGCCGCTCTGGCTACCTCCACAAATGGAAGTCTGAGCCGTTTACAATCACGGGCGAAACCTTGGATCAAGAGGGAGTCGGCAAGCGAAACACGCTCAGACAAGTTGAAGATTTCCTAATTTTCGACGACCAGGAAGTTTATCAACTCGATACCACTGTTTCACGCCTTCGACCCAAAACCGATGCTGAGGCTCTTGCCGATTCACAAGCAGCCGAAGCGGCAAAGGCGAGCGCACTGACGAAACAGTTAACTCTGAGAATCACCTCTCGTAATGGTGAGATTCTGAATCTTCCTATCCCACTGAGCGATTTCTCAGAGATTGCCAATATGTCAATTGTCAGCGAATAAAAAAGGTAAACATAATGAGCGCAGCAACAAAGTTAGTTATCGGGGGCATAGTCATCGCCGCAGCCGGCGGTGGTGGTTATTACTACGCAGATATGAAGGCCAACGAAGTCGCCAACCAAGCGATGCAAACCTTTAAGGCTGATGTTGAATCCACTATCCCAGGCAGCTCAGTCTCTTTTGGGGCTGTCACGGCCAAAGCCTTTGAGCAAAAAGCGACGGTAGCTGAGTTTGCTCTGCGTGTTGGTAACGATGCGAAGCTCTCAGCCGATAGTGTAAATCTGATGATCAAGGATGGAGCTCTGCACTCTTCCGAATTCTTTGATTTGAGCTTGGCTGCGTCACTTAGCAAGCGAGAGAGTATTAAGGCCGACGCCGAGCGCTTGCTCCTAGTCGGACTGGATGTTGCTCAAATCAGGGAAATTATCGACAACTTGGTAGAGAACCCAAATTCAGCACCCAATCAAATTGATCAGTTAACATTTGACGAGGTTGCCTTAAACGGCCTGACATTTTCCGGTTTTTACCGAGAAAAAAAAGTGGTCGAGCTAAAGCCCTCTAATATTCAACTTACAGACGTAAAGAATAGCACATTCAATACCCTCAAAATCGATGGTGAATTCGTAGCAATTGAAGAAAACGAATCCTACAGCTTAGGGTCATTCGAGGTAGATAGTTTCGACGCTAGCAAAATTATACTTGCGGCAATGCGTAACGACGAAGCTCTGTTGCTAGAGGGTCTTAGTGAGGGCTTTGGCATTAATGCTGTAAGACTATCCGAGTTCAAGTTCGATGATGGTAAAATTAAAGGCTCGATTAACTCCGCTGATATCTCGGTCTCGGCTGACAAACTTGCAAGCTTCAATATATCCGGGATCAATTTCAATAACCTCGATGAAAACATCACAGGAGGATTTGATTCCGCCTTTGTGAAAACTTTAGACCTGAAAATGCTGTCGCCAGAGATACTGACGCCTCAGGGTCAAGCAATTGCTGCGAGCAGCTACGCCGGTATCACAGGGTTCGGGATTAAGGGTGGTTTCGCCCAGAGCAACGATATAGACGCAAAACGTATGTCTGTAGGCGAAATCAGTCTGGATGGTATTGAAACTAAAGAGAACTTTGTCACCAAAGCAGCTCTTAAAATAGATAAATTCGCATTGCCTATGGGTTTCCTAAAAGAGGCTGACCGCAGATTTGCGCGCACGGTCCAGGAGATAACTGGCGCTGATGAAATGACGATGAGTTTCGGCATCAGCAGTGATTACGACACTGCAACTGGCAGTTATGGTGCAAACCTAAACTTTGATGTTGAAAAGTTTGCGGGTATCGAACTTCAAACTCAGCTTGCAGGCCTCCCGTTTTCGACTATGAAGCAGATGGCCGGTGAGGCTGACTTCGAACGTCAGTTGCAACATTTGCAGGGATTAATGCAAACCTTAGCTGTTTCTGGAGTAGAGATCACTTACACCGATGGAATGCTTGCTGACAAAGTCTTAGAAGAAGCGCCTCCGAAAGAACAGTTGGTAGCGATGATGAGCCAGAACCTGGGAATGGTATTAGCTGCATATCCGGCAGAACGAGATCAAATCATTCAGGCCGTATCTAACTTCTTAGATGGCAGAAATACGCTCTCTGTCAAAATATCCACGAAGACGCCAATTCTTGTAGAGCAGCTAGAGAAAGATTTTATGTCAGGCACGCTAAACCAAAATCTAGCGCTTGCTGCTAATGGGTCTTAAATCAGTCGATTTATGAAAACTGGCGCTGATCATCTGCGACGCGCCAGTTAAAAACCAACCAAGGAGGTAAAGCTATGAAACTTCTTCGTCCGATATTTTTTGCATTGCTGGCAACGTTAGTTAGCTCCAATACATTCGCAAAAGGTGGATTCGTGATGTGGAGTTGGGGCGGAGAATCTTTTATGAAAGTCGCTGATCTCCCCGACACTTACGGCTTCCAGTATAACCAGGACTATATCGATATCGGTGTTAAATATACTGAATACGAGATCTTTTTACTCCCAATCTGGCAGAGCGATATCAGTTATATTGGCTATATCCCAAATGATGAAAATCATTACTACGACCTTACCGAAGAGGAGGTATTCTCGTTAGCACGGGCAGCCAATATTTCGATACCCCCCGTCAGCCAAATCAAGCTAGACTTCTGGACGCTATGGGGTGGAAAAATTGTCCTAGCACTGCTGATACTCCTCTATGCCGCCTACAGTATGTGGCCTGCACAGAGAGAGCAGCAATCGGAGGGGGCTGCTTAACCCGCTACGCAATTTACTATTCTGCACTAAATTCGATCAGTACCTTGGCTTTTAGGCACGATGTTTTGCTTCAGTTTGACTTCGTTTTAAGGCGATTTGTCGTCATAATGGCGAGATTACGACTGTGATTGAAGCAGTCGACATACTGGGCTTGCTAAGGGCTACATCGAATTTAATGCGAATAGTTAAAGTGCAAATTAGCATCGCAGTGCTGGTTTTACTGAGTTTTATTGTACAGCACTGGTTGGTGTTCCCACTAGAGCAGCTGTTTCTACCCGCGGACGATTTGAGTTTCGCTAGTCTTCTTTTTATTCCTCATGGTGTGAAACTCGTGCTAGCCTTTGTTGTCGGAATCCTAGCCTTACCGGGGATTGCAATTGGGCAGTTCATCGCCGGCTTGTTACTGGGTACCCCTCTAGATCTTGCGCTCATAACAGCGGTAATCGGATCGCTTGCCGTGATGCTACCCGTATTATTGGTAAGGTATTTGCAGAGCATTCCTTTTACGACTTCATTAGCAGAGACAACGCATGCGGTATCAATCGCCAAGGCGTTTTTTGTCGTAACAGTAATCGCTAGCCTGTTAAACTCAATGTTCCATGGTGTACTTTTTCACGACGAGGGAAGCAAGATATTGGAACTACGCTATCTGACAGGCGATATTTTGGGTGCTGCATTTGTGTTACTTGCTCTTGTGGTTATACGCCGTTTGAACAGGTTTTATATGCAGCGTGGAGAGTGATAAATGGATCGTAAATTCTATTTAGGCTTGCTAAGCCTCACGATATCAGCTGAAGAGGAGCTAGGGTTGTCGTCTTTAACGGCCGCAGATAAGCAACTCTTGGCTGCACTCTGGCGTGAGTCAAACGAAGGTACCAAATTAGTTGAGGCTACGTATGAACGTGCAGAGTCGGAATTGGACTTTGACGACTTTTCACGCGCGCAATTCTACAAATCAGTGCGCAAGCTACTCAAGCTCGGATTTATCAAGCGCGTAGGCTCCAAACGCTCGGCTACCTACCAGCTCAACTCCGCTGTAATCTGAGTTACCTACTTCATAAATTTCTCAAACCGCGGCGCTTCCAACCCAGCCTCATACCAACTACCCCTTTCAGGCCAAAAAATATTCGCCACCGGTGTCATTGACGGCTGACCGTCCAAAGAACCTGCCGGTACAACCCACATACCACTCGCGCGTGAGGTGTACGGAACGCCTGAACCACACTCGCTGCAAAATGCTTTACTCAGCGAGCGCCCGGGCAGATCGAATCGCTTGATAAAATTCTCGCCGGTCAACCACTCTAAATTATCCGGCACAGCAAAGAGGTTGGATGCATGAGCGGACCCTGTGGCTTTCTGGCACTGGGTGCAATGGCACATAAAGAAGCGTTTGAACTCGTTTTTAACGCGGTACTGAACCGCACCGCAGAGGCATGAACCATTGAGTGTGGACATTAGTAGCGCTCCTCTACATCTTCTTAGTCGTTTCAACGCCGACCCGATTAAACAACCAACTCCTTATCTTGCTGCGCACCAGATAGACCACCATAAACACTGCAGCAGCGCCTAGCATATCGCCAGCCAGAAAACGCAACCAAATTTGAGACTCAGGTGTGACACCATTCAGAAGGCTTGCGAAATAGGAGTTCAATAATGAGCTGATCAACGCAATTACCAACACTTTACGCCCTAATAGCAACGTATTCCTACCAACTAGCACATCCGAGCCATCTTCAAAGCCGCCGCGCTCTAGGTAACTAATCAAAAAAACGGGAATATAGACAGCCAAGACTGCGATGGCACCAAAACTGAACGCGAACTCAAAGTCATAGGTGTACATGTAGATGCCGATCGTCTGCCCCACCAAAATAGGAAAGACGGCAAGATGGCCATAAAGAGTGGCCACAATTACTTTTACACCGTGAGGGATAAACATCAAACTGGCAATTTGAACCACAGCGGGCTCAAATAGTCGGCTCTCAATTGGGAAAATGACGTAGTTCTGAATCAGAAATGAGCACAGATAGAGTATGAAGATACCAAAGCTCAGTTTGATATCGGCCGGACGCATCGGCGTAACTCTTGGGTTCCGCATTTTTCGTGTGCTCTTTGCAACTGAATGAGCCGTTGTGACTCTTTCCACCCCGTTGAGTATACACCTTAATTAGCCATGCCCTAGTTGTTCTCGCTAGCTGTACTTGTGGACCTCTATATCTCGCCTATATTTAAGAAGTCAGACTACCTAGGCCGCTACAGATCGGCCGATCGATCTGTAGTAGAGGAGAACCTAATGCGCGCGATCAAACTTCCACTCACGCTAGTGGCAACCAGTCTATTTCTCGGGGGCTGCTCAGTCTATTCGACTGCCGTGAATTCACTGGGGCCTGAAGATCCGATATCGGATTTACGCGAGCCGGCTGGTGAGTATGTGTTGTCAGAGGAGCCGCCTGTGTTCTGCCCTGCACCCGATCCAATGACACCGCCTGCGCCGATTATTCGCACGGTCTACTTCAACAATGACACCACCGATCTAACCGATGAGTCGAAGGCCAAGATTGACGCGATATACAACGATATCCTGACATATCCCGCTGCCGAAATACTGGTTGTAGGGCATACCGATACCCAAGCTTCTGAGGCATACAATATTGCACTATCCGAGCGCCGCGCCGAATTAATTCGCCAGAACCTAATTGAAATCGGAATCGATCCCGCGATTATCACCACAGAGGGCCGCGGTGAAACCGATCTGCTGGTACCCACCGCAGATAACGTAAGTGAGGTACGCAATCGTCGAGTCGTTATTGACGTTCACTAGCAATCGGTGCGCCGCCTGACTTAGGTGACGCTATTAAACTTCATGCGCTAGCAGGGTATAAATAGCGCATGAACTCAAAACTATCTCTCTTCGTTATTTTCCTTCGACTCGGCCTCACCTCCTTTGGTGGACCCGTCGCTCACATAGGCTATTTCCGCGATGAATTTGTATCCCGCAGAGGCTGGTTCAGTGAGCAGCAGTACGCCGACAACGTAGCACTTTGCCAACTCATTCCCGGCCCAGCCTCGAGCCAAGTCGGGCTTCTTATAGGTTATCAGCGCGCAGGCTACTTAGGTGCGCTGTTAGCTTGGCTGGGCTTCACATTCCCTTCGGCCGCAGCACTCGGCTATCTGGGGGTGAGCCTAGCCAATCCCTCCACCACTCTGCCGCCGCTCTTACTGTTACTTCTCAAGGTGATCGCAATCGCAGTGGTATTGCAGGCCGTGATTGGGATGGCTCGCAACTTCTGCAAAACACCCACTAATCTCTTACTGATGATCGGCTGTGCAATCATATTATCGCTGGCTGCCTCTCCCTGGCTAACTCCGATACTGATACTGATTGCTGGCACAATATCTGTGACACTGGACTCAGCGCGGCACTCAATACGAAAGCTAAGCGTGCAACTTAGTCTACCCAGTATCTTGTGGTTAGCGGTGTTCACTGGGGGCCTATTAACTCTGCCAGTTCTAGCCTCAAGCGGTAGTCAGTTAATACAGCTGTTGGATGGTTTCTTTCGTGCAGGAGCTCTGGTTTTTGGAGGCGGGCATGTGGTGTTACCGCTATTGGCAGATGCGACCGTCGCGAGAGATTTGATCAGTTCAGACATATTCATGTCTGGATATGGCGCAGCTCAAGCAGTTCCAGGCCCGCTCTTCACTTTCGCGGCTTTTCTAGGTGGCGCATTAAATGGTGATGTCAGCACAGCCGTGCTGGCAACCCTCGCGATTTTTCTACCCGCTGTTGCACTCCTCTTCGGCGTTTTACCGATTTGGGAGCAGATCAAGGAGCACAACACCATCAGAGTCGCGATCGGGGGTGCAAACGCTGCAGTTGTCGGCGTGCTTCTTTCTGCGCTGATTGGTATTTCGCTAGAAACAATTACGTCGATCTACTTGGCGACCGGAGTTGTTGCTGTTTACGTTCTGATCGAGAAGGTCAAGATCCCAGCTTGGATGCTGGTTCTGGCAGCAACCCTGCTTTCTATGGGCGCTTCTGTGATCTAACAAGGATAGAGAGTGGTGCAGATGGGGAGACTCGAACTCCCACGCCCGTGAAGGCACTAGCACCTGAAGCTAGCGTGTCTACCAATTCCACCACATCTGCGTGTTGTCATTTTTGAAGGGCTGACGACCCAATCGAACTGTTACTTTCCTCGACAGTTAAACCGCTGCAGCCACTCTTTGTAGGTAGATAAAGAGTGGTGCAGATGGGGAGACTCGAACTCCCACGCCCGTGAAGGCACTAGCACCTGAAGCTAGCGTGTCTACCAATTCCACCACATCTGCTCG
>Ga0209653_1000839_pt1 | contig 26130 bp, 19 predicted proteins | sample SaaInl6LU_22_DNA_FD_184644 | JGI IMG/M metagenome (GOLD analysis project Ga0209653, IMG submission 184644) | Marine microbial communities from expanding oxygen minimum zones in the Saanich Inlet - ESP_116LU_22_DNA (SPAdes) (version 2) | ecosystem: Environmental > Aquatic > Marine > Intertidal...
ACTCCTAAGTTTTTTTATTTTCTCAAGCAATAGCATGATAAATAAGGGCGGAATGAAAAAATTTGTGAATTTCGCCAATCTTGATGTAGAATCTGTTTCGGTAGAAAAAAAGATAATGGCTTTTGAGTCTTTCACTGAATCTTTGTACGATTGCTTAAAAACTCCTGAGTTAAATTTCATTATGTTTCAACAAGGGATGAAAGGATATTATTCCATGAAAAACAAGGAGGAAATAGAAGACAAACGATACCTCACGCTCATAGATTTCTCCAAACCTAGCAATGAAGAACGTTTTTTTGTAATTGATTTAGAACAAAAAAAAATTGCATACAAAAGCATTATTGCTCACGGAAAAAATTCTGGAGCATTGTATGCTACCAAATTCTCCAACGAGTCTGAATCAAGAATGAGTAGTATCGGTTTTTTTGTGACTGGCAAAATTTACGATGGAAAATATGACTATTCCATGAAGTTACATGGAAAAGAGTACTCCAACGACAATGTATTTGACCGGGGTGTTGTGGTTCACTCAGCTGATTATGCCACGAAAGATTTCTTGAAAAGCAACGGCAATGTATTAGGACGAAGCTTCGGTTGCCCTGCCCTTCCGCATGATGGATACAAAGAAATCGTTGATGCAATTTCTCAAGGATCTTGTTTTTACATTTACAGCAAAGACGCTAAACACAAAAGAAGTTCCAGCTACCTAAAAGCGAGAAATTTCGTAGATACTTTTTACTCAGACTTTGAATAAAATAGTTTTTCTACCGCAGATTTAATGTGCGTTTCTTTTTTGTAAATGTCTCTGTAAAATCTCATAGTTCCATCCTCGGAACCTTCGCAAGAAAAGTAACGCAAAGAAACTAGCAAAGGATAGTTCAAATTAAACTTCTTCTGTTGACCGGTTTTAACGAAATTCTCTACAGAATCTTGTGTGAAATTCGCGTCATTTCTCGAGATAAGATAAGTTGCTAATTCCAAAGGATTTTCTAATCTTACACAACCATGACTGTAGGCTCTTACATCGTTTTTGAACAAACTCTTGGAAGGTGTGTCGTGCATGTAAATGCTATATTCATTTGTAAAAATAAACTTTACTCTTCCCAAGGCTGTTGCTCCACTCCTAGTTTGTGAAATTCGATAATTAAAAGAACTCTCGCTCACCTTGCCCCAATCTACTGTGCTTGCATCCACTACATTTCGCTTGCTGTCGTAAATTGTATAGCCTTTTTTGTTCACCAAATTAGAATCTTTTTTCAATTTTGGTAAAATTTCTTTGCTCGAAATACTTCTTGGAATATGCCAATAAGGATTCAAAATTAAATAATCCATATTCGCTGAAAACGAAGGAGTTTGATTGATCGTTTTTCCCACAACAGCTCTAAAAATTTTGGCTACTTTGTTTTTCTCTATCACTTTTAGCTCATAAGAAGGAATATTCACGTACAATAAAGAATCTTCTTCGAATTTTTCCCACTTGTACTTTTCCAAAGAAGAAATAACTGCTAACTTTCTTTCGTAATTACTCTGCGACAAAGCAAATGCTGTGGCACTTCCTATTCTTCCGTCTGACGCTAAATTATTATCGTGCTGAAACTGAATTAGAGCTAACTGAAGTAAGGAATCATTGGTAGATTGGGCTGAATTCAAATATTGAAAATTAACCAGCGCTATTGTAGCATTTTGGTATGCTTTTGCAGAGTCTTCTTTTAAGGAATGAACCTGAATCTTTTGTTTGCCAAATTTCTTGCCTTCCATGTAATTTGCCCAAGCATTTCGCAGTTGCTTGTATTGAACAAACTGCGGCTCCATTTTCTCTATGGTACTTGGCAAATCATTGTGATACAATCCGTTTTTTAATTCAGTCAAATCTTCTGCAGAGAGAGAATCTAACTTCCATTCAAAATACAACGAATCTTTATCTTGGTGATTAAACAAACCATATTTGAGTTGAGAAGCAAAGACCAAGTAGTTTTTGGTAAATAAATAATTACTCTCCACCAACAAATCCATATTGGCTGTATCAGCTATCAATTCTGTTTCTAATTGCTGCATACGCTCAATGTCGTACTGAGAACTATCCAAACCATAACACAGTGCATTGGAAACTTGTGCCAAGAAAAAATGTGCATTTTCATTCAGAACTTTTTGATCGCTCATCCAAGGAAATGGATTCTCGGAATGAATCTCTATCATTTTGACTAATAGATGTAAGGAATCTGATTTTAATTCTTGTGACAAAATTTGACTAAAACGATCATTTAAATCGATCAAAAACTGCTGTTCTTTCTCCTGTAAGCTATTCGTATCAGTTACTTGCTCGGTTCTGCAAGAGACCAAGAAACAGCTCAAAAAGAAAATCAAAAGTAGAAATCTATTTTTCATAATAGTAAGATAGTAAACTTGCCTCGAAAGTACTAAAAAAAGAATGGTAATCTACTAAGGCACAATTACTCTTAAGGGTAATTTAACTTTTACCCCAGTATTTTTCTATCAAAACCAAAAGCTGGAGATCTTTCTCTGTAATTCCACCAGTATCGTGAGTTGTTAATTTCACTTCTATACGATTGTATATATTATTCCACTCCGGATGATGATTTAGTTCATTGATATGCGAAACCAAATCTTGCATAGATTGGATAGCCAAATGAAAGGAAGGAAATACAAATGTTTTCTTTAGATATTCACTTTCCCTCTCCCAACCAGGAAATTGCCTCATCACCTCTCCTATTTTTTCCTCTCTATTCATCCCGTTACTTTGTAATCCCAAAACTGAAATTCATTTGGAGAACCCAACGATACAACTTCCAATTTACCTCCCTTTTCCACTTGCATAGAAATAGAATCTCCTTCAAAATAATTCAACCATTGATTCAGATTATTGTCTATTACATATCCATTTACAGAAATTATTTTGTCCTCTCGTGCCAATCCAGAATTCCAAGCAGATGAATTCTCTGCCACATGAAGAATCACAGCCTCTTTTAGCTCTTCTGGCTTTGTAATTATCCCAAACCGCTCCATTGCATTTGCAGAAGAGTTTTTCACTAGCTCAAACCCTCTTTGTTTCAAACAAATTTTCAGTTCATTCGTAAAATCCTCGCACCCCCAAATGTAGTGATCAAAAAATTCGTCAAAAGATTGTTTACTGTGAGTTTCTATACTTTTCTTATAATCCAATTCGGTGTATCCAATTGCTTTTTTACCAAAATCTTCATACAAATCTTTCATCACGTCATGCATCGACCTTGTGTGATTACTCCCTTCTCTAATCTTGGTATCAATCATAAAAGACACCAAAGCTCCTTCGATGTAAATGGAAGATTTTCTATCGGGTGCTCCCACCGAGTAGCCATCCAGCCAAGTATCATAAGAAGAATCTGCTACGGATTTATTCAATCTTCCTCCGTTTGAATAATGCCTTCGTAAGTATTGATTCAGTTCATTGGCATAAGCTTTTTTATCAAACAATCCCGACTCGTGCAACATCAAATCACCCATGTAAGTTGTTACACCTTCGGCTACATAACCCAATTTGGAATAATTTTCTTGCGTGTAATCGTAAGGATTCATCTCGGCAGGGCGAATCGTTTTGATGTTCCAGGCGTGATACAATTCGTGAGAACTCACACCCAATAAATCCACGTAGCGCTCATTCATCACCTCGTAACTCGGCCCCAACACTATTATGGTAGAAGTAGTGTGTTCCACACCATGATAAGCTTTGTGAGGATGAATGATATTGATAAAATGGTATTCCTTTACTGGAAAATCACCAAATTTTTGAACCTGATATTCCGTGAATCTTTTGAAATCGATAATTACTTTTTCCCATTGTGGTTTACATTCGCCATAAAACCACACATAAAATTTCACGTCATTCACCTCGAAGCTTTTTTCTTGAAGAAATTTACTCACAAGAAAAGGAGTATCTGCCAATTCGTGGAAATCTTGAGTTCTAATTTTACCTTCCAAAAAAGAAACTCCACAGGCTATTTTCTCATTGCTTTCTAAAGGAATTTCTACCTCACAAGTTTGGTTGATTTGGTTAGGAATGTACACAAAGCAATTCACAGGATTTACGTACAATACTTCGTCCCCCAAATATGTTGAACCTGCATTAAAATCAATTGAATAATAAGAGTAAGAAACAATTATTTCGTTCACCTCGCTTGTATTTACAAGCCATTGATCTTTCGTTGTTTTATGAACCTCTAGTTTTTTTCCATCCTTGTTTGTCACATAGAATTCCTTGATGTTTTTTGCAAAATTCCCTAGTTCGTATCTTCCTGGTCTCCAGGCTGGGAGTTGAAGAATAGTTTCGTTTTCGGGAGTTATTGTGGCTAGCTGTATCAACAAATAATGCTGATGACACTGGGAACGATTGAGCTGGTATTTCATAAAGATAAAATCAAGAATATTACGATTAATTGGACTGAGTGGTGAATTCGTCCATCCATTTTCCTTTTATTTTTAGAACTTGCTCTAGCACATCTCGCACAGCTCCATTTCCTCCATTTTTGTGCGAAACATAATCTGCTATTCCTAATATTTCGTTGCATGCATCTTTGGGACATGCAGAGATGCCTACTTCTTGCATGATTTCATAATCAGGAATATCATCGCCCATGTACAATGCTTGTGCAGTAGTTAAGTTGTGAGCAACAAGAATTTCGTTCATTACAGCCACTTTATCCTTCACAGACATGTGTATTTCTAATACATCCAAAAACTCCAAACGCTTTCGCATACTTTGGGAGCTACCTCCCGAAATCACAAATACTTTTACCCCAGAATTCGCTGCTTTTTTAATTGCATACCCATCGCGAGTACTCATATTCCTTAGAAATTCGCCCGAAGGATGCATGATTACTTTTCCATCTGTAATGACTCCGTCAATATCCAAAAAAACGGCTTGAATTTGATGTAATTTTTGTTTGTAGCTTGGTTTTTCCATAAGTGCCTTTGTTTGAGTTCGAATTTACAGAAATTATTAGGTTTGTGAATGAGAAAAACAGTTGATCTTTCAACATAAAAAGACATCCATTTTGAACATCTAGTCCACTAAGTCGATTATTCTGTAGAATTTGTGTCATTTTCTAAAAAAAATAATATTGTTGAAAAATCTCTTATGAATGTCAAAAAGGGAAAATAAATTGGTAAAGAAAAAGTAATTATGTCCGCCATAAAAGCATGGATATGTGCTCCGAAAACTCCATCAGCCAAATAAAAAACGTTCAAGATAATTCACTCCAACTAAAGCTGCATTTACTAATTATCCAAAGCCTGTACAACAGCCAAAGCCGCTCTTTCACCTGAAATCATTGCGGCATTGAGAGAACCATTGAGCTGAGTATCGCCAGCCAACAGAATTCCGGACGAAAGGTGAGTTTCTGAGGGTAAAATCGAATAACGTAAATCTCTCAAATTAGGCAAAGACATAGGGATTTTATACAATTTCAGGAATTGCGTATCACGAATCTCGCATAGCTCAGAGAGTTCATTTTGCACCTTTTTGGTCAATTCTTCGTCATTCATTCCTTTGTTATTTATCACCGTTACAGACAGTAGTTCTTCCCCTCCTCCTGGTTGAGTTGCTAAACTTGTTGGATAAAACAAGTTGTTAATTAACGAATTTTTATCAGGAACGAGTCCAATAAGTGGCTTTTTGATGATTCTTTTGGGAACAGTAAAATACAAAGTATAGCACGATTTCCACTCTACAGATTGATTTACCAAATTAGAAACTAACTTACTTGGCTCGGTAGCAATAATAGTATATTCACTAGGGATTTCGGTTCCGTCTGCCAATTTGATTTTTCCATCCTTTACATTTGACACTTTGGTATTGAATAGAAATTTTGTGTTCTTCAAATTCTTTTTCAGTTGTTTAGGAATTTCTTCCATTCCTCCTTTTGGAACTGCTGCAGCTCCTTGGCCAAACATTTTGTAAACAAACTCAAACATTCGGCTGGATGTTTCGAGTTTGGTTTCGAGAAAAATCCCACTAAAAAATGGTGTAAAAAAATCAGCAATCATTCCTTCCGAAAAGCCGTAATTCTGGAGATAATTGAAAGTAGTACCTTCTTTTTCTTCAAAAATCGCCTCTATGCTTTTCCTTTTCAAAAAGGTATTTAGTTTCAATATTTTTATTTTGTCGGAAACAGTACCAATTCCTGAAAATAGAGTAGAAAAAGTCAAGGATAAATCTCTGAGAGGATCTCCAATTATTTTTTGATTTTTATTTTTAAAAATTGAAGCACCAGGAACAAATTTTTGCAAATCTAGAGAATCGTAATCCAAGTATTGTTTGGCTGCTGGGTATACAGTAAGCAAAACCTGAAATCCATGATCTAACCTATATCCATTTACAGTATCGGTTTTCACTCTGCCACCTACTCTGTCTGTACCCTCTATGATTACGGGGCTTACACCATGATTTTCGAGTACTTGTGCTGCTACAAGTCCACTTATTCCGCCACCTATTATATGAATTGTATGAGTTTTTTTTTCCATTGTTTTCTTATTTTTTCTGTTACAAATATAAAACTTGTTAAGGTGAGAAGGATGGAAATAAAAAAATGAAATCTAAGTATCTAGAAATCTTGAAAAACTGAAATTTACTTACCTTTGTATTCTAAACTAACTAACTGGAAATGATATAATTTTCCAATAATTCAGTACTCTTGAAACCAACCGAACAACACATCATTTTGCCAGGCAATCGTAAACTAGGATTTGCCGAATATGGAAACCCCGCAGGTTTTCCGATTCTTTATTGTCATGGTTCACAGAGTTCTCGATTGGAAATGCACTATAACCTTTCGTTTGCGAAAGAAAAAGAATTGAGAATACTCACTGTGGACAGACCGGGGCACGGAATCTCTGATTTTAATCCTGCAGGAACAATTTTGAGTTTTGCTCAAGATTTAAAAGTACTTACCGAGAAATTAGAGCTAGCCTCCTACTCTGTTGTTGGCATGTCGGCAGGCTCGCCATTTGCACTCGGTTTTTCGTATTTGTTTCCCGAAAAAATTCACAAAACAGGAATCATTAGTGGATTTGCGCCACTAACCACCGAAAGTAAGAAAGTGCTTTCGAAAGAGGTAAAAACTATGCTGAGTTTGGCAAAATCAATGCCGTTTTTATTGAAAATTTTATTGAAAGTACAAGCTAAACAATTGGCAAAAAAGCCCAAAAAAGCCTTGAAAAATTTCCTGCAGATAATGAGCGAACCTGACCAGGTGGTTTTGAAAAATGAAAAAGTGATGGAAGTGATTGAATCTATGTTCAAGGAGGCTTTTAGAAATGGTAGCCAAGGAGTTGCTTACGAAATCTCAACTATTTTGGTGCAAAAATGGGGTTTTGAATTGAAAGAGATAAAAGGAAGAGTTCAGTTTTGGCAAGGAAAAGAAGACAATAATGTGCCTTATCAATGGGCTGAATTGATGACGAACGAATGCAGACACTCCGAATTAAAACTCTATGAAGATGAGGGTCATCTTATTATTTTTGAGCATGCCGCAGAGATTTTTGACGAACTGAAGCCATAATCCTCATCTTAACTAATTAACACCTTATCCACTTGATATAAAATAATAAAGAGTATTAATCAGTTCAAAATACCTTTTCTCAATTCCTGATTCCCTATATTTGTAGTCAACAAAAATCTATCAAATTGGAACATACATTTTTAAGTAATTTTGGATACTTTCTAGTATTTTTTTCTTTCGTAACAGCAATATTTTCAGCGCTTTCCTATTTTTTTTCGTTTCGAAACTCAAATGATTTAGCACTTTCTTCTCAGTGGAAAAAAGCAGGTCGCCTCTCTTTCAGAATCCATTCTATTGGCTTGTTAGGTGTTGTTACACTTTTGTATGTATTGATTTATGGACATTTTTATGAGTTTCATTATGTATGGAAATACTCCAATGATTCCATGCCACTAGAATACCTGATTTCTTGTTTTTGGGGAGGTCAAGAAGGTAGTTTCTTGCTTTGGATGTTCTGGAATGTAGTGATTGGGAATGTTTTGATAAAAAAAGCCAAAGAATGGGAAGCCTCCGTCATGACAATATTTGTTCTTTCTCAGGTATTCTTGAATTCTATGTTGCTCGGTATCTTTATTTTTGATTTCAAAATTGGAAACAACGTTTTTCTTCTTACCAAAAATCTACCAGAAAACCTTGGATTACCTTGGACAGAAATGAAAGATTACGTTTCTAAACTACCAATGTTTAAGGAGGGTCAAGGACTTAATCCATTGTTGCAAAATTATTGGATGGTGATTCATCCTCCAACCTTATTTTTCGGATTTGCAGTAACAGTTGTTCCGTTTGCTTATGCCATTGCTGGTCTTATGCGAAACAAACTGAACGAGTGGATTAAAGAAACAATCACCTGGACTTTCTTGGGAGTTGGTATTCTGGGAGTAGGAATTTTGATGGGAGGAATGTGGGCTTATGAATCTCTTAGTTTTGGAGGGTTTTGGGCTTGGGACCCAGTCGAAAATGTTTCTTATATTCCTTGGTTGACTTTGGTAGGCGCAGGGCATTTGATGTTGGCAAATCAACGAAAAGGAAGCTCTTTGTTTTTTACTTACATTCTTACTTTCTTATCGTTTATTTTGGTTTTATACTCTACCTTTTTGACCAAAAGTGGAGTGCTGGGCGATAGCTCTGTTCATTCATTCACAGACAATGGAATGTTAGGCCAATTGCTGCTGTACATTTTGTTTTTTGTTTGGCTATCAGTCTTTATGCTACTCAAAGGAAAACAACACAGATTAATGTACACCGTAATTTCTATCTTTTTGTTTGTGATGACACTAACTGCCGATAGTGCAACTTTAGTAGCAGGAATTCCTGCAACAGGAATTGTATTCATTTTGGGAACTATCGCTACATTGGTTTTTGTTGTGATTGCTTCAATCAAAAATTTTCCGAAAGCAAAAACAGAAGACAAATTGTGGAGCAGAGAGTTTTGGATGTTTATGGGTAGTTTGGTTTTGTTCATTGCTTGTATCCAAATATTTGTAGACAATTCATTTCCTGTATGGAATAGATTATTTGGAACAGACATTGCAGGAAAAGAAAATGTACTGCAGCACTATAACATTCGCCAAGGCGCATTTGCTGTCTTTGTAACTCTTTTTGTTGGTTTCGGACAATTCTTGAGATACAAAGGAATACCAGCTAAATTATTTTTCAAAAACATAGCCTTGTCATTAATCGTATCTGGGGTTCTCACAGCAATTAGTTTAATAGTATTTACATTTGATGGCGTAGAATTTGCATCGGCAGAAACTCTTGTTTACATAGCCTTGCTTTTTACTTCTATCTATGCAGTAGTTGGGAATGTGGATTACTTTGTGCGTTTTCTGAAAGGAAAACTCAATTATGCAGGAGCTTCCATAGCGCACATCGGTTTTGGATTAATTTTGTTTGGAGCACTTATTTCTAACTCTCAAAGTAAAAAATTATCACACAATAAGGGCGGGAAATTTGATTTAGCCTCTTTGAGCGATACATTCAAGAACAACGAAGATGTTCAAATTACATTGGGAGACACCAATTACATGAGAGAATATTTTGTGTCGTACCGAAGCAGAAGTCAAGAAGGGATTAATATTTATTACGAAGTAGATTATTTTAAACCCGAACCTATTTCATACGAAAAAGGTACTGTAGTGGAGTATTTTGGAGAGTATTACCAAGCTAAAGAATCGCATGAGGTAACCGAAGATTTTTTCGCAGGAAATGCCAAATATTGGCAGCTTATAGGTCCAGATTCATTGGCGAAAGCATGGAAAAGTCATCGTCCGGGAGCCAAGGAGTTTACGTTAACTCCATTTGTTCAATTGAACGAGAGATTTGGAAATGTGGCAGAACCTTCAACCAAACATTATGCAGGTCACGATGTGTTTTCACACATTAAATATCCAGATCCAGCAATATTCGAAGGAAAAAATGACGGTTATATGCCTTACGAAAACTACATTGCTGAGGTGGGAGATACCATTGTTACAACTCACGGAATGGTGATCGTGGAAAACAATCAGCAGTTTCCTTACGAAGGAAATAGCCAAGCAGGTGTTGTGAATTTAAAATTTGTGGATTACCAACAAAAAATGGAAGCTAAACAACAAACTTTGGTGTATTTGATTCAGCAAGATTCCTCTTTAAAACCCCCATTGCCAGTTATAGATGAAGATTACGGAATGAAAGTTGCGCTGATGGGAATATCTATTCCTACCTACACAGAAGATTCCACATTAATTTCGCCAAGAAAAATTTCGTTGGATATTACAGGGAAAGAATTCATTATCATGCAAGCAAAAACATTCCCACTTATCAATTTACTTTGGTTGGGTGTGGTACTTATGTTAGTTGGCTCTATCATGGCCGTGATATACAGAGTAAAAAGAGAAAAATGATACAAAACATCACACTTATCGGTTCGGGAAACGTTGCTCACAACTTGGGAGCAGCTCTTGTTTCGGCTGGTTTGAATGTGGTTGATGTGTACAGCAGAAGCATAAAGAATGCTCAATATTTAGCCGAAAAACTAAACGCTAAGCATACTGATGATTTTGACAAAATAAACAAGAAAAGTGATTTATATATTCTGGCTACTACTGACAATTCGATTACCGAAATTGGGAATCGATTGAAGTTGGGCAACAAATTAGTGGTTCACACCTCAGGAAGTGTTGGGATTGATTCCTTTATTTCTACATCCTCTAACTTTGGTAGTTTTTATCCGTTACAAACCTTTACAAAAAATCACCAGGCCGATTTTACCGAAATCCCAATTTGCATTGAAGCAAATAATGAAAAAAGCTTAAAAAACCTTTCTGATTTAGCTCAAAAATTAACGAACAGAGTCATTGAGCTCTCATCTGAACAAAGGAAAAAACTCCATTTGTCAGCTGTTTTTGTTTCTAATTTCGCCAATTTCATGCAAGTAATAGGGCAAGATTTATGCGAAAACCAAGGAGTAGATTTTAGTTTATTGCAACCATTAATCAAAGAAGTATTTGAGAAAAACAAAACAGGTAAAGCGATTGACAATCAAACTGGGCCTGCATTGAGGGGCGATACATTCACAATGAATAATCACCTCGAAATTCTTAAAGACAATAAAGAATTAAGTGAGTTATACAAACTAATTTCAAAAATGATCGGAAATAAAAAGCTGTAACAGATTTGTTACTTTATCCCATTCACAAAATCCAAAAAGACTGCTTTGTGTTTTTCTAAATCCATTTTTCAGAAACATATAAAATCATGCATTTTTCAAATATACAAACCCAACTTATTGGTTGTTTTACACCTGTAATAAATTAATTTATTACAACCTAAAATCTAATTTTAACAATTTTTTAGTAAATATTTGTTTTTTAGTTTAATCTTTTGTTAATTTGATTAAACAAACAAACTAATAACTATGGAAAATTTACAAATGACCTTTGGTATGGTCTCTAAACTCGACCCAACTGATTATGTAGGGTTTACCTTTTTTGTCGGTTGCATGGCCATGATGGCTGCAGCAGCATTCTTCTTTTTATCATTAAATCAATTTGATAAAAAATGGAGAACTTCGGTACTGGTATCTGGTTTAATAACCTTTATAGCAGCGGTACATTACTTCTACATGAGAGATTATTGGGCGGCACATGCTGAATCACCAACATTCTTCAGATATGTAGATTGGATTCTAACAGTTCCTTTGATGTGTGTTGAGTTTTTCTTAATACTAAAGGTAGCTGGTGCTAAACCCGCATTACTATGGAAAATGATTGTATTTTCTGTAATCATGCTAGTAACAGGTTATTTCGGAGAGGCAGTTTACAAAGATCAAGCGGCTTTCTGGGGATTCATTTCAGGAGCAGCGTATTTCTACATTGTTTACGAAATTTGGTTGGGAAGTGCAAAGAAATTAGCTGTAGCAGCTGGTGGAGATGTCTTAAAAGCTCACAAAATTTTATGTTGGTTCGTTCTTGTAGGTTGGGCAATTTACCCAATAGGATACATGATGGGAACAACTGGATGGTACAGTAGTTTTATGCCAGAAGGAAATATAGATGTAGCTTACAATATTGCGGATGCAATTAATAAAATTGGTTTCGGATTAGTGATATACTCACTAGCAGTAAAGAAATCAGCAAGCAACGCTTAGTAATTTAGTATTAACAAAAAAGAAGCGCGATTCGAAAGATTCGCGCTTTTTTTATACCTTATTTTTTCTGTTTTGAATATAAAAATGATGCATCGAAAAAACATGTGGAAGACTAAGGCAAGATAGTATTATAAAAAACATACCCCATTGGTCGGTTTTTAAACCAAAAAAGGCAAGCACAATTGTTAGAGTAGCCAACGAGCTAAAGGGAAGAGATAATAAAAAAAGTTTTCTGGAACCAAATCCTAACCCTTGTTTCAAATGTTTCCAGCCATTTTTGCTATGCTGGAAGATAAAATAAATACCAAAACTTACCATGACAGGCAAAAAAGATGAAAGAACCAAATAAATTAAACTGATTGCTATACCTTTTGATTTATAACGTAAACCTAATATAAAACCTAAGATTAGGGTTAGAATTTGAATTACAATTAAGGCGCTTGATTGACTTATTACTTCTATAAACTCATTTGCAAATCCTGGTATTTGGTTAAGGATAGTATAAAATTCCTCTATGTGAAAAAACAAAATAAGGGATAGAACAATTGATCCCCAAAAAAATGAGTGAAATCTACTTTTTATGTTCCATTCTTTAAAATCTGCTTGACCAAAATGAAAGGCAGAATAAATTAAAAAACCAAATAGTGCAAGGTCAGGGAGCACATACCAAATTCCTCCATATAATAATGCCTTTAAAATATATAACAAAGAAAATTTAACTAGGCTTGAATAAGATATTTCTTTGAGCGTTGTAAGGTGATCTAACGCACCATGAGAAAGTCCTATCGTAAAAAATCCTAAAAGCAAAATTCCTATGATTAAATTACTTAATTCAAGCCAATATAAAAATAATGAAAAAAGAGTAAAAAAAAAGGGAAGTAATACAATGGGTCGCTTTTGTATTTGAAACACAAAATCCCTAATTGCCATTTTAATAAAAATCATTTTAGGTAATTTTGAAAACAACAAAATATCCTCTAAAAATGTGGTTCTCTCCTGAAGAAAATTTAGAACCCTTGCAGTTTTTACTTTTGAAAAAAGTATTTCAAATATTTCTTTACCTTTTTCCGGATTTTCTAACAAGATCTTGAGTAATAAACGATCATAAAAAGCAAACCTCAGTTTATTTCTATTTAAACTTTCTTTTTCAGGAAAATGCTGAGATATTAATTTCGCCTCTTTTGCCATATCATGAAAAGCAAAACCCGTTGTACATTTAACTTTATTATTTCGAGCTCCCATGTTTCTCCAATTATCGCCTAAAGTTTCTGACTTAATCTGCGCACTGGACATTGGAATTACTCCCTTTTCAATCTCATTGATTATATAATCTTTACTTATAGATTTTAGATATTCATTAAGTATTTCATTGGCCTTTTCAAGTGATATTTTTTCACTTCCGAATCGCGTCAATTCAATTAAAGCATTTTTTGAATCAAATGGCAACACATAAACAAACTGGGTAAAGTTTCCTTGAGGAACATTAAAGTCCATCATAACCATTTTGTCTGAATCAAAACAGTCGTCCTTAGTTGATATTTTCCATCCAAAGAAAGATTGAAAAATATGACTTTCATTTTTTTTTGGTTTGCAATATTCTGGCGGTCTACTATCAAAAACATTTTTTGCTAAAACCTTACCTTCATTAATACTCAACAGAAAGTTCTTCGAGTCAATTTTCTCTACTTTTGATAAAAAAGAAGTGATGAAACTTACGTCAAACCGTAATAGTTTTTTTCTTGTTAAATCATATAAATCAATTCCTTTTACGTGCCAATAATTCATCGGTTGAATATTGGCTTCACTCACCCCTCCAATTTCAATTTTATTCCAGCTATGACTTACTAATTTTGTTAAATTTAGTTCCTCTAATTCTTTTTCCGTAGACCAAAAACAAAATGTTCTGTCATTTTTGTTTTTAACTTCCGGCTCAATAATTCCTATTTTTTTTCCATCTAAAATTCCTTTTTCAATTAATTGCAGTAATAGTAAACAATTGGCTGCGCCAAAGCCGACAAACACAAGATCGAAATAGTTAGATTCAGAGTGTGATGAAATGTGGCTCAAAACGCTATTTGTTTAAAGAAGTTAATTATAATCCGCACAAAACGAGAATGACCTATATCTTTTCGTTGATTTAAAAAATTATAGATTTCCAATGCATGTAACTGCATTGCGTGAAGTAGATATTTTTGAAAGGTTATTAAATTTCGTAATAATTGCATTGTTAATGAGTCAACACTATTTTTTCAACTCTTTCGAAATTACAACAAATTAAATTAAGAAATAGAAGTGATTATTTAACTAATCCCATTCACAAAATCCAAAAAGACTGCTTTGTGTTTTTCTAAATCCATATTTCCAGAAAGAGCAACTCGTGCAATGTAATCTTTGTCACCTTCTTTGGTTGTTCCTTGGGTAGATGTTGCTGGAATGGTCCAATAACATCCTTTCAACTGTCCGTAGCTCACGCAATACTTACTTTCGGTAGGTATTTCGTTAATCATTTTGTTTATCAGCACCAAGTTCAACTCTCGTTTGTAGTTTTCTCTTTCTTCAGGAGAATTTCCTTTAGTAGGCAAATCCAGTGAAAATACAGAAGGAGTGAATCCCTCTTTTGCCAATTCCTCGGATACAAAATTGATTTTCGCCTCTGGCAAATGTTCTTTTATAAAGTTTACAAACTCTCTTGTGTTGGTGTAAGCATCTGCAATTCTTTGATTCATTGAAGGCAATTGAGCTGCCAATATTTCGTATTGTAAATCGGTAGCTTCATTGTCGCAAATTGCTAAATGAAGATGAATTTTTTCCATTAATTCTCCCGACAAATTGTTTCCTGCACAATATCCCGCTGTACATTTTCCTCCACTCGGGAATTTAGATCCACTGGCATAAGAAATTGCTCTTACAGTAGATAATATTTCTCCTTCGCCTAAGAAATGTATATTAGGACAAAAAGTTTGATCCAAAATAAAGACAGAATCTATAGCTTTATTTCCTTGGGCAGTTTGTCTAGTTTTGCTCAAAACTATTTTTAGCTGCTCCAATTCAGGAACTTCTACTCGAGGATTGGTTGGTATTTCTGCAATAATGTAAGGAATAGCGTCTTCTTTTGCAATTTTTTCTAAAACTACATCGATGCTTTGTACCATATCGTTGTCTCCATCAACAGCCAGATCTACCACTTCTACATTATCTAAACAGGCTGCTACTCTTCGTGCTTGATCGTTTGTTCCTCCATAGCAATTTGTTGGCACCACAAATCTAATTCCCTTGTCGGGATGATTTTCTTGAGCATGATCTATCAATCCCATCATGATGGCATATTGCATGGATAAACCACTAGAAGCAACTGTTGGTTCTAGTTGGGTTCCCGTTATTTCTTTGATAGAAGCAATTACACTTGATTTGTTAGTAGCCCTGTTCGAATTGGATGTGCTTTTTGATGTATTTCCTAAAAGGATGTTCAATGCAATCAGAGAATTAGAAGGAGTCATAGCAATGGTTTCTCTTCTTCTTACATGTTGTATGTCAGAGACATAATCCTTGTTTTCGCCCAGAATAAACAACATACTTCCTAATCCAGATTGAATAGAAACATGAAAGTCAATGTTATTAAATACCGAATAATCATCTGTTTCTTCGGAAATGTATAATACACTTCCCTCAAAATCTTTTATTTCTGATCGATTTGATACTTTTTGTGTCTCAAATTTGTACCCATATATTTTTTTAATTGCTACTTCATCAAATCCCTTGGGAAGACTGCTGAAATAGGCAACGAGTGTATTTTTATTTTTTAATAAATTGGTTCTCAACACGGATAATACAGGAGCAGTTTCCGAAGAGAAACTAATTACGCTTTGTGGATTCAATTTGTGAGTTCTGGCAAGCGTCCATTCCAATACACAAGACAAAGGATGTCCCAGTCGGATGTAATCGTAAGCAGTTGGGAGTTCCATCAATTCTTTCTCCTCCGAATTGTTTTGAGCAAATAATACTTCAAATTGTTCCAAAAACTCTGTTTTAGCTTTCGACTCGTTGTAAATATCTAGTCTGTGGGTAGTAAGAGTAAGCCAATCTACTGGCATGTTGTGTACTACTTGTTTTGTGAATTTCAGGAAGTTGTTTTCTTGCATAATCTTAGCCTTGTTGTTGGCGTGAAATTACAATAATTCAGACTAAAAAAAAAGGAAGAGAAATCCCTTTCTCTTCCTTTTCACTGTTTAGCTTTTAATTGATTTATAATTTTTCAATTAACAATGATGACCCGTTTTTGGTTGTTTCAATCACAGACTCACCTTCATACCTTCTTCCTTGCACTTTGATAATGTCTCCTGCAGAGAGTTGCAAAACCTTTGTAACTGTTACCGTTGACTCACTGATATTATCATTCCTGTGAACGGCAGAGGACTTAGTACCTGGAACATTAACGCTATTCAAAACAAGTCTGTACTCAGTTGCGCTTCGATTGTTACCCGAAACCATTTCTGCAGTTACTCTGTATGATATCCTGTACCTTCCTGGCTTTAACACTGTAATAGTGTTAGTTGCTGCCGTATAATTTGCATCCACGATTCCACTAATTCCGAAAGATATATCCGTAAAAGAAGTTCCAATTGCATTTCCTCCAACAGAATCATAAATCTCTGCCATTGTATTCGCAAGGTCAACGTTAATTGTATTATTTCCCTGAATAATGGATAACGTATCATTTCTTGGATGGTCAACACTTGTAATTCTTCCTAATGAATTAATATTCATATGTCTAATAACACCAGTAGCAGGATTTGTTACCAAGACAGATGTGTCGTTCACCTGAGATACATTGATTCCTTCAACTCTTAATGGATCAATAGCCGAGAAAGTCGGTTTAACATGCAAAGTAGCTGTTTGAGCCGCATTGCCATCAACTCCCAATCCCAATCTTCCATCTTTCATTAATGTAAGAGCATTAGAACGATTACTTGGAGAGCTTCCATTACCAATTACAAATAATTTATCTGCATTGTTTGGGGTTGTCGTACTATTTGGAGTATACACTGTACTGTTGTATCCTCCAACCCATTCTCCATAAGAATAAGCTGTGTTTTGAATACCTCCAGATACAGTTGAGTAGGTACCCAGGGTTCTATTGTACGACCCTCCAGATATTGCACTAGAGTTACCTTCAGATTCGTTCTGATAACCATTAGAAACTACTGAATTCGAACCAATAGCCTTGTTTAATGATCCACCACCGATTACTGAGTAGACTCCTGAAGCCAAGTTATTAATTCCACCACTTACTGTTGAAAAATTACCTGAGGATACATTGTTTAAACCTACGGCAAATGAACCAAACCCAGTGGCTATATTGGCATTTCCTCCTCCTATGGCACTATAAGTTCCTGAAGCCACACCTGAGCTACCTCCAGAAACTGTTGAATAAGAACCACTAGCTTGGTTTAGTCTTCCACCAGCGACTACAGCGTAATCTCCTGAAGCTGTATCCAAAAAACCAGCTGCTATGGAATAAATACCTGATTTGAAAATTTTAATAGCTTTAGGTATTATTCTTTTATAATTTAATCATTGGTTTTTATCCCTGTTTTAATCTAATGCAAGAATACCTTAAAAAAATAATTACAACCGATACCCTTCCAGATCAGTTTTCCTTCCAACCTTCTGCTGTATCGTATCATTTTGAATTTCCCAACCTCTTGCAGGAGAATATTCTCTGCCATAAAAGATAATTTGCAGATGGAGTTTGTTCCAAATCTCTTTTGGGAATAATCTCTTGGCATCTTTTTCGGTTTGTACTACGTTTTTTCCATTAGTCATTCCCCATCGGTACAATAATCTATGAATGTGTGTATCTACAGGAAAAGCAGGAACACCAAATGCCTGACTCATTACAACAGAAGCTGTTTTATGACCAACTCCTGGCAATTCTTCCAAAGCTTCAAAACTTTCTGGCACTTCTCCGTTGTATTTATCCACCAACATCTGAGAAAGTACAGAAATAGCTCTCGATTTTTTAGGAGACAATCCGCATGGCTTTATAATTTCTCTGATTTCATCCACTGGTACTTTTATCATATCAAAGGGATTATTGGCTCGGGCAAATAAAGCTGGAGTAATTTCATTTACTCTTTTATCTGTGCATTGTGCCGAAAGTAAAACGGCTATCAACAAGGTAAAAGAATCTGTGTGATCCAAAGGAACTGGCACCTTAGGGTAAATTCGTTCTAGTTCATCTATAATAAATTGTACTTTTTCGGCTTTTGTCATTTGAGTTGTTGAATGAGGTTAAATTTAAGAATAAAATTTATGCATTTGTTCTCGATACTTTTTTCTTTTTTGAACAAAAAAAACACTAGAACTGACAACGAAACTTATCCTTCTAGACACGAATTTAAAAAAATCATACTACGAAAGTGAATCCTGTAAATTCGAGTAGATATAATTGAAGCGATAGCGGAAATTAAATTTTGTATCGAGAATGACTTAGATAAATGAATGTTAGATCAAAAAATTCTACCAAAAAAATCTTATAAAAAATCTTATAAAAAAAAGCCCTTGATTAAACAGTCAAGGGCTTCAATAAAAATATGAGATTAACTTTTAAGCCAATACTTCAGATACCAATTTAGCAGCATCTTCCAATTGCACTGCCGAGTGAACTTTAAGTCCAGATGCATCAATCAATGCTTTTGCTTCTTCAGCATTTGTTCCTTGCAATCTTACGATGATTGGAATTTGAATGTCTCCGATGTTTTTGTATGCATCAATTACTCCTTGTGCTACTCTATCACATCTTACGATTCCTCCAAATATGTTTACCAATAATGCTTTTACATTAGGGTCTTTCATAATGATACGGAAAGCTTTTTCAACTCTCGCTGCATCAGCTGTTCCACCTACATCCAAAAAGTTTGCTGGATCACCTCCAGATAACTTAATGATATCCATAGTTGCCATTGCAAGACCTGCACCATTTACCATACAACCTACGTTTCCGTCAAGTTTTACATAGTTCAATTCATGCTCAGATGCTTCAACCTCTGTTGGATCTTCTTCTGTTGTATCTCTCATTTCAGCATAATCTTTATGTCTGAAAAGTGCGTTTCCATCCAAAGATACTTTTGCATCTACAGCGATAATCAAGTCATCAGAGGTTTTTAATACTGGGTTAATTTCAAACATTTCAGAATCACTACCTTCGTATGCTTTTACCAAAGCAAAAACGAATTTCGTCATTTCTTTCATTGCCTTTCCGCTTAGACCTAAGTTAAAAGCAATCTTTCTTGCCTGAAATCCTTGAATTCCCACTTTAGGATCAATTTCCTCTGTAAAAATCAAGTGTGGAGTTTCTTCAGCCACAGTTTCAATATCCATTCCACCTTCTGTAGAATACATTACCATGTTTCTTCCCGTAGCTCTATTCAATAAAACAGACATATAGAATTCACTTGGTTCAGAATCACCAGGATAATAAACATCCTGTCCTACCAAAACCTTACTTACTAATTTTCCTTCTGCCGAAGTTTGTGGAGTAATCAACATCATTCCAAGTATCTCATCAGAAATTCTTTTTACGTCATCCAAACTTTTTGCAAGTTTAACTCCCCCTCCTTTTCCTCTTCCACCTGCGTGAATTTGAGCTTTGATAACCCACCAGTCAGTTCCCGTCTCAGCGTTTAGTTTTTTTGCAGCCTCAACTGCTTCTTCAGGCGTGTTTGCCACAATTCCTTCTTGGATTGCTACACCGTAACTCTTTAATATTGATTTACCTTGGTATTCGTGTAAGTTCATTCTTAAAATTTTGGTTTTATGTGTTCCAAAGGTAAGGTAATTTGAAATTAAAACGAAAGAGAAAACAAGATAATTTAGTATTAATAAATAGGCTTCTCATATTTTAAAGATATAGAGTCATTTTACTCAATTCTAGTAGATTTTCGGTGAAAAAAAGACAGAAAAAATTGATTTTTGAACAATTGTTGTACCTTTGAATTTATGTTGTGAATTTTTCACAACTCACAAAACCTATTGAAACAATGAATGCAGTAATTACTGGAATTGCTGGTTACGTACCAGACAAAGTACTAACCAACAAAGATTTAGAGAAACTTGTTGATACCAACGATGAATGGATAAAATCTCGAACAGGTATAGAAACTAGACATATTTTAGAAAAAGGAAAAGGAACTTCTTTCATGGGTGGAAAAGCTGTTGAGGAGTTACTTTCCAAAACCAACACAAAAGCAGAGGAGATAGATTTAATAATTTGTGCTACCGTAACACCTGACCACATTTTTCCTTCTACTGCCAATATAATTGGCGACCTAGTTGGAGCAAAAAACGCTTGGAGTTTTGATGTAAATGCAGCTTGTTCTGGTTTCTTGTATGCACTGGCCACGGGAAGTCAATTCATCGAAACTGGGAAATACAAAAAAGTAATTATAGTGGGTGCAGACAAAATGTCATCTATTGTTGATTACACGGATAGAACTACCTGCGTTATTTTTGGTGATGGAGCTGGCGCAGTTATGCTAGAGCCAACCGAAGATAAAACCATTGGAATAAAAGATTCTATACTTTACTCGGATGGAGCAGGAAAAAAACACCTATACCAAAAATCTGGAGGTTCGGTGAGCCCTGCAAGTGAAGAAACTGTAAAAAACAGAGAACATTTTGTATACCAGGAAGGTCAACCTGTATTTAAAGCAGCAGTCACTGCCATGGCCGATGTTTCAGCAGAAATAATGGAAAAGAATAACCTGAAAGCAGAAGATGTTTCATGGTTGGTTCCTCACCAAGCCAACTTAAGAATCATTGATGCTACAGCAAGAAGAATGGGCCTTAGTACAGATAAAGTAATGATAAACATCCAAAAGTATGGAAACACAACAGCTGGTACATTACCACTCTGTTTACGGGATTGGGAGTCTCAATTAAAAAAAGGCGATAACATCATTCTGTCCACATTTGGTGGTGGATTTACCTGGGGAGCTATGTACTTAACTTGGGGATACAACTCTTAAAAAATGAATTAAAACCTATTTCCTTGTAATAGGAAATATTTAAATATATTTGAACCTAAACAAAAACAAACATATGAATCTTAACGAAATTCAAGACTTAATAAAATTCGTAGCCAAACAAAAAGTTACAGAAGTAGAAATTGAAAAAAAAGATTTTAAAATCACAATAAAATCTGAAAAAGAGGAAATTCACGTTGCTCATGTTTCACCAGCTCCAGTTGCCGCTGTGGCTCCAGTTGCCGCTGTGGCTCCTGCGCCAGCTCCTGCTGCCCCAGTAGAGGCCGCTCCGGCAAAAGATGACACTTCGAATTACATCACTGTAAAATCACCAATGATTGGAACATTCTACAGATCGGCAAATCCAGAATCTGATGCGTTTGTAAATGTTGGAGACACCATTAAACCAGGAGATGTATTGTGTATCGTAGAAGCAATGAAATTATTTAATGAAATAGAAGCTGAAGTTAGCGGGAAAATTGTAAAAGTATTGGTTGATGATGCTTCTCCAATCGAATTTGACCAGCCTCTTTTCTTAGTTGAACCTTAATTAAATAGCTCGCACGTTATTTATTTTAACCTAAAAGGATTAACTCATATTCATTCAGGTAGAAGTAGTCGAACTCTTTCTTTACAACAAGATTTCTGTACGAATCCTACCTCAGATTAAAGACTGAAAAAATGTTCAAGAAAATATTAATTGCCAACAGAGGTGAAATTGCTTTACGGATCATTAGAACCTGTAAAGAAATGGGAATCAAAACAGTAGCTGTGTACTCTACTGCTGATAAAGACAGTCAGCCGGTAAGATTCGCAGACGAAGCTGTCTGTATTGGACCACCCTCAAGTACCGAGTCGTACTTAAAAATATCAAACATTATTGCTGCGGCAGAAATAACAAATGCTGATGCTATTCACCCAGGATACGGATTTTTATCGGAGAATGCCAAATTCTCTAAAATCTGTGAAGATCATGGGATTAAATTCATTGGAGCAAGTGCCGAAATGATTGACAGAATGGGAGATAAAGCTTCTGCTAAAGCTACCATGCTAAAAGCTAAAGTCCCTTGTGTTCCTGGTTCTGCTGGAATTCTGAAAGATTTTGCTGAATGTAAAAAAACTGCCAAAGAAGTTGGATACCCTATCATGCTAAAAGCTACTGCCGGTGGTGGTGGAAAAGGAATGAGATTGGTTTGGGAAGAAGAAAAACTTGAAGAAGCATGGAAATCTGCCAGAACTGAATCTAAAGCTGCATTTGGCAATGACGGAATGTACATGGAAAAATTCGTAGAAGAGCCAAGACATATTGAAATTCAAATTGCGAGTGACCAACACGGAAACCATTGTCACATGTCGGAAAGAGATTGTTCTATCCAACGAAGACACCAGAAATTGGTAGAGGAAGTTCCTTCTCCGTTTATGACTCCAGCGTTGAGAAAAAAAATGGGAACTGCGGCCATCAAAGCCGCCAAAGCCGCAAAATACGAAGGTGTAGGAACTGTTGAATTCTTGGTTGACAAAAACAGAGACTTCTATTTCATGGAAATGAATACACGTATCCAAGTAGAGCACACTATTACAGAGGAAGTTATTAATTTTGACTTGATTCGTGAGCAAATTAAAATTGCTGCTGGACATAAAATTTCTGGTAAGAATTACGAACCTCAAATGCACGCTATTCAATGCAGAATAAATGCAGAGGATCCTTTTAACGATTACAGACCTAGCCCAGGAACTATAGGATATTATAATGAGCCAGGAGGTCACGGAATAAGAATCGATTCTCATGTCTATTCTGGATACACTATTTCACCGTACTACGACTCTATGATTGGAAAACTTATTACAGTTGCGCAAACTAGAGAAGAAGCCATTACCAAAATGGAACGTGCCTTAGAAGAGTATTACGTTGAGGGTATTAAAACCACTATTCCTTTCCACAGACAGTTAATGAGGCACCCAGATTTTAAATCGGGTAACTTCACAACCAAATTTATGGAAACATTTGTTTTAGAAGACGAAAAGGAATCTTAAAACACAGAACTGATAACACAAAAAAAGACTGAGAATAACTTCTCAGTCTTTTTTGCGCTTTAATTTTTTCTAGCAATTAAGCAGAAATAGCCTCTTTTTTCGATTTTCTGTAAAGAAATGAATGGAATATTTGTCTTTTGGCAAATCTGAACTGCTTGTCGCTATTGATGAATTTGGCAAACAATTTTTCTGTCACACCAAAATATTCGTAGGAAGTACCATCCGTAAATGTTACTTCAAAAATGTTTTTATCGTGCTGAAAATCTGCAATTTTCGAATTTGTTATGGTAGCATTGTACTCCTCCAAATTCGCTTCTTTTGTCTCTGGTGCAATACTAACCAAAAAGTGATAGGCATCAATAATTTCAGAACTTTTAATTCCTGCCTCTTCCTTCTTCGCCTCATCCTGAAACTTATCCGGATGCCATTCTTTTACCAAACTTCTGTACTTCGATTTTAAATCTTTAAGCACCAACGGCCCTTCTACTTCAAATACTTCTTTGTATTCCTTAATTCGTTTCATTCTGTTATTTTTATATAAAGTGCAAAGCTATTCATATAATCCCAAATGAAACCACTAATAATAAGAATTATTCCTTGATTGATTAAAAAATGTTGTCTCACATCTGTTTCTCTTGTAAGTTCGAAGTTGTAATTCTCTCTACCTAAATCAGGAAGGATTCCAACGGTTTTTTTTTGGACAACAAGCCTAAACCAAGTGGTTTATTCAGTTTGAAAATCCCTGCTTATTTCATCATATTCTAAATAGCGAAATTTCAGAATAAGAGTTTTCTTTTCGTCGGTAATTTCATTAAATTCGCAAGAATTATTAATAAAACTTCAAAACAAGAATATGGCATTTGATATAGACATGATAAAGGAAGTTTACAGCAGAATGACTGGCAGAATAGAAGCTGCGAGGGCTGTAACGGGAAAACCACTAACACTTTCTGAAAAAATATTGTACAATCACCTCTGGGATGGAAATGCTGACAAAGCATTTACGAGAGGAAAAGATTACGTTGATTTTGCTCCAGACAGAATCGCATGTCAAGATGCTACTGCACAAATGGCTCTTTTGCAATTTATGCAAGCAGGAAAGCCACAAGTTGCAGTTCCAACTACTGTTCATTGTGATCACTTAATTCAAGCAAAACAAGGTGCTAAAAAAGATTTACCTTTTGCCAGAAAAAATTCTTCTGAAGTTTTTGATTTTTTAGCTTCAGTATCTAATAAATACGGAATTGGGTTTTGGAAACCAGGTGCAGGAATTATTCACCAAGTTGTGTTAGAAAACTATGCCTTCCCTGGAGGAATGATGATTGGAACCGATTCACATACCGTAAATGCGGGTGGATTAGGAATGGTAGCAATTGGTGTGGGTGGAGCTGATGCCGTAGATGTAATGGCTGGAATGGCTTGGGAGCTTAAATTCCCAAAACTAATTGGAGTAAAATTGACTGGAAAACTATCTGGTTGGTCTGCACCAAAAGATGTCATATTAAAAGTAGCAGGAATCCTTACCGTAAAAGGAGGAACGGGAGCAATCGTAGAATATTTTGGTGAAGGAGCCGAATCAATGTCTTGTACTGGAAAAGGTACTATCTGTAATATGGGAGCTGAAATTGGGGCAACCACATCAACCTTTGGTTATGATGATTCTATGGAACGTTACCTAAGAGCGACTGACAGAGCAGAGGTTGCTGATGCAGCAAATGAAGTGAGAGCTCACCTTACTGGTGACCCAGAAGTATACGCTGAACCGGAAAAGTATTTTGACCAAGTGATAGAAATCAATTTGAGTGAATTATCACCACTAATTAACGGACCTTTCTCTCCAGATTTGGCTACCGAAGCTGGTACCGATATGACCGAAAAAGCAACGAAAAACGAATGGCCTTTAGATGTTGAATGGGGACTTATTGGTTCTTGTACCAACTCTTCTTATGAGGATTTATCGAGAGCTGCTTCTATCGCAAAACAAGCTGTAGAAAAAGGATTGGTAACGAAAGCGGAATTTGGAATCAACCCAGGAAGTGAACAAGTAAGATTTACTGCCGAAAGAGATGGGTTATTGAAAACTTTTGAAGACCTAGATGCTACAATCTTCACAAACGCTTGTGGGCCTTGTATTGGTCAATGGGCAAGATACAGTGATCCAAAAAATGCACCTAAAAACTCAATCATCCACTCATTTAACAGAAACTTTGCCAAAAGAGCAGATGGAAACCCAAATACTCACGCCTTTGTTGCTTCACCAGAAATGGTAGCGGCAGTAGCAATTGCGGGAAGATTGGATTTTAATCCAATGACAGATACATTGACAAACAAAAACGGGGAAGAAGTAAAATTTGATGAGCCAACTGGATTTGAATTACCACCTAAAGGATTTGACGTAGAAGACGCTGGTTACGAAGCACCAGTTGAAGATGGAAGCTCAGTAGAAGTTGTGGTTTCACCGGAATCCGAAAGACTACAATTGCTGTCTCCTTTTACTCCAATTGGAAACAAAATCGACAACGCAAAATTGCTAATCAAAGCCTTCGGAAAATGTACGACAGATCACATTTCTATGGCGGGTCCTTGGTTAAAGTACAGAGGCCACTTAGACAATATTTCTAACAACTGTTTAATTGGTGCTGTAAATGCATTCAATAAAGAAACTGACAAAGTAAAAAATCAATTAACTGGAGAATATGGAGCTGTTCCTGCAACAGCAAGAGCCTACAAGACTGCCAACGTTCCTTCGGTAGTGGTAGGAGATCACAACTATGGTGAAGGTTCTTCAAGAGAGCATGCAGCTATGGAACCAAGACACTTGGGAGTTGTTGCCGTTATCGTTAAATCATTTGCAAGAATCCACGAAACAAACTTGAAAAAACAAGGAATGTTA
>Ga0209653_1000844_pt1 | contig 26037 bp, 28 predicted proteins | sample SaaInl6LU_22_DNA_FD_184644 | JGI IMG/M metagenome (GOLD analysis project Ga0209653, IMG submission 184644) | Marine microbial communities from expanding oxygen minimum zones in the Saanich Inlet - ESP_116LU_22_DNA (SPAdes) (version 2) | ecosystem: Environmental > Aquatic > Marine > Intertidal...
TAATGAAAAACACATCCTTTTTATTACTTCTTTTGTGGGGATCAACTATTTATTCTCAAACCTTTTCAGAGGTTAGTATCTCTTCAGGAATCGATCATATTTTTGAGCAGTTTGCCAATATGGGTGGCGGTGGTGTCTTTTTTGATTATGATAACGATGGCTGGGAAGACCTTTATTTGACATCAGGAAAAGGAAAAGATCATTTGTATAAGAATCTTGGAAATGGGAGTTTTAGTTTGATTACCGATGGTTGGTTATCAATCACAGCGGAATATTATACCGTAGGAGTCGTTAGCGGCGATGTAAACAATGATGGCTATCGAGACTTATACATTACGACCTGGCGAGGAGAAGATAATGCTGGTGATCTAGAAAGAAACCTACTCTTTATCAATAATGGAGACGGCACTTTCTCAGAAAAAGGAATTGAATACGGTTTATCGATTGCTTCCTTTTCTATGGGAGCTTCAATGTTAGATTATAATAATGATGGCTTTTTAGATATCTATACCGTAAATTATGTGGAAAGTAGTGCTTTTCTGTATGATGATGATGGCGCAATTAATGGGTTTGATCATGATTGTTATGAAAATCAATTTTATAAGAATAATGGAGACGGAACCTTCTCAGAAATAAGTACAACGCTTGGGCTTACAAACAACGGCTGTGCATTAGCAGTCATGCCTACTGATTTTGATCAAGACAATGATGCCGATCTTTATATTGCCAATGATTTTGGTGAATTTATAGTACCCAATACGATTTTACAGAACAACTTCCCTAGTAGTCCTTTTACAGATGTTTCGGTTGAAACCAATATGGATGTTGCCGTTTATGGAATGGGAATTGCCTCAGCAGATTTTGACAAAGATTCAGATTTCGATTATTATGTGACGAATATTGGTTCTAATGTACTCATTCAAAATGATGGGAATCAAAATTTTACAGACATTGCTGTACAAGCAGGGGTCGAAAATACGTATTCAGAAGGGAGTACTTCCTTATTGACAACAAGTTGGGGAACTGCTTTTTTAGATGTTAATAACGATACCTGGCCAGATTTGTTTGTTGCTAATGGAAGAATACCTACATTAGATTTTATTGCAACCGGCGAAGACGATCCCAATAAGCTTTTTATAAATAACGGAGATCTCACCTTTACAGACATTTCTGCAAGTGCAGGAATAAACGATCTAAATAGAGGGCGAGGAATGCTGTATTGTGATTATGACAAAGATGGTGATTTAGATGTTTTAGTAGTTGTACAAGACAGTTCAGAGGGGGTAAACGCAAAAACAACTTTGTATCAAAATCAACTAAATCCAAATGGTAACGACGCAAAGAATTGGGTGCAGATTTTTCTAAAAGGAACTACGATTAACAAAGACGCACTGGGTGCCAAAATAGAATTGACGGTAAATGGAGAAAAGCTACTTCAAGAAGTTTACGGACAAGGAAGTCATGCTAGTCAAAGTTCACTAGTTGCGCATTTCGGATTGGCAGACAACACAACAATCTCCCAATTAAAAGTTATTTGGTCTTCCACAGACACCCAAATATTTACCGATTTAGTGGTTAATAAACGATACGAACTTACACAAGGAAGCACCCTTCGTTCGGAAGAAAATGAGTTTATGGATCTTTCCATGTATCCAAATCCAGTAAAAAGTGAATTGCACTTTAAGGGGATTCATGTTCCATTGCAAGTAAAAATATATTCAATTCAAGGAAAGCTTCTTGAGATTGTTTTTGTAGACCAAACAAAAACAGCAATAAATTTGGAACCGTATAAACCTGGAGTCTATATTCTTCAAGTTTTTAATGATGGCAACCAACTCCTAAAAAGTGAGTTCCTCTTAAAAGAATAAAAGGCATTTCTTTAAAAACCACTTCTGTTACTTTGACGGATATAGTTAGCCTTTACGCTTCTGCGGAAGATTATGACGTTAGTTTGTCTTCAGATTCAACAACTAGAATTGTTAAAATGGATGAAGGAGATCTGTATGTACAAATGACCTGGGATACAACCGATGATCTAGATATAATGCTAAATGCTGCACCAGCACCGACTGCTCCGTTTATACCATCACCTTCGAATGTGTTAAATTATTCTATAAATACAACACCACTAGAATTTTTTATAATTTCAAAGGATGAAACTCCAGGTGACTATGTAGTTAGTATCGTTCCTTATGAGGAATTCTCATCAACGATTAATATCGATTTTTTAATTGTAGATAGCGTCGCCGAATATAACTTTCAAGGAGCTGTTGAAAATGGTTTAGCTGCATCAGCTGGATTTTTTCTAATTTATAATACTGTCATTGAGGCAGTTTCCATCGTAAAAACAGGATTTGGAAGTTCTTCAACCTATGTAATTGAAAACAAGTTATAAAAAAGGTATTTTTATTAAAGTAGGCTCTGAAATTGGATATTTCAGGGCTTTTTTATATCATATCAATTCTCAATATTTATTGAATCAGTAGCTGTTAATTTTTATATTTGTTTAAAGTATCAAAGTCACACTATTATGATAAATAAAAACATCGCTTCTCTAAAACAGTCATCTACACTTTTGATTAATGAGAAAGTAAAAGCATTAAGAACAAAGGGAAATCAAATTAGTCATTTTGGTTTTGGGCAATCTCCTTTTCCAATACATCATTCGATTGTAAAGGCATTAAAAGAACATGCACACAATAACCATTATTTACCGGTAGCTGGTTTGGAAGCATTAAGGGAACAAATTGCTTTTTTTTTAGGGAGTTTTCAAAATATAAAAAGCCAGAAAGAATCAATTTTTATTGGTCCTGGGAGCAAGGAGTTATTGTATCAGTCCATCTTAATTTTCGAAGGGGCGTTTTTAATTCCAAAAGGAAGCTGGGTGAGTTATATTCCACAAATAGCTTCGAAAGGTGGAAAATACCATCTCATTGCTACTGATTATAAGAACGATTTTAAAATCACGGCAGCGGATTTAGATGTTTTTTTTAACAATAAAGCCACTAAAAAACAATATATATTAATATTAAATTCTCCAAACAACCCAACAGGAGCAGTCTATTCAGCGGAAGAATATAAAGCACTAGCAATTGCGTGTCGAAAATACAACCTCATTGTTTTTTCAGATGAAATTTATTCTCAAATTAACTTTTCAGCGCCATTTTCTGCAAGTATTTCAACTTTCTATCCAGAGAAAACCATTGTTTTTGGAGGTTTGAGTAAAGTATTTTCTGCTGGGGGCTATCGATTAGGGTTTATGAGGTTGCCGAGTGCTTTTGAAGGGTACCAAGATGCTTACAAAGCACTCTTTAGTGAGACCTTTAGTTGTGTTTCTTCTCCTGTTCAGTTTGCAGCACTTACAGCTTACGAATTTGAACAAGATTTACAAAATCAGGTACGAGATTCGTCTTTTATTTTAAAGTACGTATCCGAATATATTTACAAAGAATTTTCGGATATTTCTATAGAATGTACAAAATCACAAGGCGCTTTTTATATGGTGATTGGCTTCAATCAGTTTAAAAGTCAAATTTCAAAACGAGGAATCTATACAAGTGTTGATTTGGCAACCTTTGTTTTAGAAAAATACAAAGTGGCCATGTTGCCAGGAGTAGATTTTGGTTTTGAAAAAGAGGAATTATTCTTTAGAATCGCATTTGTAGATTTTGATGGTGAGAAAGTGATGAAAATGTATCAAAAAAGCCAAGAAATAACCCTTGATTTTCTAAAGCAATACACTCCAAATATTATAGAAGGTGTAGAAAAGATAAAGAAGTTTATTGCAGATCTTACCGATTAATTTTTGAACTCTTTGAGGGATAATTTGCTGTCTTGAAATTCCCCATAGGTGAAATATGTAATCCAATCCCCTAAGTTAATGTAGGCAGAATTTTCTTGTAATTGAATATCTAAAGGGAGGTGTCTGTGCCCAAAAACAAAGTAATCGTAGTGTTGTTGGGTCAGTTTTTTCTGACAATATTGCACCAACCACTCTTTGTCTTCCCCTAAAAAGTTAGCATCTTCATCACCAGAAATCATTTTATTTTTTACGGATAAATATTGCCCTAATTTCACCCCTATATCTGGATGTATCCATCGAAATAGCCACTGAAACAATGGAAATGTAAACACCTTTTTCATGCGTTTGTAGCCTTTGTCTTCAGGGCCTAAACCATCTCCATGACCAATTAGGAATTTTTTATTATTGATACTGACTTCTTGTGGGGAATGATATACAGGAATATTGAGTTCTTTTTCAAAATAATCTGTCATCCATAAATCATGATTTCCAACAAAAAAATAAATTGGAATTCCGCTGTCTTTTATTTCGGCCAACTTTCCCAAAACACGCACAAATCCTTTTGGAACAACAGTTTTGTACTCGAACCAGAAATCAAATAAATCACCCAATAAAAAAATCGCTTCCGCATCTTTTTTCACGACATCCAACCAACGTAAAAACTTTTTTTCACGGACAAAGCTCGCTTCAGTAGTGGGAGCTCCTAAATGTTGATCTGATGCAAAATAAACCTTTTTGTTTGTGGATGTTGAAATGGAAATCATTGGTACAAAGTAACGTTATTCTTGCTGATTTTCCAACTCCAATACTTTCAGAATCATTTTATCATCTTTATGCTGCATTCTGTAAAACCCAACATCTCCAAAAATTTCGTTAGCAATTGAAGATTTTAAATATTTTTGAAGGATTTTTTGTGTTTTAATCGAAGGGTTAAATTCTTTGATTTTTGCATAGAATTCGTCATAAACGCGTGCATCCGAATCAAAATGAGTAATGAAAGTTTCTAAAGTCCATTTTTCAGCAATTTGCCTTCGATTGCGATCAACATATTCAAAGGCAAAATTCGTAATTGCAATAAAATAGAAGTTGTTCATATAAGAAGTAGTGTCAATTGGGACAAAAACATCGGGAATAATACCACCGCCACCATATACAATTTTGCCCTTAGGAGTTGTATATTTCAAAGAGTCTACCACGGGAATGCTATCTTTGTTGGAGAGTTCTCCACTTCTCACACGTTGTTGAAAGTCAGAAGTATATGCGTCGTCTCCGTTTTTACGATATGGTTTTTGAATGGACCTTCCCGTTGGGGTGTAATACCGTGCAATTGTTAAACGTACAGCAGAACCATCTCCCAAGTCCATTTCTTGTTGTACCAGCCCTTTTCCAAAAGAACGACGCCCTACAATCGTTCCCTTGTCATTGTCTTGTAAAGCGCCTGCCAGGATTTCGGATGCAGAAGCAGAATTTTCATCTATCAAGACATAAACGTCTCCGTTTTCAAAAATTCCATTCTCGGTTGCAAAAGATTCTGTAATTTCATTCTTGTTGTTTCTTGTAAAAACAATGCGTTTTTCATCTTCTAAAAATTCATCAACAATGCGATTCGCAATGTCAATAAACCCTCCCCCATTGCCACGTAAATCGAGGATTAAAGTAGCCATTCCTTTCCTTTTTAAAGCTTGTAAGGAAGCTCTGAATTCGCGGTAGCTATTTCTAGCAAAACGATCGAGTTTTATATACCCAAGACTGTCATTGATCATGTAGGCCAAGTCTACACTTTTAATATTCACTTTACCACGTGTAATTGAAATGGTAAATAGACTGTCGGTCGATTTTCTATAAACTTGTAAAGCAACTTTCGTTTCCGGTTTTCCTTTTAAAAATTTTGGGACCTTCCCGGTGCTTATATTTTTACCAAACAAGGTATCTTTATCTGCCATTAAAATTCGGTCTCCCGCTTGAATCCCTGCTTTTATACTGGGGCCTCCTTTAATGGGTTGAATAACAGTAATGGAATCTTCTATCATTCGAAACTGCACACCAATTCCCACAAAATTACCTTGCATATTCTCTGTAATTGCCTGGAGGTTTTCTTTCGGAATGTAGACAGAGTGCGGGTCCAATTTATTGAGCATTTGTGCGATTGCATCGTCCAAAAGTTTGTCGGTATTTACAGTGTCTACATAGTCCCTTTGTATGTAGTTGAGCAGTTTTTTTATTTTCAATTCATTCTTCGCATTTGAAGAAAAGGATGTAAATCCAATTGCGTTTCCGTTAAAAAAGGAACCAATTAGGATACCAAAAATTACAGCCAATGAAAAATAGATGGGTAGGTTGTTTTTATTCATAAGGTAAGTGCATCGTAGTTACCCCTGCTTTTTCTAGAAAATCTAAGCCTGCTCGGTCTCTATAGGCATTTGCATATACGACTCTTTTGATTCCGGCTTGGTGAATGAGTTTACTGCACTGTGTGCAAGGCGAAAGGGTAATATATAATGTAGCATTTTTTGAAGATTGTGTGGAAGCGGCCACTTTTAAAAGAGCGTTCGCTTCTGCATGCAGCACTTCCCATTTGGTAAGCCCTTCGGCATCTTCACAACAATTGTCAAAACCAGTAGGTGTTCCATTGAAACCGTCAGAGATAATCATCCGATCTTTCACAATGAGTGCTCCTACTTGTTTGCGCTTACAGTGCGAAAGTTTTCCCCACTCAAAGGCCATTTTTAGATAGGCGATATCGTATTTTAATTGCTTTTGTGCTGTCATGGCTACGAAAGTAAAAATATTTGTAGAATAAAGGCGTTAATAAATTGACAAAATTGGATATAAAATACTGGTTTCAGATTCTTTTTCTATGAAAAGGAAGGTTTCGTATTTTACCAATAGATGCGCTCTAACATCATTTGGAATGAAATACCAATAACGATTGAGGATGCGACTAAAATCCAATCTCTTTTGGAAACTCTCGTGAAAAAATCTAGAAAAGTACCAAGTACTAAAATTCCGAAAACAATAATGATTTGCGAAACCTCAATCCCCAATGCAAATTCTAAGAGTGGCATTATTTTGTCTTCGCCTTTGCTTACCATCATTTTAAAATAGGTAGAAAAGCCCAATCCGTGAATGAGACCAAAAAAGAGTGCAAAGACTAAATTGATGCTCTCTGATCCTGAAGCAGCTTTTTTTGCTCTAAAAACATTAATGCAACCGGTTATTAGAATGGTTACTGGAATTAAAAATTCAATAAGCTTAGTGGATACCTTCAAAACTCCAAAGGCAGATAAGCCCAATGTGATAGAGTGTCCAATTGTAAAAAGAGTAACTAGCCAACCTACTTTACGTTTTTGTTTGAAATTAAAAACAACGGCCAATACAATCAGAAACAAGATATGATCGAAAGCAGAAAAATCTAGGACATGGTAAAAGCCCATTTTAAAATAGAGAATAAGAGCATCCATTTTTGAGAATTATTTTTTAGTTGATTTTCAAAGATATTAAAAAGATTGTAAGAATGAACGTCCATTTTGAGTTTGTTAAAATTGCGGAGTGCAATGTAATATTAAGAAACAGGGAGTTTTAAGAATTTAAAAACGTGTGCTTTTAGTGCATCAAAAAAGGGACTTAATTTTGAGAAATAAACAAAGCCAATTAAAAAGAGCAGGGCACCAAAAATGGCCTCAGGAGCAGTCAGTTGTCTTTTTATGAAATTGTTCAAACCAAAACCTACAATTCCACCATACAATATAATGGTGTGCCACAGGTATATAAACAGTGTTTTTTGTCCTACGGATAAAAATAATTTCCATCTTTTAGAAAACCAATTTTCGAGATGTATAAAAACAACCGTAACAATGAGTACATCTCCCAATCGATCGTAGAGCCATACGGCACCCTGTTTATAAGAAATGTATTTCAAGCCAAAAGCAATGCTAAGAAGGGCAATGCTGAGAAGGGCAATGCTGAGTGGGATGCTAGTAAATTTATTTTTTAAAGTGTGCATTACAACGCCAAAAACACCACCAAATAGCACAAAACCTGCCCAAGGAACTAATGGGAAAATGGCATGAGGCCCTTTGAAAATATTTTGTAGCAGTTGCGGACTGTTTACAGGAAATGAGGGTTGCGTTTTTAGGGTATTATAGACGCCAAAAAGAAGGATTCCACCCAACAAGTAATATAGGAATAAAGGGATGTTTTTAATACTTCTGTAGAGCAGGTACAAACCGATCAATATTAAAATACTGACCCCAATACATTGCAATACATGGAAGGCGTATATGATAGGGGTATTACTGTGAAAAGTGCTGGTGAAGTATCGCAGATTAAGCTGTAGCAAATAACCCCAGAATATGAGCTCAAAGCCTCTAATGATTCCTTTTTTTACTCTTGGGTTTCGCTTTTCTGGATGGTGATTTTTCAGGAGTAAAAATACAAAAACCAGTCCCGTAACAAAAAAGAATAAAGGCGCTGTAAGTCCTTTCATAAAGTACCATGCATCAAAAAGTAGCGACCCAGAGGTTCCAGTGCTTCTTTTTAAGGAGGCCAATGCATCAAATGCTTCCAAACTAAGCCCTATAAAATGACCTTGCAACATCATTAGTATAGCAAATGCGCGCATGGCGTCTATAAAGTGTACTCTTTTTTGTTTCATTATAAGTAGTTGTGCATTAATGATTGTTTGTTCTAGCGCTCAAAGATATTCAAATGTTTTCAAGGAATTCACTTCTTATTATTATATCTAATTCCTATTAATTTTAAAACAAACAAACAAATTGTACCAAGAGTTTCCTATATTACCAAAAATTAAATTTAAAATTAGTTCAATTCGTTGTATTCATCACGCGTTATATCTTCATTTTCAAAGAATACCTCACCATACCCTTTTTTTTATGAAACAATTTTTTAAAAAACCTTTGCACTTTTCCCTTATTATGGGAGTTATTTTTTTGATTTTAGGAATCGTCGGATACTATTTTTTAGGGTTTTTTTCATCAGAACCTCAAAAGGAAACGTATTTTTCAAAAGACAAAATAGAAGTTTTTATAGCTACTGCTGAAACATACATGGGAGTCCCCAATGTTTTGGGGGGGAATGACTATGATGGGATAGACGCTTCAGGGCTGGTGTATGTGTCTTTGCTTAAGAACAACCTAAAAGGATTCCCTAGGGTTTCCGAAGAAATGTCACATTGCGGGATTAAAATTGAAGATAGCGCACTTTTAAAGCGAGGTGATTTATTGTTTTTTGCCAAAACCTATGAAACGAGTAAAAAGATTACAACCGTAGGTATTTATCTAGGTTCCAACCAGTTTTTGCATGCCTCAAGTAAGAGAGGAGTTTCGGTAAACGCTTTAAATGACCCGTATTACTGGGCAGATAAGTTTCAATTTGGAACTCGAATTTTTAATTAACTTTTTATGAGATTACTATATGTATTCGTTGCTTTTTTTTTAACAACACTTTCGTTTTCGCAAGAGACCGGTCTGCTCATTAATGATGCAAATGTTCGGTGGAAGGCGAAAGGAAAATTAATTACAGTCTATCCTAAAGGCACAGAAATTGTTGTTTTACAATCCAAAGGAAGTTGGTCATTCATTCAAAACGCAAAGACGAAAAAGAGAGGATGGATTCACAATTCGCTTTTTGTGACAAATCTCAGCGTTTTGGCCCAAGACGCGAAGGTTCGATGGAAGCCAAATGGGCGCTACATGAAAACCTTTAAGAAAGGTAAAAGAGTACGAATCTTAAGTAAAAAAGGAGGTTGGTGGTTTGTACAAGATTTAAGGAACAATAGCAAAGGTTGGATTTATTCTTCCTTATTCAAAAGGAACCAGCCACCCAAAAAACAAGTTGCCTCGGTAGACAATAGTGAACAAGAACAACCGCAAAAGCAAGAAGAGCTGCCGTTAGAGCAACGTCTTTATAATAGTCCGCCCAATTGTGATTATAAAATTGAATCTTTAATAAATAATTCAAAAAATCTACCCATAACACCTTTAACGATTACATGGACAGCCGCTACTGGAAATCCTACTGGATATGCGATTGCGGTTGTTAAAGAAAAATTGAATAATGCACAATCGGAAAATATTGATCTTGGAAATAGCAGATCTTTTACCACCACTCAATTGGAAAAAAACACCACCTATTCCATCTCCATTTCTCCTTATAATGCCTTCGGGTCCTCAAAATCGTGTAGTGGAGTCTTTCGTTTTACGACTGGTAATGGCAATGGAAATCAGTTTGAAAAAACGCGTGCATTGCCACCAAACGATAATGCTTTGATTGCAGCGATGCTCAAGAAAAAAGGCTTGAAGTGGAAATGGAATCAGTTTTTAAAAAACAAAACCAATAAGATTCAATCGTTTAATGTTCCTAAATTTTTAAAAATTATAAATTCATACAGAGGCGTACCTTACCGGTATGGAGGTACTACTAGAAGTGGAGTCGATTGCTCTGGACTTATTTGGCGGGGATTAAGAGGGACAGGCTATCGCGGAGAGCGATTAAATGCTCAAAAATTAGCACAGTCCGGAAATTTAATAGCAAGTAAAGATGCCCTAAATCCGGGAGATCTTGTTTGTTTTACAAACACTACCGGTGCCCGGAAACTCGTACAACACATCGCAATCTATATAGGAGACAATGAGTTTCTACATGCACCTAGAAAAGGAAAGGTTGTTGCTACGGAAAGCTTAGACAATCCTTATTGGTCGCCACGGTTTGTTTTTGGTGTCCGATTTTAAAAAGAACTAAACCTTCATATAAAAACTCATTAAATACCTATACAGAAATGTAGTGGGTATTTCTTTTAAAGTAACAAAAGTTAATCTCCCTTTACCCAAATTTTTTATGTTGCAAGAAGTTAATGGGCTTAATATGGGCTAATAAATTTAATAATTTTCATTATTTTTGTGTAAATATTAAAACAAACAGTATGAGAATCAAACAAATCTTGGTCGCTTTTTTATTTACAGCTTTAGTTATCAGTTGTGAAAAAACAGCAAAAGACATTGATGCAAGTGAATTAACAACAGAATGCGAAGTAGCAGATGCTATGTTAATAGTTATGGATGAAGTAATCGCTTTAGGAGAAGCTGTCGATTCTGAAGAGGGAGCTTCAGAAGAACAAAAAGAGGAATTCGAGTCCTTAGGAGAAAAATTACAAGAAATTGGAGAAAAATCTGACGAACTTGGTTTTAAAGAGGCAGATTTAGAAGATTGCCCTAATTTTGAAACTGTGGAAAAGAAAATTAAAAATATATATAAGATGGAAAAACAAGGAATTTTTAGATAAGTTTCTTTAGCTATTTTAAAATATCTTTAAAGAACCCTTGCAGAAATGTAGGGGTTTTATTTTTCAAAGTCACGACAGTTAATGTTCCTTTACCAATAAGTTCAGTAGTTAGGAATAAGTGAAAATAAGGAGGGTTATAATTTCTTTTATTGTCTTAAAACAAATTAATTTTATTTTATTATTTTAGTGAAATATTAATCAATTGATGGGCTGATTATGGACATATTTAACCTATTAATTTTTGTAAAATTGAAAAAACATTTATTATGCATAAAATATTATTTAGTTTATTTTTTATTTTCGGATTTTGTTTAAGTACAAATTCACAGTACACGGGAACTATTGGTAGATATTACCAGAAAAAGGATTATAAGATGACTGTGCTAACGGGCTATGCTACGGGCGTTTTTTCTGAGCCAAAAATATTTGTTGTCAAAAAAGATAGTGATGTTGACCCCTACATTTTTATAAAAGATGCATATACTTTTGAATATACATCCAACCTCTCCAAAGAAGACATTGAATATGGTGATACTCCTACTGAAAATTTAGAAGTTTTTTTAATATTTAAAAGTGATAAAAAAAATAAAAAATGGAAAGTAACAAAATTTGATATGGGTGGTAAAATGGAAAAATATTCCGAAAAGAAGCAAACTAATGAATCTTATACTACTGCATATAATAATTATTATTTTGAAGAGTTGACTAATGTTGATACTGATGAGAAATTAGGGGGACTAGAAATTATAAAAAAAATAGCTAAAACTAAAGAGTTGGTGATTACTATAAAAGATGACCTTTCGGATATGAATATTTGCCGCTTTCAAGGAAAAAGACACAAGAAGAAGATTGGAAAAGTATTATCTGATAAATATCAAAGCAAAAATGGTGAGTTAATGAATTAACACCCATTTTAAAAATACTTTTAAAACCCTTACTATTAATTTAGTAGGGGTTTTCTTTTTCAAAGTAACAACAGTTAATGTCCCTTTACCGATATCTTCAGTTATTAGAAATTAATTATATTTATAAAACATTTATAATTATGAAAACATTAAAAAGAAGTATTACAGTATTAGTTTGTCTAATTTTATTTACAAGTTGTACTAAAAGTATTGACGGTAAAAAAGAGAAGTCAAATATCGAGGTAAGAAGATTAAAGTTGCTTATTTAAAAGATATAATCTTTACGTTCTCTAATCAAAGAAGGAGTTAATTATAATTTGGACGTGGAAACATTTGAACTACAATAATTGCATTCAGTTTTTTATTGTAAACTACGTGGTGACCATAGTATCTTGGTAAGATAGTACCACTATTAAAGTAGTCACCATTTTCCGTTAAAACATTCATTTTATGGTATTTTGAATTCATAAAATTATTATGTGCCTGAGTAGCAATTTCTAAATCTGTTTTAGTTGAGTCGTAGGTAAATGCTGTTACATTTTCCGATGATATGTCATATTTTGAATCACTTGCAATTTTAATTCTATCAGACGCAGTTTTATATTTTAAGTTAGGGTTAGTATGGGATACTTGTTTGTAACTTCTTATTGTACTTAAATGATTACCGTGTATTTTAGCTGCATTATTTATTAGTGTGTCGGTTACAAAGGTACTTAAACCTCTATTACTTCTCTCTTCATTCACTAAATTAAGTAAATGTCTTTGTATTTCACCTAAGTCCTGTGAGTAACTTACAATAGAAATAAGTGTTAGTAATATTAGTAGTATCTTTTTCATATAACAAATATAAGCCTTTAAAACCAACTTTAAAGACGGAAAACGAGATGGTTTATATGAAGTTTATTACGAAAACGGTCAGTTACGGGTTAAACAAAACTGGAAAGACGGAAAACGAGATGGTCTATATGAAGTTTATTACGAAAACGGTCAGTTACAACGTAAAGCAAACTATAAAGACGGAAAACGAGATGGTTTATATGAAAGATATTACGAAAACGGTCAGTTACAACGTAAACGGAACTACAAAGACGGTAAAAGAATAGATTAATCCCATTTTAAAATATCTTTTAAAGAACCCTTACAGAAATGTAGGGGTTTTCTTTTACTTAATAATCTCAATCTGAAACTCTGTTGGCATTTGATTAGTATCCACTCTCTCGTTTTTAGATAGTATAAAGGGCATTATAGCTTTTAAGTATAATACTTTATCCTTATTGTTTAAAGATGGTATGTCAATAGCTCTAATTAACTCTTCTGCAACCTCTGTTATTTGATTTCTGACCTCTGTTGCTATACTCTTTCCTCTTTTAGATTTCTGACCTCCTAAACTGGCACTTTCTGAATTGAATGGCATATGTTCTTATGTTTTTTAACGTGTAATAACATAAGTATATAGCTAATTCCGAATTTATTTTGATATCATTGAAATTGAATACTATTCAAAGAGAAAAGCAGATTTCCATTAAAATTTAAAAAGAACAATTACTTCTGTGAAACTTGTGATTTTTATTATTATATAATCAAATAGATTAATAATGTTTACAAAAGAAACAGCAAGATTAGGAGGATTAAAAAGTAAGAGAAGTAAAAGTATTGATATCTCTCTAATAGAAAAATTAACTCCATTAGATGATATAGCATTTGAAAAACTAAAGCAAGGGATTGAGAGGGGTGATTTTCAGTATTTAAAACTGTATTTCTCTTATAAATATGGAAGACCAAAGGCAATTAAAGAGATGACTATTAATGCAGATACCCCATTATTTAATTTGTAGACAGAATATCTATAAGATATAGAAATATTAAACGGATAAATTTTGCTTCTTTTTATTCTTCTGTAATAGTAGGGATGAAAATGGGGGTGTTTTTGAAATCACTCCCTTTTCATTCTTCTTTAATTATAAATGGTTTAATATTGTGTAATTCAAGTAATAATTTTTATTGATATACTATGACACACAGTTAATCAAAAACCAATAAATTAAGCTAAAATAAAGTAAATAGGTACTAAAATAGGTACTAACTTGAACGATAAAAACCCTTAAGCCCCTCACAATTAAGGGGTTAAGGGTTCTTTATTGTACTCAAGGTGGGAATCGAACCCACACTCTCGAAAGAACTGGATTTTGAATCCAGCGCGTCTACCAATTCCGCCACTTGAGCATTTTGAAGTCTGCTGCAAAGCTAATAAATATTTTTAGTTTTAATCTCTTAAATTTCATCCAAACTCATTAAATAATTTATATTTTTGTAGAACACAACAACAAACCTCAACTAAATGTCTTCAAATCAACTTGCCCCAAAACTTTTTGCTTGTTCTCAGAGTACCGAATTGGCCGAAAAAATTGCGAAAGCCTACGGTGCCGAACTCGGAAAAGTAACTACAACTCATTTTAGCGATGGCGAATTTCAACCTGCTTTTGAAGAATCTGTTCGAGGAAGAAGACTCTTTTTAATTGGCTCTACATTTCCATCTGCTGATAATTTAATGGAAATGTTACTAATGATTGATGCAGCCAAAAGAGCATCTGCAAGACATATTACTGCTGTAATGCCTTATTTTGGATGGGCAAGACAAGATCGAAAAGACAAACCCAGAGTTGCTATTGGTGCTAAGTTAGTGGCCAATCTATTACAAACTGCCGGTGCAACACGAATTATGACCATGGATTTACATGCCGATCAAATTCAAGGATTTTTTGAAAAACCCGTAGATCATTTGTATGCCTCTACCATTTTCATGCCCTACATTAATAGCCTAAAATTAGAAAATCTCACCATTGCATCTCCAGACATGGGCGGTTCTAAAAGAGCCTATGCCTATTCCAAACACTTGCATTCCGATGTAGTGATCTGTTACAAACAACGCAAAAAAGCAAACGTCATTTCTCATATGGAGTTAATTGGCGACGTAAAAGGAAAGAATGTAATCTTAGTAGATGACATGATTGATACTGGAGGAACTTTAGCACATGCCGCCAATTTAATGAAAGAAAGAGGTGCCCTAAGTGTGCGTGCCATTTGTACGCACCCAATCCTTTCTGGAGGGGCTTATGAGAAAATAGAAAACTCAGCATTAACAGAGCTTATTGTCTCTGATACTATTCCATTAAAGAAAGCTACTTCTAAAATAAAAGTGGTATCTTGCGCCCCATTATTTGCGGATGTTATGCAAAAAGTGCAGAACAATACCTCAATAAGTGGACAATTTTTAATGTAAACAATTAATAAAAAAGTAATGAAATCAATTACAATTAAAGGATCAAAAAGAGAAAGCGTAGGGAAAGTAGCAACAAAGGCTCTACGTAATGCTGGTATGGTTCCTTGCGTTATATACGGAGGAAATGAGCCAGTGCACTTTTCAGCAGAAGAGAAAGCATTTAAAAAGCTGGTATACACTCCAGACGTTTTTACCGCAAGTCTTGAGGTTGATGGACAAAAAACAACTGCAATTTTACAGGACATTCAATTTCATCCAGTATCAGATAGAATCTTACACGTAGATTTTTATCAGTTATTTGATGATAAAGAAGTAACCATGAACATTCCAGTAAAATTAACAGGAACTTCTCCAGGAGTATTAAATGGTGGCTCTTTACGTTTTACAAATCGTAAATTAAAAGTAAAAGCAATGCCTGCTAATTTGCCTGACTTTATTGCTGCAGATATCTCGGGATTAAAAATTGGTAGTAAATTATTGGTAACCTCATTATTTAATGATGCATATACCTTTATGCACCCAGACAACACCGTAGTTGTTCAGGTGAGAACTTCTCGTAATGCAACAGCAGTAGAAGAAGCAGAAGAAGAAACTACTGAAGAAGCAACAGAAACTGCTGCATCAGCAGTAGAATAAGCTTTATAAAATACAGTTTAAAAAAAGCGTTACGTCATGTAACGCTTTTTTTATGTTCAAAATTTATATGAGTAAGCTACACTAGAGATTAATTCGTATTTTTGAAAATGAATTTTAAAAAATTCTTTGCTAAATTATTTCGAGCCAAAGTAGCTTATAAAGAAGAGGTCATGAAAAAATATTTAATTGTTGGTTTGGGAAATATTGGAGAGACCTACACGAATACACGTCATAATATTGGGTTTAAAATTCTTGATGAAGTTGCCCAAGAACACAAGGCCACCTTTGAGACCCTAAAATTAGGGGATGTTGCCACCTTTCGATGGAAAGGAAGAACCTTTGTATTGCTTAAGCCAAGTACCTTTATGAACTTAAGCGGGAAAGCCGTTAAATACTGGCTACAACAAGAAAACATTGGCATTGAAAATCTTTTGGTAGTAACCGATGATGTGCATATTGATTTCGGTTCCATTCGCGTAAAAGCAAAAGGATCTTCCGGCGGACACAATGGATTGAAAGACATTCAAGAAAAATTAAATACCCAAGAATATGCCCGTTTCCGATTTGGTGTTGGAGGGAATTATAACAAAGGAAGGCAAGCCGATTTTGTTTTAGGCCAATGGAGCAAAGAAGAGACCAGTCTTCTCATTGAACGGTTACCCCTAGCTGCAAAAGTGATCCCTTCCTTTGGGGCAGCAGGCTTAAACAATACCATGAACACCTTTAACGGAAAATAAAGGTAGTACGCTTTCGGCGTTTAATTATCGCTTGCAAACCATTCTGCAAAACTCGTATCCGTTTCCTGTAACTTTAAAGAGAAGAGCCCAATGTTTTTAGGCAATCTACTTTTAATTTTGGCTGCAAAATCAATCACCATCATCTCACTTGTTGGTTGATAGTCAACCAAAATCACATGATGTCCCCGGTCTTTTAATTCTTTTGCCAGCTCAATATGTGGTGTATTTTTATTGAAAACAGTGGCATGATCAAATAGATCAACAATTTCTTCTTTCACAATTTTCTTTAAATCAGAAAAATCAATTACCATTCCAAACTTTACATGCGAATTGTCGGCGATAGGAGCGCCAGAAACCGTTACAGACAATTTATAACTATGTCCGTGTACATTTTTACATTTCCCATCATATCCATACAAGGCATGCCCTGTCTCAAAATTAAACTGTTTTGTAATTCTTATTGTGCTCATTTACGTCGGTTTCTTTTATTTTTAACTTTGTTGTAAAAGTACATAATTACAATTCCTACAGCTAAGACTGCAAATAAATAATCTCCCCCCATATCTCTATTGTTTTTATTTTTTAAATTTTGCCAAAGCGTTTTTGGTAAACATAGACAAGACCAATTGTCCAGAAATAGCGGCTCTTTCATCCAAGAGTGTTTCCCAATGCGCAGTTCCTTTCCAAAGGATTTTTTTCATTTCTATTAAAGCACCCGGATGGTAGCTCGCTAATTTTTCTGACAACAAAGCGACTTCCGTATCCAATTCTGTTACCGATTCAAAAACACCCGCAAACAACCCTTTTTCTTTTGCCCAATAGGCGCTTTTCCAAGCAGTAGCATTCAGTGCGAGTTCAGAAAAGCCTGACAGTCCCATTTTTCGTTCTACCGCTGGAGCAATCACAAAAGGGCCAATTCCGATGGTCAATTCCGATAATTTTATAGCCGCTTTCTCTGTTGCTAAAACATAATCACAAGCAGCAGCCAAACCAATACCTCCACCAACAGCTTTTCCATGAACACGACCAATAATCAATTTGGTACAGGTTCTCATGGCGTTTATAACGTTGGCAAAGCCCGCAAAAAAGCGCGCGCCCTCTTCTAGATTCCGAACTGCAATAAGTTCCTCAAAAGAAGCTCCTGCACAAAATGCACCCTCTCCTTCAGATTTTAATACAATCACAGCAACTGCTTCATTCTTTGAAAGTGCATGCAATTCCTTGGTCAATCTATCTAAGAGTTCACTTGGGAAAGAATTGCTTGCAGGATGCCCAAATTCTACCGTCGCAATTTTCTGTGCTATGTTGGTAGATAAACTGCCATTTTTGCGCGTTGTGTTCATTTTGCTACTAATTTAAGTCAAAAGTAAGTTTTTATTCATCAAATCTATTTCTTGAAAGAGAGTTTTCTATTTTTTTTGAGCAAGCGGTATAAATTTCCACCTGAAAAGAAGAATTAACGGGAATCCACGTACAACAACCCAACAAGTAAAGGCTATCCAAATGGCATGCAATTTATAATCGAAGGCATCAAAAACTAGTAAAACAGGAATAAAAACAACCCCTGTAGAGAGGAGCAGTAAGTTTCTCAGTATTTTCATTTCCCCCATGCCTTTGTATATTCCATCAAAAATAAAGGTAATAGCACAAAGTGGTTGCATGGCTAGAATGATCCAAAAACTGGCATAAAACTTTTCTAAAACCACGGATTCTTTTGTAAAAATAGTTCCGATAGACTCATAAAAAAGACCTCCAATAATGGCCAAACACCCTCCAATTACAAATCCATATTTCGTTAATTTACGACTTAGCTTTAGAAGTGTTTGATAGTCTTTTGCGCCTAATAATTTTCCAGACAAAATATTCCCCGCACTCGAATAACCATCTATCATAAAGGCCCCTAAAAACCAAATATTTAATCCAATGGTATAGGCAGCAATGTATTCTTTTCCGTAACTTGTTGCATAGGAAGTCCCAAAATAGAGGGCAACATTCAAGGCAATGGTGCGAATAAATAAGTTGGAAATCATGCCCAACATGCGTTTGATTTCTTTGTTAAAAGGCAGCTGTACTTTTAATGAAATTGAGGTTTTTTTTACCAATAAGGATGCTGCAATACCTGCCATTACAATTTGTGATAGCACACTTGCATAAGCAGCTCCTTCAATATGCATTGGCGCAATGAGTCCTTCAACTCCATAGACAAGTACAATATCTAAAATAACATTTAAAAGGGCACCAGAAAGCGCAATCATCATTGGATAATAGGTGTTTTGCAAACCTCTAAAAGTGCCAAAAATAGCAAAAACGAATAATGAAAAAGGAAAACCAAAAATTCGGATTTTAAAATATGTTACAGCCGAATCCAAGATCATTCCCGTTGCATTGTAAAACTCAAAAATTTGTGTGGCAAAAGGGTAGGAGATTGCCAAAACAAACAAACTCCCCAAAAGGACAATGGCTGTTGCTTGGGCAGGCAAATTATTGACTTCCTCTAATTTATGTGCGCCAACATACTGGGAAATAATTGAAGAGATGGCGCTTCGAACCTGTCCAAAAACCCACACCAGCATCGATATAAACACACTCACAATCCCTACAGCAGCCAAACTCTCTGTAGCATTGCTATCGATATTTCCAATAATGGCAGTATCTGTAATAGATAGAAGAGGTTCTGCTATTCCTGCAATGAGAGCTGGAATTGCTAATTTGTTAATGTTTTTAAAACGGATCTCTGTTTTCAAATAAAAGAAATTTCAGCAACAAAGGTACACTTCTACGCCACTTAAAAATGCGAATCGTATAAAAATCTGTACCTTTGCAGCTATAAAAAGCACTAGATCATGAAACATATTTTAGTTCCTGTAGGATCCACAGAAAACGCCTCAAATACGATGCAATACGCGATTGATTTTGCAGCAAAATTTGACGCAAAAGTTTTTGTTTTTAGAGCCTATAATTTTCAAACAAAAGCGGGAACGATTATTAATATTGATTCGATAATAGAACGTGAAACAAATTTGTACATGCGTTCTGTTGTAAATTCTGTAAACCGAAAAAATGTTGAAATTAAATTAATTTCGGCGAAGGGAAGTGTTTTAGATACCATAGATTCTATAGACAATGAGCTAGGAATTGATTTGATTATCGTGGGCCCAAAAAGCAATTCGATTAAGGAAGAGGTTTTTTTAGGAAGAACTTCTGGAAGCATTGTAAAAAGAACAGAGATTCCAGTTCTAATCATTCCAAACGGATATGGTTACCAACCGATAAAATCTATTTTAACCGCTTTTAAATCGGGAATAATCAATAAAAGAAAAACCCTAAAACCTTTGCAAGCCTTTGCAAGTACTTTTGAAGCAGCAGTAAATTTATTATTAGTGAAGACCCCCAATCACACTAATGAAGATTTGGTGTTAAATTCTGATTTAGAAGCTCTAAAAACGACTTTAACTGTCACAGAGAGCGCGACTACTTATCAAGGTGTTTTAAGCAATATGAAACTCATGAATCCCGATTTATTATGCGTTTTTAGACGTAAAAGAGGTTTCTTTAAAAAGCTTTGGGAGAAAAACGTAATTTTAAAAGAAGAGTTTTATTGCAATGTTCCTTTATTAATTTTACGAGGGAAGCTTTAATACTTCAAATTTGGAGGTTCTATAAAAGGAGTTTCTAAGTCATATATTTCTATTAAAAACAACTTTATTTCTTCAATAAACTCTGCTAATTTCTCTTCTGTAATCAAAGTATCTTTTGTTCTTGATGCCGAAAAATTTGTCGATAAAAACCCGTTTTTTAAGTTTTTGAATGAAATAATTCCCGCTTCTAAAGGTTTGTTAAAGTCATAATTTGTGCTTTTTGTATACAAGAAAGCATACAGTAAAACCTGAACGGCTTTGTGGTATTTTTCATCTCTTATGTTTGAGAAGGTGGGTACTTTTAAATTTGTGCTCGAGACCATTCCAGACTTGTAATCGATAATTCTAGTCACTCCATTCAATTCATCAACTCGATCTACCTGTCCGTGAATTTTTATAGGAAAATCCAATCCATCAACCCGAATTGTTGCCGCCAAATTCTCTTCGGTCGCAATTATTTTTAATTGATTGTTTCCCTCCTTTAATAGGGTGAGTTCTTGTTGTAGAAAATTGACAACAAATCGATTGGCAACCTCAAAAATAAGACGATTTTTACCCGTTTTTAAATCACCGCTTTTAAACCCTATTCTAAAATGCTTCTCTACAAGAGACTTTGACTTTTTAAGCATTTCTGAAACTGCCTCTGCTTCCAGAAAACACCCTACAAAAGGGGTGTACAATTCGTCCAAGGTTTCATGAACAACCGTCCCAAGCGTGTTAAAAGCGACAGTTTCCTCGACATCGTCTAATGCTCTAATTTTTAAAATTTTCTGTTTGTAAAATTTAATTGGATTGTATAAATAACTTGTCAACGCCGATGGGGAAATTCCTTTTTGAGCCAAGGTTTTTAGGATGTTTATGACCGCCTCATTTTTAGGAATTTTTTTTAAAACTGCCTCTTCTGTAACTACTTTTGGGCTGATCATTTTTTGCTGGATATCATTACGCATCATTTCTAATTGGGTGACAAAACGACTTTTTTCGCCACTTCCAAATACATCGGGTTCTGTATTGTAGAGAATGAAAATATTTTTAGCTCTTTGTAGTAAACGAAAGAAATGATAGGAAAAAATAGCATCTTTTTCTCGGTAAGTTGGTAAGTCAAACTCCACTTTTACATCAAAAGGAATGAAAGATTGTTGCTGACTGTTGGCGGGTAAAATGCCCTCATTTACAGAAGTAATGATGACGTTTTGAAAATCTAAAACACGTGTTTCTAACATGCCCATTAATTGCAGTCCTTTTAGGGGTTCTCCCTGGAAAGACAGACTCTCAGATCCAATTAATTGCTTAAAGAACAAGTGCAATGTTTTTAAATTTTGAAAATAATGATAGTCATTGTGTAAATTTTGAAGCTGCATGAAAATCGTATGAAAACGAAACAAAAATTCTTTTTCTAATGGGCTCGTATCCTCTTTTAATAGGTTGATTAAGTCTAGGATGCGCGAAATGAAATCTGCAATCGTAGAAAATGGATTAAAAATAGCTACAATTATTTTTTGTGTAGTGATCTCTAGCTTTTCTAGGAAATTGTTTAGGTAGGCTAGATTAACAAAAGTGTTGTTTTCTTTTGCGATTGCGCTTGCTATTTCATCTGCAACCGAAAGGCTGTCTTTTTGAAGTAATCTGTAAATCGCGGGTTCTTTTATAAAACGAATGACGTCTTTGTGATAGAAGCTGTTTTCTGCTTTTTTCTGAAGTTTTTCTTGTGATAAAAATAATTGAAAGACACTGTACATTAAACCAGTAGAAGGGATGTCTTTTAAAGGATACCCCATGGTGATGTTTATGGTGTCTACATTTTTTGGCAAAGAACTTAATGTAATTGGCAGCAACGTTTCATCTGACAAAACCATGGCAGTATTTTCCAATTTCGGTAGTTTTGATAAAATTTCTCCTGCGGATTTTATTTGAGAAATGTTTTTTGAAAGTCCAATGACCTCAATGTTTTTTTTGTCAAAAAAAGGAGTTCCAATGGTATTCAAATCGTTTTTTTCATAGTATTTCCAGGTGCTTTTGTATTTTCGGATAAACTGCCCTGCTTGGTGTTTTTTGTCTAAAAATGCCGCGTCAATATCCCAGTAAATTGTTGCTTTTTGCGCAGTCAACATTTTTTGAAACAAGACTTCTTCTGCATTGTTTAAAGCATTGAAACCCATAAAAAAGAATTTTTTATGTTGATTTTTTTGGAGATATGCATCTATCTTTAGGGTTGCCTCTCTATAAATTAACCCTTGGTAGCCAATATTTTTTTCTTTTAAAAATGCGTAGAGTTTTGGATAAAATTCACCTAGTTTTTCCACAAAAGAAAAATGATCTTTCACCATCGCTGTTTCTTTAAAAGTACCCTCTACAGACCACTTTTTTAAGCGTTCAATATCTCTTAAGTACACAAATATTTCTTTTGCATTGACTAGGTGCTGATCGATTTCATTGAAATCTTGCAGTACAGTAAACGCCCATGATGAAAACTTGTCAAAGGAATCTGGGTTTTTTTCAACACTTTTATAAATGGTATAAAAATGGAACAATAGGGCTACGCTATCGACTTTCGAAATTTCTGACACTTCTTCGATAAAGCTTCCAATATTTTGGATTTCAGGAAGAAAACCTGCCTTAATTTTATCTTTCAATGTTTGTTTTACAAAAACACCCGCCCTTTGAGAAGGCAATACAAAAACCACATTTTCAAAGGATTTTGTCGTTTTTAAAATAGTATCTATCGTTTCAGAAATAAAAGAATGCATTCATATCAATTTGAAAAACAATGTACAATATTTATCTTATTTTTGAAGGAACTAAATTTATTTTATCCATTAAAAAATGACGTCCGAATTAAAAGTAGCTATTGTTCAATCTGATTTAGTGTGGGAAAATCCAATGCTAAATCGCGCACAATTTGAACGTAAAATAGCGACAATTCCAGTTGACGTTGCACTTATTGTTTTACCAGAAATGTTTACTACTGGCTTTACCATGAATGCCTCAAAAGTAGCTGAAAATATGGACGGTATCTCTGTTGTTTGGATGCAAGAAATGGCGGTAAATAAGAAGGCTGCTATTGTGGGTAGTTTGGTGATTTCTGATCGAAATCAATTTTACAATCGATTGCTTTTTGTGCACCCTACAGGAAAAATTGAATTCTATGACAAACGGCATTCATTTACTTTGGCAAAAGAACATGAAGTCTATTCATCAGGGAACCATAAGTTAATTGTAACCTACAAAGGATGGAGAATTTGTCCGCTCATTTGTTATGATTTGCGTTTTCCAGTTTGGTCAAGAAATACCGAAAAGTATGACCTTTTGTTGTATGTAGCCAATTGGCCGACTCCAAGAATTCAAGGATGGAATGCGTTGTTAAAAGCCAGAGCTATTGAAAATATGACCTATACAATAGGTGTTAATCGGGTTGGAGAAGATGCTAATGGGCATCAATACGCAGGGAAATCTGCTGCTTATGATTGCCAAGGAAATCTGTTAACAAACTTTGAAGAAAACAAAAACGAAGTTGTCTTATTAACGGTTTCTAAACCTCAACAAGACACTATCAGATTAAAGTTGCCTTTTTTAAAGGATCAAGACTTTTTTGAAATTACTAAATAAAAAAATTCTCCTTGTAATTTTACAAGGAAATTTGGTATTCTTTAGATTGGATTCAACCATTTGAATTGAAACTTTGTTTTTGGAATTATAATACGTTCTGTAATTCGATACATTCTGTCTGGAAGTTTCAATAAATAATCTCTTGCTTTTTCTGCTTCTTCAGTTAAGTTTGTAATTTTTTCAATTTCCCAAGCAACATTTAATTTCCTTAAAATATCAATATAATCGAAACCGGTATATACACCTACTCTTTGTGCTATGGTAGAGAAATCATTAAACAGACTTCCTTTTTGGCAAAATGATTCTCTTAAATGCAATGCGGGCATCACAATTTTATGCTTCATCATGTGTTGAAAGGCCAACATCATTTCACTGGGGTCAATGGCAAAAATTTGTCTTACAAATTCGGTGTATGCAACATGGTGACGCATTTCATCTCCTGCGATAATTTTAGACATTTTAGCCAAGGCTTTTTGTCCTTTTTTACGTGCAATTTTAGCAACGTTGTTGTGTGAAACATAGGTTGCCAATTCCTGAAAACTTGTATATATAAAGTTTTTATAAGGATCGGATGCCGTTCCAATATCAAAACCATCAGAAATTAAATGTTGGGTCGTAATTTCTACTTCGCGCATGTTTATCCTTCCAGATAAGTACAAATATTTGTTTAAAGTATCTCCGTGTCTGTTTTCTTCTGCCGTCCAGGATCGAATCCATTTTGCCCAACCGTTATCGGGTTGTTGCGAAATACCATCGATGTCTAATAACCAAGACTCATAAGTTGGGAGTGCTTCTTCGGTAATGGTATCACCTACTAGAACCACCCAAAAATCATCACTTAAATCTTTAGATAATTCTTGAATTTCTTTTATTTCATCAATAAAAGTATCCTTTTGTGAGTTGGGTAAAAAATCGGTGGGTTGCCAAATCTTTTCTGCTGGAATTAAAAATTTATCGACAAAGGTGTCGATGTTTTTTTCCAGGGTCTTCATGACTTCTTTTCGAATGTTTTGTAGAGACATACTTATTTTATGTGGGATTTAATTATTGTTTCCACTTTTACCATTAATTCGTCAAAGGGCAAAGAGGTTATTTTGATGGGTGTATGGGTTTTTAATGTAATTGGACTCCCAAGACCTAGCGGGAATTTTCCGTATTTATAAACCTTCCAAGAATTGTTAATTGTTATTGGAACAATGTACGCATCTTTATTGTATTTTGAGATCATTTTAATCCCATTTGTAGCAAATTTTTTTGGCTTTCCTGTTCTACTTCGTGTTCCTTCAGGAAAAATCACTGCAGACCATTTGTTGGAATTGATTCTTTTTGAAAAACTAGCCAAGGCTGATAAGGCTTGCCTTGGGTCTTTTCGGTCAATTAAAGCGGCTCCTCCATATTTTAGATTGTAGGAAATACTTGGAATTCCTTTTCCCAATTCCATTTTTGCAACAAATTTTGGGGAATATTTTCTTAAGTATAAGATCAAAGGCGGAATGTCAAACAAGCTTTGATGATTGGCTACAAAAATATAGTTGTTTTCTTTTGAAAGCGAGTGTTTGTTTTCAAAACGAACGGGAACCCACAATATGAGCATTGATTTTACCAAAAACCAATTTAGGATGTCTACAACTAATTTATGTCCCTTAAGACCAAAAAGATTGAAACTCAACCACTGTAGCGGCTGAAAAACAACCAATAGCAGAAAGAAAGTCAACATAAAGATTGGCGACAAAAGATAACTGATAAACTTCATGGTCTAGATCCATCTACTCCAAGGAATTCTTGAAAGAATGATCAATAGTGCCAAACCATAGAAGATCGCAAAGGTCTTAAAACGTCCAGTATCTGTTGTTTTCTTTTTGTGCTTAGACCAACCTATTGTAATCAAAACAATGGCAATTATCATCATGCTTGGGTGTTCTACTGCCAATAGTCGGTTAGTTTTATCTCCCATAACTGCGCTAGGATCTGTTTTTAGCGCTTTGTACCATGAAGACATAAAATACAATGCCAAGCCAATTAACAATTGGAGGTGCGATACAATCAAGGTAAATAACCCGATTCTTAAGTCTTTGTCTTTAAATTCTTTTTTTTGTGTGAAGCCAATAATAGCATTTGCCACAGCAAAAGCTA
>Ga0209653_1000848_pt1 | contig 25985 bp, 19 predicted proteins | sample SaaInl6LU_22_DNA_FD_184644 | JGI IMG/M metagenome (GOLD analysis project Ga0209653, IMG submission 184644) | Marine microbial communities from expanding oxygen minimum zones in the Saanich Inlet - ESP_116LU_22_DNA (SPAdes) (version 2) | ecosystem: Environmental > Aquatic > Marine > Intertidal...
TTTCCTTATGTTCCATATGTGGGTAATTTTGTAACAGAGAGAGAGCAACATTATCAAAAAGTTATAATTGAAAACGATGTTTGGATAGGTGCTAATAGTGTCATTATGCCAGGGGTAAAAGTTGGAAATGGTGCTATAATTGGGGCAAACGCTGTTGTCACAAAAGATGTTCCTGATTATGCCATTGTTGGAGGTGTACCAGCAAAAATCATTAAATATCGTTTTGATGAAAAAACAATTTCATCCTTACTAGAGCTGAAATGGTGGAATCTTGATAAAGCTATTATTAAAGAAAATATTGAGCTATTTCAAGGGAAATTAGATGACCAATATCTTGAAAAACTAAGAGCAATTTGCAGTTAATAAAAAACTCATCAATTTATCTGGGTAGTAGTATTTTAAATAAATCTATTCCCTTCCTATTATTACCAATTCTTACTGAATATTTAAGTCCTGAAGAGTTTGGAATATTATCTATTTTTCAACTTTTGATCACATTCTATTCTGCATTTATTGGAATGGCAATACATACTAATGTTTCCAAAAACTTTTATACTTATTCTAAGGATAAATTAGCTACTCTAATCGGAAATATATTAATTATCCTTAGTGTTACCACACTAATATTTTTTATTCCTACACTCATTGGAAGCTTTTTTAGTGATAGTTTATTTTCAGTCCCGTCACAATGGGTTAATATAATTCCTTTTGTAAGCTTTATGTTTATGATGAATACCATTAACCTTACTATATTAAGAAATGAAGAGAAATCAACTTTATTTGGTGTATTTGAAGTAACAAATACAATAGTAAATATGGGTGTTTCTATTTTGTTACTTGTAGTCTATAAACTTGGTTGGGAGTCAAGAGCTTATGGCATTGTTTTAGCCTACTTTGTGTTTTTCATTATCTCTTTAATTTATATGAAAAGACACCATTATTTAAGGCTTAAATATGAGCCGTCAGAGATTAAAAACATTTTAAATATTTCCTTGCCTCTTATACCACATGCTGTTGGGGGAATAATCATTTCTTTAAGTGATAGATTTTTTATTGAAAAAATGATTGGTATTGACATGGTTGGAATTTATTCCGTGGGGTATATGTTTGGAATGATAATATTTATTTTTAGTGATGCTTTTATCAAGGCTTGGTCTCCTTGGTTCTATAAAAAACTTACAAATCCAACCATAATTATAAAACAGAAAATAGTCAAATACAGCTACTTATATATAATAGGATTATTTGTTCTTGCCTTTTTGCTTACATTAATTTCAAAACTTTTAATCGATCTTTTTATTGATGAAAAATTTAATGGTGCAGAGCAGTTTATTTTCTGGATTTCTATTGGTTATGCAATTCACGGCGTTTACAAGATATTCTTTCCCTATCTCGTTCATATTAATAAAACTTCTTTTTTAGGTTACAGTACTATGCTTACAGCAATTATTAATCTGATATTAAATTATTTTATGATCGATTATTACGGAGCTATTGGAGCTACGTATGCAACTGCCCTATCATTTAGTGTAAGTACTGCTTTGGTATTCTGGTTTCAGAATAAGGAATTTGAAATGCCTTGGTTTTATTTTTTGAGAAGTAAAGATTAACACTTTTCTTTTCTCTCAAAAGCATCAATAAAAGAGTCAGTAGTTAGATTAAAGATTTCTACATTAAATCTTTTTGAATATTTATTTATTTCATGGTATCCTTTAAAGGATAAATAGAATTTATAAAGAATTTCGTGAAGTTTTCTTGACTGTAAACCCTTTAAGTCTTTTCGCATAGTACTTGGCTTAGATTTTTTTAAATCATAAAAATGCTTTTGATTCAAAAGAGCTTCGTTTTTATCCGAAACACTCAACTCTTTCAGCCAAGAATGATCTGCTCCAAATAAGCATAATCTTTTATAATTTTCATTAATTGCAATCATTATAGAAGGAATCAACACATTATGTGGTCGAACCATTCCAAAATTGTATCTCCAAAAAAAGTATTTAAAAAAGCCCTCAATTGGTGTTCTATTGAAGTATTTAATAGAAATATGAGAATTTCCATTAAGAATTGAACGCCAGCGATTTGATTTATACGCTCTCGTATTAAGATATAGTGTGATTGGCCAAGATGTTTTCTTATTTATAGATTTAAATAAATTATCACTTTTGGTTTTTAATTCTTCAGTGGCATTATCTTCAAATAACTCGGGTGCTCCGATACAATAAATTGAAGGTTGAATTTTTTCATACAAATCACTTTCAGAAAAATGATTAACAGCCAAAAAATCAAAGTTTTTAAAGTCACTAACTTTATTGCTCAAATCGGACTCTAATGATGGGCCATTACCTAAAATAATTAAGCTTTTTTCTCTCTTCTTCTTGGATGGTGAATAGATTGCTGACAGCTTTGTAAATACAATTATTCTCAAAACAGATAAAATGAACCCAAATAAGGAGTCAAAGAACGATTTTAATACAATAATAAAATCCATCTGTTAACTTTTAAATTCTTTATAAAGAACAAAAATTAGCATTAAGATTAATACACTTGAACTCGCTAATGAAATCTTTTCTCCAGTATAATAGGTAGAAGGTTCAAATTTAAACTCAATAGTGTGGCTGCCAGAAGGAATAGCCATAGCTCTTAATACATAATTTGCTCGAACATGAGGCACTTTTTCTCCATCTATGTAAGCATTCCACCCTTTGTCATAAAAGATTTCTGAAAACACAGCAAACTGATCAATAGAAGAAAAGGATTCATATGTTAAATGATTTGCTTTATAGCTTTTAAGACTAATACTTGCTGAACTGTCTAATTTTAGAATCTCTGGGGTATCAAATCTTTTATCAACTACTGCCTGATTTGCAGTACTAATTTGTCCTATTTTTTCAATTTCAGAATCGGCATTTTCGACTTTTATGATTTCTTCGACAAACCATGCATTGCCAAGTGCAGATGGGTTTAACTGAGCAACAGGTCCATTTTGTCCTTTGACTATAAAATACTTTGTATTTAACATGTTAAAGACCTGCATATTCCCTTTTGAAATATGGTTATCAATTAACTCTTGATATCGCTTTAACTTTGCACCATGATATCCACCAATAGATTTATGAAAATAAGAGGTGGAAGCATCATTGAATGGGCTAACTGTTGTATTGTAAACTCGGAAGTTTGGATCAGAATCTCTTAGTATTTGATTATCGGCAGATGTCGGTGTGTAAGGCTGTAATACTTTTCGCTTAGCCTTAAAATTATCATTATTCAAGTAGCGTTTATTTACCACCCATACATCACACAAAACAAAGACGGTTAAAGCTAGAATAAGAGGCGTTTTTTTTATTTTTCCAACTAAGTGAAGCCATATAGCAGCAAACCCAATTAAAATAAACAGTAATGAACGTAGTGAATCCGATTGAAACATTGATTTTCTATCTAATGTTAGGGCTTCGCTAAGCGCTTCTCCATATTGTTTATCGTTTAAACTTGTAAAATCAAAGAACACAGTTGGCAACAAAGCAAAAACTAGACAGAGCCCTCCAACTATTGCTAGAGAATATTTTAATGCTTTTACAATTTCATTTGATTTACCTTCTTCGATAATTTTATTTAGGGCAATTATTCCAAGAAAAGGAATAAGTAATTCTACAATCACTAAAGTCGTTGAAACGGATCTGAATTTATTGTAACCAGGAACATAATTTAGGAAAAACTCAGTAAGAGGCATGAAGTTTTTACCCCAGCTCAAAGCTAGCATTAGTAAAAATACACTAAGCACCCACCACCTTAAATATCCTTTTATGAGGAATAAGCCTACAATAAATAAAAAGCAACTTATGGCACCAGCATAGACTGGTCCTGATGTAAATGGTTGAGTTCCCCAATATAAGGGTAATTGCTTGATTATTTGTTTTGCTTGACTAGCCTGCGCGCTATTCTTGAATAACTTATATGTTTCAGAATCAGTACCTAAAGCTCCACCAGAAGCTCCACCATGAAAGTTGGGAATAAGTAAAGTAAATGTCTCTGCTTTGCCATAGCTCCATGCTGTAGCATAATCTTTATCTAAACCTGATGTTTTATTACTTTGGTTTGCCGTCAATTCTGATTTTCCACGAATGGATTCTTGTCCGTATTCCATGGTTGTAAGCAACCTGCTTGAACTAGTAATCGAACCTAAAGCACCAGCTAATAATAAACAACCTACTTGTTTGGTAAACGATGGGAAAGTTTGTTCTTTGATTGATTTTATTAAATATACAATACCTAATACTACTAGAAGCATCAATAAATAATAAGTGATTTGGAAATGATTGGCATTAATCATTAATGCTGTAAATAATGCAGTCAATACAGTTCCTACCAATAACTTCCCCCTAAAAACCATTAGTACTGATGCCAATACTGGAGCTAAATAACCAATAGCATGAGCTTTGGTATTATGACCTGCCTCAATAATGATGAAAAAATAGGATGAAAACGCAAAACTAATAGCGCCTAATATTGCTAATCGATAATCGATTTTCAAAGAAATTAATAAAAAATAAAAACCAAACATATACAGAAATACCAAACTTACTGGATGGGGTAAATACAACTGAAAAATCCTGTATACTTTTTTGATTAAATTAGATTCACTTTCAACAGAAATTTGATAGGCTGGCATTCCCCCAAACATTGAATTGGTCCATAAAGGGTCTTCGTTATATTCAGCTCTATGCTGAACAATTTCCTCAGACATTCCTTTGTATTGACGGTAGTCTTGCTGATCTATTTTTTTACCCTCTAAAACTGGTGATAAATAAACTAGAGATATTAGCACAAAAACTCCAACAGCTGTTAAGTGTGGCAACAACTTTTTCCAATTTAGTGTTTTCATATTTATTGAGGTTTAATGATTGTCGTCAATTTCTTCAAAATCTACGTATTCACCAACTGTTGAAGAAGATTTTTTATTACTTGTAGGTTTATCTTTTTTGATAGACACCTCTCCTTCTTGTTGCGGAGGATGATTTTGACGCATGTTTCGTTGTGCCTTGTTAATCATGGTTTTTAGAAAGTATGGTGCCAAAATTCGAGTTAGAAATCTAACAGAATAGAAAATAATAAGAATTAAAAAAATTGTTTTTAACATCTTTTATCGGCTTAAATACAGACTTCTTTCAGAGTAAACCTTTCTGAAGAATGGATCTTTTAAATCTTCAATAAAATGTATCGCCTCTCCCGTTGATTTCATCTCTGGGCCTAACTCTTTATTAACATTTGGAAATTTGTTAAACGAAAAGACTGGAACTTTAATTGCATAACCTTGTTTGAAAGGCTTAAAATCAAAATCATTGACTTTTTTATGGCCTAGCATTACCTTAGTCGCATAATTAACATATGGCTCTCTGTAGGCTTTAGCAATAAATGGTACTGTTCGAGATGCTCTAGGATTTGCTTCAATAACATATACTACTTCATCCTTGATAGCAAACTGAATGTTAATGAGTCCTACTGTTCTAAGAGCAACAGCAATTTTATTGGTGATATCAATCATTTGCTGACGAACGTTATCACTTAAATCAAAAGTTGGCAATACAGCATTTGAGTCGCCTGAATGAATACCACAGGGTTCTATGTGCTCCATAATTCCTATGATATATACATTTTCGCCGTCGCAAATAGCATCTGCCTCAGCCTCAATGGCGTTGTCTAAATAATGATCTAATAATACCCTATTTCCTGGAATGTCTTTGAGTAAATTAACAACATGATGTTCCAGTTCAGCTTCATTGATTACAATTTTCATTCCTTGACCACCCAATACATAAGATGGACGAACTAGAATTGGAAAGTTTAATTCTTTAGCCAAATCAATAGCTTCCTCTGCTGTTTCTATTACACCAAAATCTGGAAATGGCACGTCATTATCTCTTAAAAGATTAGAGAATCTACCACGGTCTTCTGCTAAATCTAGTGCTTTGTAGCTAGTCCCCATTATTTTGATTCCATAACGCTCAAGTTTTTCAGCCAGCTTAAGCGCTGTTTGACCGCCAAGTTGTACTATGACACCTTCTGGCTTCTCATGCTTGATAATATCATAGATGTGTTCCCAGAACACTGGCTCAAAATAGAGTTTATCAGAAGTGTCAAAATCTGTTGAAACAGTTTCAGGATTACAATTTATCATTATGGTTTCATAATCACATTCTTTTGCTGCCAAGACACCGTGAACACAACAATAATCAAACTCTATTCCCTGGCCTATTCTATTTGGTCCAGAACCTAAAACGATAATCTTTTTTCTATCAGATGAAACGCTTTCATTTTCTGAAAATGGCTGACCTCCTGCTAACTGTTTTTTAGACTCAAAAGTAGAATAATAGTAAGGAGTTTTTGCTTCGAATTCAGCAGCACACGTATCTACTAATTTGTAAACTCTATTAATTCCTAGTTCTGTTCGCTTGCTGTATACTTCACTTTCAAGGCATCTTAGTAGATGAGCAATTTGTCTATCTGCATAGCCTTTCATTTTTGCTTGCAGAAGAAGCTCCTCGGAAATATTATCAATATGGTATTTTTCTATTTCTAGCTCAAGCACTACAAGTTCCTCCAGCTGTCTCAAAAACCAATAATCCATTTTAGTGATATCATGAATGGTTTTCAAAGGAATACCAAGGCGAATCGCATCATATATTCTAAAGACTCTATCGCTACTTGCATGCTTCATGGCATGAAGAATATCGTCTTGATTTGTCCAGCTTTTTCCATCGGCGCCTAGCCCATTACGCTTAATTTCTAGTGACTGACACGCTTTTTGAAGTGCTTCTTGAAAAGACCGGCCTATGGCCATCACCTCACCTACAGACTTCATCTGTAAACCTAATTCTTTATCTGCACCTTCAAATTTTTCAAAATTCCATCTAGGAATTTTTACAATTACGTAATCAAGAGTAGGCTCAAAATAAGCCGATGTTGACTTTGTAATTTGATTATCCAATTCATCGAGTGTGTATCCAATTGCAAGTTTTGAAGCAATTTTAGCAATAGGATATCCTGTTGCTTTAGATGCTAAAGCTGACGAACGCGATACTCGTGGATTAATTTCAATTGAAATAATATCTTCTTTTTCATCAGGAGAAACGGCAAACTGAACGTTACAACCACCAGCAAAATCACCAATAGCTCTCATCATTTTTATAGCCATATCTCTCATCTTCTGATAAGTGGTATCGGATAAAGTCATTGCAGGTGCAACAGTAATTGAATCACCAGTGTGGATACCCATTGGGTCCATGTTTTCAATCGAACAAATAATGATTACATTATCGTTTTTATCTCTCAATAATTCAAGCTCATATTCTTTCCAACCTAGTAATGCTTTATCAATCATTACTTCATGAATTGGAGAAGCCGCCATACCTCTTTTCAATAAGTTATCGAAATCTTTTGCTTCATGTACAAATGACGCTCCACTACCTCCTAGAGTAAAAGAAGGTCTAATACATAAAGGGAATCCGAATTTTTGAGCAATTTCTTTTCCTTCCAAATAAGATGTAGCCGTTTGAGATGGAGCGCATGAAATACCAATTGTTTCCATCAATTGCTTAAATTCTTCCCTATCTTCTGTAATATTTATTGCAGCAATATCGACCCCTATAATTCGAACACCATGTTTTTCCCAAACACCTTTTTCGTCAGCTTCAATACATAAATTCAATGCCGTCTGACCACCCATTGTCGGAAGAACTGCATCAATTTGTCGTTCAGAAAGGATTTCCTCAATAGATTCTACGGTCAAAGGTTTTAAATATACGTTATCAGCAACAACAGGATCAGTCATAATTGTTGCTGGGTTTGAATTGATTAGAGAAACTTCAATCCCTTCCTCCTTAAGCGATCGAGCAGCTTGTGAACCAGAATAATCAAATTCACAAGCTTGACCAATAACAATTGGTCCGCTTCCGATAATTAAAATGGATTTTATTGAGTTGTCTTTGGGCATAATTATAGTGTTTGTGCGAATGTAACCGATTTAAAAATAAACCTTCAATTTTTGATTTCTAAACTATTAACAAAACATTATGATTTTTTAACACTAGGTCTAAAAAAAAGGTGCTGCAAATGCAACACCTTTATTATATACCTTTCAAAACGCTTAGCGCTTGTGTCTAGTTTCGTCAGAAACTGTTAATCTTTTTCTTCCTTTCGCTCTTCTACTAGCTAGAACTTTACGACCGTTAGCAGATTCCATTCTTTCACGAAAGCCGTGCTTGTTTCTTCTTTTTCTGTTAGAAGGCTGAAATGTTCTTTTCATTTTTAAATGTTTTTGAAATCGAATGCAAATCTACAATCTTTTTTTTTTATTCAAAGATTTTTTAAAAGATTATTGGACTTGTATTTTAAACGTTGAGTAATTATTTTTTATTGAAAGCTTCAAAAGGTAAATTCCTTTTGATAAACCAGACGTATTTATGCTGTATTCATCTGAAGAAAATTGTTCAGACAAAAGAACTTTACCGCTGTAATCCAATAATTCAACAGAGGTATTTGTTTGGCTTGAGGTTTTAATTCTTAAAGCCTCACTACAAGGATTTGGGAAAACAGATAGTAATGTTTCATCAAATTCATTTGTATTTAATGGGTTTTCATAGTTTACATCAAAAACATAAAGGCCAGTCTGCATATCTGATAGTAAAATTTTTCCAGAGGGTAAAAATGGATATACCCCCCAAGCTCCCATGTAACTATCATGATGATCTGGTAAAAATGTGTCGTAATACCCAATTAAAACTGGATTAGATGGATTAGAAATATCGTGAACGTAGAGGCCATCATGGTAATATGCGGTGTAAAGATAATTTCCATTAATAATCTGATTATGAGGGATAGAATTTTCATCAACTTCAGAACCAAATAATGCTACAACTTCAATATTTGAAAAATCAGAAACATCTAACATTTTCATTCTCATCCCCCACGTCTCATCGGCCATAGCATAATAGTTTCCATCTTCAGAAAGCCATCCGGAATGGTTGTAACCCTGATCTGGATAAGTGGGCAGTGTTCCTAAAACTTCATGAGATTGATTTTCGGCAGAAGTCTGAGAGAAATCAACAATCAAAAAACCATTTTCACCACCATTAATGTATGCTGTATCATTTAGTACATACATATCATGACAACTCAAAAGCGATGTATTGTATAAAAATTCAGGATCTAATGGATTATCTAAAGAGTAAATATTTCCACTAGTATTATATAATTTTGCTGTTGCAGTATCAATGAAAATATTGTGAGTCGTCCAAAACAATTCAGAAGAATCGTAAACTAATGATACTGAATCAGGTAATGTACTCATATCTATAATTTGAAGAGAACTCGCCCCTTCATCAGAGACAGCATATAAATAGTTCTGATAATCGTGATAATCTCTATGGATAATTTGAGGCCCCTGGACTTTACCAGCGACAAATGCAACCTCAGAAACATTTTCAGTAGACGTTACATCAAAAAAATGTGTTCCAGCTGTTGAACCAATAATTGCATATTCTCTGCCGTCAATTTCTACTCCCCAAACTTCATTGTAGGTGTTATCAAAAATTTGAGAACCCACTAAAGAATCTTCGTCCCAGTGAAATAAAAGCTCAACATTTTCGGATGACTGAGCAAATGACATAAGGGGCGCTAAAACTAAAAATATTCTTAAAAGTAGTTTCATTTTATGCTATTGAGTTGATTAATTCTTCAATAATTAAAGTCAACTTAGGCTCAGCAACTTCTGCAACTTGTTGAATCTCTTCGTGGCTTACTTTTTTAATTTTACCTTCAACTCCTAAGTCTGTTATTACTGAAATTGCGAAACAAGGGATTTGCATATGTCTTGCTACAATAACCTCTGGAACAGTTGACATGCCAACAGTATCAGAACCTATAATTCTCAGGTATTTATACTCGGCTGGTGTCTCAAGACAAGGGCCTGTTACTGCGGTGTACACCCCTTCAAACACTCGAATACCATTAGATCTTCCAATGGATAAAGCCGTTTCAATCATGCCTTTATCATAGGTGTCACTCATATCTGGGAAACGAGGTCCAAATACATCAAGATTAGGGCCCACTAAAGGACTTGGAATTAAGTTTATGTGGTCATTAAGTATCATTAAATCACCTACTTCATAATCAGGATTAACACCACCACTTGCATTTGAAATAATAAGCTGTTTAATGCCAAGATTTTTCATTACTCTAACTGGCATTGTGACTTCTTGAATGGTATAGCCTTCGTAAAAATGAAAACGCCCCTGCATAGCAATGACGTTAACTCCTGATAACTTACCTAATATTAGTTTTCCCTTGTGTCCTTCAACTGTAGAAACAGGAAAATCAGGTATCTCATCATAAGGAATGGTTTGTTCAATATTTATTTTTTCGACAAGACCTCCAAGTCCTGTGCCAAGAATTATACCAACTTTGGGAGAAAAAGGAATCTTATTTTCAAGAAACTTTGTTATCGATTCGATTCTGTTCAACATATTTTAAGATTAAGTCATTAAAATTAGTCTTCCCTTGAAACTTCACCTCAATTGGTAAAAAAGCTACTGGAAGACCATCAAAGTAATTTTCAAAAAGACCCAAACGAGCGGCATCTTTTTCTGTTGTCAAAATTAACTTTTCTTCTGAATCAATCTTTTTAAAACAGTCAATAATTTTCAAAATGTCTCTTTTCTTGTAGTGATAATGGTCTCTAAATTCGAAATGTTCACACAATTCTGCTTTTGAACTTACATAATCTTTGATTTTAGTAGACGATGCAATGCCTGTAAATAAAACTATCTTTTTGTTATCTATTTTGACTTGTTTATCGTTGAATACATATTTAGGGGTCAAATAATCAATGTATGAATAGCAAAGTTTCTGATGAAAGAATGGGGAAATTTGCTCATTTAACCTGTACTCATCTAATGGTAAAAGAGGATGTGGCGATTTTGTTACCACAATGATATCAGCCCTACTAGCTCTTTTACTGGATTCTCTAAGATGACCAAATGGCATTAGATGGTCATTAATGAACAAATTGTCATATGTAGTCAGTAAAATGTTAAGACCAGGCTTTACCCATCTGTGTTGAAAAGCATCATCCAATACTATCAATTCACATTCATCTTGAATTAAATTTTGAATGCCAACGTTTCTACTTTCAGAAACAGCTACTCTAATTTCAGGAAATTTTCTAATAATTTGTAAAGGTTCATCACCAACGTCTTTAACAAAAGAATCGCTTTTTACCCATTTAAAACCAGAAGTATCACGACCATATCCTCTACTAAGTACTGCAATCTTATTTTTATTTTCTATTAAATTTATGATGTATTCAACATGAGGAGACTTGCCACTACCCCCGGCACATAAATTTCCAACGGAGATAATAGGCACTGAATATTCTTTAGAAGAAAAAACACCTAAATCAAAAAATAAATTTCTGATGTAAACGAAAATTCCATAAAAAAGAGTAACAGGCAAAAGAAACAATCTAAGAAATGGCATATTACTTAAGGAAATAAATTTTCAATTTGAACAAATATATAAATTAATTATATGTTATTTTTGGTTTCATGAAAATATATCAAATTATTAATCATCTGGAATCTATTGCACCTCTTAGTTTACAAGAGAATTATGATAATTCTGGATTGATTACAGGCGATAAAAATGGAGACGTGCATACAGCACTTATCACCTTAGACTGTACAGAAAGTGTTGTCGAAGAAGCAATTAAAGAAAATTGTGAGCTTATTATCGCCCATCACCCGATTGTTTTTGAAGGGTTGAAAAAAATTACAGGCTCTAATTACATTGAGCGCACTATTATAAAAGCTATCAAAAACAATATTGCCATTTACGCCATTCATACCAATTTGGATAATGTAATAAATGGTGTCAATGGTGCTATAGCCAATAAATTAGGCTTAGAAAGTCCAAAAATACTCAGACCAAAATCTTCATTTATCAAAAAACTTTCCGTTTACTGTCCAAAAGATTCTGAACAGATTTTAAAAGAAAAACTTTGGGAAGCTGGAGCTGGAGATATTGGGAATTATAGCCAATGTAGTTTTAGAAGCGAAGGCATAGGAACATTCAAAGGCAATACTAATAGTAAACCTTCCATTGGCAATAAAAATGAACTTCATTCAGAAGCGGAAATAAAAATAGAAATGATTTTACCTTCTTATCTTGAAAGTAAAATTCTATCCGTAATGTTTGAAACGCATCCTTATGAGGAAGTCTCCTTTGAATTAATTACTCTAGAAAACAACAATCAGAATATTGGCTCAGGAATATTTGGCACACTTCCTAACGCTATGAAAAGTAATGAGTTTTTAAAATTCATAAAAACAAAAATGAAAACCGATTGCATCAGACATACTGAATTATGCAAAGAAAAAATTCAAAAAGTGGCAATTTGTGGAGGGTCAGGCTCATTTTTACTAGATGATGCCAAAAGAATTGGTGCCGATATCTTTATCAGTTCAGATTTTAAATACCATCAATTTTTTGATGCCGATAATGAGATAATTATTGCCGATATCGGACATTATGAAAGCGAACAATACACCAAACAACTTATTAGTGACATTCTTAAGAAAAAATTTACTAAGTTTGCCACCCGTTTATCAAGTGTAAATACGAACCCAATCAATTATTTGAAATAATGGCAAAAAAGAAAGCTGTAACCACAGAATTTTCAGTTGAAGATAAACTTCACGCATTACATAAATTACAATCCATCGATTCAGAGGTTGACAAAATACGAACAGTAAGAGGTGAATTACCTCTTGAGGTTCAAGATTTAGAAGATGATTTAAAAGGTTTGGAGACAAGAATCGAAAAGATTGATCAGGACATCGAGGATAGAAATAATTTTATTACCAAAAGAAAATTAGCTATCAAAGAAGCTGAGGAACTAGTTAAGAAATACAACAAACAACTAGAAACCATCAAAAACAATCGTGAATACGATTCTTTGAGTAAAGAAATTGAATTTCAAAATTTGGAAATTGAATTAGCTAACAAGAAAATTAAAGACAGCCAGTCAAAAATTGAATTCTTAGACGTAACTAAAGCTGAAGCTACTGAGTATTACAACGAAAGAAAAGAGATTTTTGAAGAAAAGAAAAAAGAGTTAGATACTATCGTTTCTGAAACTGAAAAAGACGAGAAAAATTTGCTTAAGCAGTCTGATTCCGCTGAAAAAGTTGTTGACGAACGTTTACTGTCTGCTTACAAAAGAATTAGAAAAAACTCTAGAAACGGACTCGCTGTAGTTTCTGTTGATAGAGATGCTTGCGGTGGTTGTTTTAGTAAAATCCCTCCACAGAGACAGTTAGATATCAAAGCGCACAAAAAAGTAATTGTATGCGAACATTGTGGTAGAATCTTAATCGATTCTCACATGTTTGAATCAGAACAAAAGGCATAATTTATTTTTTAAACTAAATTTGTAGGGATTCTAAAAATAGAATCCCTTTTTTTTATGCGTAATATTTTATTTACCATTTTAAGTATGTTATTGATTCAATCGGCTTACGCAAGCTTTGACTGGAACACTAACTGTAAAGAAGCCTACACGAATACGATAGAACTTAAGTTTGATAAAGCACAACAAATCTTAGAAAACGAACTAAAAAACAATCCTAACAACTCTCTTGTATATCTCATTGAAAATTATAGCGATTATCTGAAAATACAAATTAGTGAAGAAAAACGTGAATTTGACAACTTAAAATCAAAAAAGGAATATCGACTATCTAAAATTGAAAATGATAATTCTGAATCTCCATGGAAATTATATTCTGAAGCAGAAATCCATCTACAATGGGCCGCAAACAGACTAAAATTTGCTGAGTACTTAAATGCCGCCTACGAAATCAATAAAGCATACAGATTACTAACAGAAAACGATAAAAAATATCCCAATTTCTTACCCAACAAAAAAAGTCTAGGGGTTCTATATTCTCTTATTGGAAGTGTGCCAAAAAAATACAGTTGGATTTTATCAATCATTGGAATGGAAGGCAATTTAGACAGTGGTTTAAGTCTTATGAATTCCACCATTAAAAAAATGAAAACACACGATGATTTTTCATATATGGTGGAAGAGACGTATTTTCTGTACGCATTCTTAAAAATGAATTTGGATAATAACCAAAACGATTTAAAAGAACTATTAAAAGAAATTGAAAGCAGTGATTTTCTTCTGTTAAATTTCGCTGCAAGTCGAATTGCAACACAAATCGGCAATAATGATCTAGCCATTAAAATACTAGAAGAAAGAGTAAGAGGTAAAGCGTACTATCCATTTCATTATTTAGATTATCTTATTGCCGTAGGTAAACAGAATAAACTCGACGAAAGCTGTATAGAATATTTCGAACTTTACCTAAATAATTTTAGTGGCATCAACTATAAAAAATCCAGTTTAATAAGAATGAGTTGGCACTACCTCATAAATGGCGATGAACAGAATTTTATCAATTACAGAAATAAAATTAACGATTTAGAAGGCCTTTACATTGGGGCAGATAAAGAAGCACAGTTTTTTTTCGATAATAAAATTAAACCCCATAAAAATCTACTTAAAGCTAGATTGTATTTTGATGGAGGAAATTATGACAAAGCTTTAGAAAATTTAGATGCTATTGATAAGCAAAAAATCAAAAATAACACCTTTGACAACTTAAAGTATCACTACCGAATGGGACGGGTTTATGAGAAATTGAATAATTCTAAAGAAGCCATACTATATTACAAAGAAACAATCAGTAAGAGCTCATCCGAATACCTACACTTTTCAGCAAAAGCTGCTCTTCAACTAGGCTTAATCTATGAAAAAATAGGTGATAAAAAACAAGCTTCTGACTACTTTCAATACTGCATTGATGTACAAAATCACTTGTACGAGCAAAGTCTTGAACAAAAAGCTAAAGCTGGGCTTGAGCGTCTAAATTAGAATTTCCAACCCATTGTGAAAATCAAACTGTAAGATGTATTAGTTATTTTATGAGCCGGCTCAAAATTAGTACTGTATAACGATTGACCCTCAGAAAATTCACTAAAAACATATGCTAAATCAACATATCTGTATTTTCCTCGTTTTCCAATTCCAACAGTGTATGATTTTTTTTCGTCTCTAAAATTATCAATTGAACCCGTTACTTCATCATTTACTATTGGGTTCTGATAATACGAATAGCCACCTCTAATCAAAACTGGTGAAAGATTTAACTCCGCACCTATTCTAGTATTTACGACATCTGTATAGCTATTGGAAATGATATTTTCTTGATTATTAAAATAGTCGTAATCATCACCATTTAACTGCATGGTAGAGTAATCCACAAACTCAACATCAGCACTTAGTAAAAGTTTATCTAAAATCAGCGCTGCACTACCAATTACTTTCATAGGAGTAACTACTTCATAATCGTAAATTCCGTATGGAGATGTATACGTATAGGCGTAATCGCTATCGTTTAAACTATGTTGAGTTCTTACAATCATTTCCCACTCATCATGCATGTCATTAAGGGTTGGTGAATGCCATGACAATCCTACTCTAAAATTGTCATTTGCTCTGTAAATAGCACCCAATTTTAAATTGATACCACTACCTGTGGTCATTTGATTTTCATAAACATCAAAAGACTGGACAGTAGAATTTGTATCTGCAAAATTTCGCTCATTATATCTCGATTTCTTTTGATAGTTGATGTTTGTTAGACCAATTGTACCACCTAAATAAAATCTTTCTTGGTACGAACCAGCATAACTAATGGCAAACTCGCCAGAAGAACCCGAAATACTGGTTTGATTAAATTGATCTTGACCTGTTTCAACTTCTCTGAAATAGTTCCCGTCATCAATCCAACCGTTTGAATCCGTTTGCAAATCAATTAAATCAGTATCGAAAGCTCCCAACTCAAAAAATGGATCTAAATCATCTAACTTATATCCCATAGCAGATGCTAAATACACGTCTACTAAAGAGGAATTTGAATTATATGCACTCTGAATAGTGTTAGACCTGTAGATGTTGGTCGTATTATAAGCAAAACCTATGTTTGTTCTTCGCCAGTCAGATTCTTTATTAGACGTTACTGGGGCAACAAAACCTACAGAGGGTAAATTAAAATTACCCGTACTGTTAATTATTTTGTTTCCTTTGTAGTAAGAAGTCATATCTCGACCACTCAAATCCAAGGAATAAGCGAAATCGTATGACTGATATACACCTAGACCAGCGGGGTTAGTGCTGAGAGTAGAAATATCAGCGCCCAAAGCGCCAAATGCATTAGCCATCCCAGCAGTTCTAGCAGTCCCTATAACATCTGTTTGAGAGAAAAATAAAGCGTCTTGATGAGATTGAGAAAAAGCAGTTAATGCTGTAACAGCAAAGCATGTACTTAAAATATATTTTATCATAGTTTTAATTATCTAGGTCTCCTACCACTCCCTCCTCTTGGTGACGATATTCTTGGAGAGGAATTGTAAGACGGTTTTGAATATGAATTATTTGACGGTGTTTTTATTGAATAATTTTCAATTGGTTTTTTTGTTTTTGAAGGTTTACTGTATGTAGGTCGAGAAATTGCCGGCTTGCTATTTTGTGGCGATTTCTGATTAGTATTTACAGACTGGTTAAACACAGGCTTAGAAAAAGAGTTATTAACGTTTGAATTAGAATTAGTGTTATTAAACTTATTTGAAGTTGGTTTTCTATTACTAATCTCGGTAGTTTGTTGAAAATTGTAAGTCGGTTTCTTTTCTCTTTCAAAATTATCTTTAGAATACGTTTGAGGCTTTCTATTTTTCACCTCTGTACTGTACAAAGTAGCAAAGCTTTCTGGTGTTTTATTTTTATTATTTTCTCTAGGACCATAATAAATACTATTGTTGTCATAGGAATTATAATACGTTGGATAACCGTGCGCTAATAAACCATCATAATGTCCGTAGTAGCCGTGGTGGCCATGATGGTAGTGATGATTATAGAATGGATGATAATATGAACTGTATGCATAATTGTAATAAAATGGATCATAATAGTAAGGGTCCCAGAAATTATATCCATAATAAATACTTACACCACAATGTAAAGGATTACTTGAATACCAAAAAGAGTTAGTATAATAATTATTATAGTAGCTAAAACCGAATCCAGGACTATGAAAACGTCTTAAACGAGACGAATATTGGTAATCGTAATAATCGTCTGAAGAATACTCATCAACATAGTCTTCTTCAGTTGAATACTCCTCTTCTATAGCTTCTTCGCCAACAGATACAACGGTTTCATTTTGTTCGGCAAGATCGGCGTATTTATCAGTTGTATAATAAATTTCATCTTTAAAACCCGATGAAGTAGTTTCAATAGTAATACAGGAAGAGAAAACCAATATTATAGAAAACAAAAAAAGGAGTGAACTTTTCATAATTATTTATTTAAAGATAGCGATAGTTTTAAGCTTATTCGCTAAAAAGTTTAATTTTGTCATACTTATAACGCACAATCAACTGTAAAATTACAAACAAACTTTCAATATAAAAAATGGCAAAGAATTTCACTAGTCGAGCTGAGGATTACTCCAAATGGTATAACGAATTAGTTGTCAAAGCAGATTTGGCGGAAAATTCAGGTGTGAGAGGATGCATGGTTATCAAACCGTATGGTTTTGCTATATGGGAAAAAATGCAAAGTGAATTAGATAGAATGTTCAAAGAAACTGGACACTCAAACGCCTACTTTCCCCTATTTATCCCAAAATCGTATTTAAGTAAAGAAGCTCAACACGTAGAAGGTTTTGCCAAAGAATGTGCAGTTGTAACACACTACAGACTTAAAAATAGTGAGGATGGCAAATCGGTAGTCGTAGACCCTGATGCTAAACTCGATGAAGAATTAATCGTAAGACCAACTTCTGAAACTATTATCTGGGATACTTACAGAAAATGGATAGAGTCTTACAGAGACCTACCTATATTGGTCAACCAATGGGCAAATGTTGTAAGATGGGAAATGAGAACACGCCTATTCTTAAGAACTGCTGAATTTTTATGGCAAGAAGGCCATACTGCACACGCCACAAAAGAGGAAGCCATTGAAGAAACAGAACAAATGATTGAAGTTTATGCTCGTTTTGCTGAAGACTTCATGTCTATGCCTGTAATAAAAGGCTTAAAAAGTGAAAACGAAAGATTTGCTGGTGCCTTAGAAACGTATTGCATTGAATCACTCATGCAAGATGGGAAAGCTCTACAAGCTGGAACATCGCATTTTTTAGGACAAAATTTTGCAAAAGCATTTGATGTAAAGTTTACAAGTAAGGAAGGGAAACAAGAATACGTTTGGGCAACCTCTTGGGGAGTATCAACCCGTCTAATGGGTGCGCTAGTTATGACTCATTCTGATGATCACGGTCTAGTGCTACCTCCAAAACTAGCTCCTTTTCAAGTAGTCATAGTACCCATTTACAAAGGTGAAGATCAATTGAAAACTATTAGTGAAAAAGCCAAAGCGATAAAAAAAGAACTAGAAAATGCTGGTGTTAGTGTTAAGTATGACGACAGAGACACACACAAGCCAGGATGGAAATTTTCCGAATACGAATTTAAAGGCGTTCCTCTTAGGGTAGCTATTGGACCTAGAGACCTAGAGAATAATACGGTTGAATTAGCAAGAAGAGATACGCTAGAAAAAGAGGTCGTTAGTATGGATGATTTGACTAATAAAGTCGAACATTTGTTGGAAAAAATACAAGAAACCCTTTTATTAAAAGCCCAACAATTCAGAGACGATAATACACACCATGCATCTGATTGGCAACACTTTAAAGAGCTAATTGCAAAAGATTCTGGATTTGTATATGCCCATTGGGACGGAACCGCGGAAACTGAACAAAAAATAAAAGAAGAAACCAAAGCCACAATACGTTGCATTCCATTAAACAATAAACAAGAAGAGGGAACGTGTATTTACAGCAAAAAACCTTCTTCTCAAAAGGTAATTTTTGCTAAAGCTTACTAATGGAAAATTCAAAAAAAATAATAAATAGATTAAGTAAAAAAGCTGCTACTAAACAAGAAGTATTTAGAGTAAGTAAATCTGTATTCAATACTTTAAAAAACGTTGCAAAGGAGTTATCAGAAGATTTGGAAAGTCAAATTACTCCTATTGATGAAAATGTTGAAGTAAAATATACCGATAAAGGCGAATTTGAAATTGAAATCAAATTCTCAGGAGATACTCTTATCTTCCACATGCATACCAATACGTTTTCCTTTGACAAAACACATCAAATATGGAATTCTAAATATGTAAAAGAAGATAAATACCGGGCATATTGTGGCGTTATAAATGTGTATAACTTTCTGAGTGACAGTTTTAAATACAACCGAGAAAACGATTTGGGGTTTTTGCTCGGACGAATTTTCATTAATAAAGATCAGCACTTTTTTACAGACGGAACAAACAAGTTGGGTTTTCTATACAATGATTTCGATCAATCCACAATAAATAAAGACATCCTCAAAAACATAATCGAAGAGTTAATGCTCAATGCTATGGACTTTGAACTTCTCACTCCCCCATTTAAAGATGTTCAGGTTGTAAGCCTCCACCAAGTGTTGGAAATGAGCAAGAAAATGAAGCTTAAAACCTCTAAAAAATTAGGTTACAGGTTCAACAGCGAAAAATTATAGTATTTTTTTTCTCAACCTCTTTGTGAAATTGTAAAAGATATTATATTTGCACTCGCCTTTTTTAAAGGACTAACATACTGGCCCCTTCGTCTAGTGGTTAGGACGCCAGGTTTTCATCCTGGAAACAGGAGTTCGATTCTCCTAGGGGCTGCGAACCCACTCTGAATTCAGAGTGGGTTTTTTTTTGCCTTAAATCATATTGATTAACTTGCAGTCCAATTAACTCATTCAGATGAAGTTTGTTTACAAAAGCATACTCGCACTTATTTGTTTGTCATTATTTCTATTTTCTACCAAAAACAAGAAAAAAAGCAAACCAAAAGCAATAAAAAATACAATCTTTGCTCATAGAGGATTGCCTCATTTAGCTGAAAATTCTCAAGAGGGATTTTCGGAATCAAAAGCTCTAGGATTTACAGCCTTAGAAACCGATGTAAATTTCACAAAAGATAATCAACTGGTGTTGTTTCATGATAAAAACCTAAAAAAACAATTAGGAATTGACAAAGACATCAATGAGGTGTTTTGGAAAGACATTGAACAGCTTAAAATTCGTCATAAGGGGGAAGTTACATCTAATAATGTCATACGATTAGAAGATTTTCTAATTGAGAACTACGGCTTTAACACTGTATATCTTGACTTTAAAGTAACATCGAAATCTATTGCTGACAGTCTATTATCCTTAATGGAAAAATATGAAGATCATGAGCACTACTTAATCGCAGATGCTAATATTCTTTTTTTAGCCTATTTAAAATACAGGAATCCGAAAACTCAAACTGTTTTAGAAGGCTTCAACAAAGGTAAAGAATGGACCTATTACCTGATTCCAGAACGGTTTAAACCCAATTATTGGGCGAGCTTTTACTCCGAAATAGACGAAAATCACATATCATTTTTAAAAAATAAAAATTTACTAGAAAATAAAATCGTGTATGGTATTGATAAAAACAATATTCAAGACGCAAAATTAAAAGGCTTGAAACATCTCATTGTAGACTATCACCCCTCAATAAAATCACTTTTTGAATATTAATTTCATTAAAACCTCATATTCCTTCAAATAGTTATAGATTGCAAGAAGATAAATGAACAATGTCTAAACTCCCAAAACAACATCAATTTTTAGATTTATCCGACTACGGCCGTACTCCTGCACGTTGGATAGCTAAGTCGCTAAAAAACACTCGTTTTACACCTATTCATGTAACAACTTTATTCATTATTTCTGGTTTTTTAGCTATTGCTTGCATTCTCTACGGATACTACTATTTGGCTGCTTTTTTCTTGGTACTAAAGTCCATTTTAGATGCAGCAGATGGCGAACTATCTCGTTTAAAAAACACACCCTCATATGTCGGCAGGTATTACGATTCTATCGCCGATTTTATTTTGAATTTTTTATTCCTACTCTGTTTTTGGTATGTAGGTGAACAATCCATTCTATACATGCTTTTATCCTTTTTCTTAATTCAATTACAAGGAACGGTGTATAATTTTTACAACGTTATTTTGAGAAACAGTGTAAATGGAGACTCAACCAGTAGAGTTTTTGAAGACAAAGCGCCCACAGCTCTTAAAGGGGAAAAACAAAGCACAGTTAATTTCTTCTATAAACTGTATGACATACTGTACATCACCTTTGACAAATGCATGTACGTTATGGATAATAAAGCCAGTCAATGCCAACCATTTCCAAAATGGTTTATGACTATTGTTTCCTTTTTCGGATTGGGGTTTCAATTACTTATAATGGCTATAATGTTGGTCCTAAATCTTGAAATGTACATCATTGCTTTTTTTATTTATAGCTCAGTATTTATTTTGGTATTTATTGGTATTCGAAAAGTCTTCCTCAAATAACTTTTTTTTGAAAATTGAAGAGTGTTTTTTTCTCAAAATAAAAGGACTAAAATAAGCAACACTAAAATCTAGTACCGCCAATTTATCTTTCTTAATAATATCTTTTATTAATTATTGCATACATTTGACTAATTATTAAAAGCTAGAAAAACCTTTTTTTACCATGAAAAATGTATTATTCCTCCTATTTACTTTTTTTTTTCGTTCCAACTTTTCAGTCAAACGCATTATATAGAAATACATGAAGATCAAAGAGTGGCTTCATTGTTAATGACAGAAACTGAATATGAAAGCTGGAAAACTAACTATGATTATAGCGATCAAACTACCAGAGAAGCTCTTTTCCAAGATATATATCTAAAGTTTGAGGACGATTTCGATTTTATTTTCTTAATACTCAAAGAAGCAACTTTACCGGCCAACATGCCTACTGGTGAGCTCATCCAAGTATCTAATAGTGTTCAAGGCATTGGTCTTAACGATTATGATTACTCATCTGATTATGGTTCGAATGGTAAACTCCAATCTGTTATTCATTTGGGTCGTTTTAATTATATGCGATTAGGCCCATCTCTACATGAATTAATGCATAATTGGGGAAATTTTGCAATAACAACACATGCTTTATTTGAATTTGGCACAAATCTCAACTCTTTTGATTTTGTTCCTCATTGGGGTTTTACTGGAGGAAGCACTAAAGGACAATTGGGTGGTTTTGATCAAAATACATTAGTTGAAAATGGAAGTAACTCTTACACCGTTGCCTCTTTTGGCTCATTTGCAAATGGAGGGAACTCTGTTCCTTACAATGAAATGGAACTATACCTCATGGGAATGATTCCTGTAAGTCAAGTGAGTGACTTTGACGTATTCAAGTCTATTACTTCTCAAATTGACAATGGCAACGACACATACACTTTTACAGCTAATCAAAGAGAAACTTATACACCCACTTCTTTAATAAACCTATTAGGAGAAAGAGTTCCAAGTTCAACAACTGCACAGAAAGACTTTAAAGCACTGGCAATAGTTTTAACTGATAGTCCTCTAACCGAAAGCGAATGGGATCAGATCGATAACGATATAGTACAGTTTTCTAAAATAGGCCCAGACGATCAAGCTTCAATACATAACTTTTGGGAAGCAACGAATCAAATCGGCACAATTGATTTTGGAAACCTATCACAAAGTGTTATTGATACTAGTCAACAAGATATTTTGGTAAACAGTATTGAAGTACAAGGGCAAAATAATATGTCAGCCGTTATTATTAACGAAGATTTACAAATGACAGCTACTGTTCTTCCTGCTAATGCCACAAATACTGGTATAACATGGTCAGTAGTAAATGAAACAGGTATGGCTACCATAAGTAATACAGGACTACTAACAGCAAATTCTTTAGGTGATGTTACTATTAAAGCAAGTGCTCAAGATGGCTCTGGGATATTCGGAGAAAAAAGCATTACTATTGCTGAAACAATAGATGTAAAAGACTTTAAAAAAGTAGCCTTGAAAATTTATCCAAATCCAGCAAAAGATCAAATTCACATCAATGCTAAAATTGATAATATCAAAATCTTTGACGTACTTGGAAAAAACATTGAAAACTATTACACTGAACAAAGTGATAATAAAACTAACATCTATTTTGAATCAATTAAGCCAGGTATATATTTTATCAAACATGAATCTAATACTCAGAAAATAATAATTGAATAAATAGTAAAGTTACCTCCCACAAACTTTTTTAAAATCACAATAAGTGCAAACATCGTGGTCAGTTGTGGGGTGAAAATCGGTGTTTTCGTCTACTATTTCTGAAAGAAGTGTTTTTAACTGAATTTCGAATTCATCCAGCACCAAAGTATCCATTTTTAGAGGGGTTTTACCCATTTTAACATAAATTAAACCGTCTTCTAAATTTCTCAATGAGTAATTTCCTGCTTTAAATGAAGTGTCATCCTTCAGCACACTTTTAGAGTATAAATAGGCATAGGTCATTAGCTGAAAAGCCTTGGACATTTTTGGATTGGTAATCAGTTCTGAAAATTCATTGAATTTCAAATCATTCTGTTCCACTTTTCCAGATTTATAATCAACAATCCGAATAGCATCTCCTATTTGGTCCACTCTATCCACATTTCCAAAGAGTTTGAAATCTACACCATTAACAGAAAAATCATAAGCCAATGAGCGTTCGGTATCTGTAACCTTTAATGGCTCTACTGTATTTTTCATGAACTGTTTTTCTGCATCAAAATAATTCCTGATAAGACGTTGAGCAACCTTCCAAATTAGATGATTTTTGCCTAGATACATGGCTTGCCCTACCTCTTTTTTGAAGCTTTCATCTACCAGTATCAAGCTAAGTTCTTCTATTTGATCAAGGTGATCAGCATTTAATTCTGCTTCTAAATATCCTTGATAAGCTTGGTGCAATGCCTCATGAATTATGGTCCCAAATGAATGTGCTTCCATATACTCGACCATCTCATCTTCAACATATATTTTAGCAATGTATTTAAAGTAAAACTGCAACTTACAATTGATAAAAGTATTAAGAGAAGTTGGCGATACTTTATGAGTTGCCCACTCGATAATACGCTGCTTTACATCCTCCGATTTACTGATGCAAATGGGTTCGAATTCAGTAGAATGTGAAGCATCGGAATTCAACACTTTTTCCTTGATATTCAAATGAGAAAGTTCATTGGTTATCTGAGTGATGAAACGGCTTTTTTCACCACTTCCAAAATCATCATTTTGAGTGTTGTAAAGTAAAAAAACGTTTTCAGCTCGTTGAAGTAAACGGTAAAAATGATAGGCGAAAATAGCGTCTCTTTCCTCATGAGTAGGCATTTTAAAATACTTCTTCAATACAAAAGGAATGAATGAATTAACAGATTTTCCGGCAGGTAATTTTTCTTCGTTAACACTAAGAACGATAAGGTTTTTAAAGTCCAAAGTTCGTGTTTCCAATACTCCCATCATCTGAAGACCATTTAGAGGCTCCCCCATGAAAGCAATAGTTTCTCTGGCTATGATTTGAAAAAAGATAGCTCTAAGTGTTTTTAAATCCATATCCGAATCAAAATCTACTAGATGATTTTCTAATACTTGTAAAGATTTGTAAAATGAAAATAGTATCTCAGATTCTACACTTGCTTGTTCATTAACTAACTGATTCTTCAACACATCCAAAAGCGACTTTATACTGTGTAAACACATATCGGATTGACTCCAGTCGCCCAGCAATAAAGAAAAAATGTCCCACTGATGGTGCTCGCTAAAGTGTTTTCTTAAGTTTGAAACACTAACAAAAAGTATCCTTTCTTTAGCCAAATACTGGTTAATCTCCTTGAATAAGGATGGCTCAAACAAACGGCTTAAATATGGATGCCTAAATATTTTTTGCAAGTCTTTAACAAAAAACTTTTGCTGGGGGTTGTTTGCTTTCTTTAAGTGCGATTTAAAAAGTAAGTCAATCAAACTGTACAAAGGTGTAGTGCCAAGCGGAGCACCCATAGTGATGTTTACCGCTGTAATACTTTCCGGTAAATTATTCAAAACTGGAAACAAAAGGTTTTCATCAGCAAGAACCAAAGCCGTTTGGCTATTGCTTAAATCACTTTTAGAAAAATCATTTAAGAGATTTCCAGCTACTCTCGATTGCCCTACATTTTTAGCACAACCTATGATATTAATATTTTTATCTTTCTCGAAGAAATTTGTCACCTTACTCCTTCCCCACTTCTTAAAATGTTGTCTTAAAAATAAAGCCGCCTCATGCTTTTCATTATCAACATAATGGGAGTCGGCATCCCAAAATAATCGAGCATTTTTATGGGTTACAAAATGATTTATTATTTGATTTTCAGCAGTAGTAAGGGCATTTAACCCCACAAACCAAACCTCATCAAATTGATGCTTTACTGTCAGAATAGAGTCGGCAGCCTTTCTGTAAGCTAAACCCTGATATGCCAGATTTTCTTCAAGCAGTGAAGCGGTAAATGTTGAATACCATTCAAATAAATACGCAAAAAACTGAACGTAATTTTCTTGAAAAGGCGTCAGTTCAGCACTGTTCAAACTCCATTGTTCAAGTTCTTTAATGTCTCTTAGATTTGTTAGTAATGCCTTAGCATCAACCATGTAGCGATCCATTTCATTAAAGTCATATAAAATAGTTTGACTCCATTTTAAAAACTGCTCGAATGTATCTTCGTTTTCTGGTGGTCTATTAGAATTGAATACCTCATACAATCTAAATTGAAGACTTAAATTATCGATAGTGCTGAGACCTGAAAGTTCGGTTATAAAATCCTCTATGGAATAAATTTTAGGCAACCATATAGGTTCATCTATTTTTTGAGACA
>Ga0209653_1000861_pt1 | contig 25757 bp, 23 predicted proteins | sample SaaInl6LU_22_DNA_FD_184644 | JGI IMG/M metagenome (GOLD analysis project Ga0209653, IMG submission 184644) | Marine microbial communities from expanding oxygen minimum zones in the Saanich Inlet - ESP_116LU_22_DNA (SPAdes) (version 2) | ecosystem: Environmental > Aquatic > Marine > Intertidal...
GATTATACCTCCAGATTCTCTACCCGATATGCCTTCTGGTCCAGCCAGAAAATAGAGAGTTGCGAACACAATATTCACCATAAAGAAAACCAAGGTGATTAACAGAATGAACGGAAACCAGTTCATGGAGATCAACTCATGATAAACATCCAGTGATTCCCAAAACCTAAGCCTGACTTCTTCACATTAAAATCACCAGATTGAGTAATGAGTCGGGTATTCTTACCATAGGCCTTCTCACCGAAGCCAAGTTCACTACTCTTTTGATTTCTTTTATGGTTAGCTGACATGGATATTTGCTATAAGCTTCAATTTAAAATGTTAAATGTTACGAAATAATTCGTAGTTCATTTTGATTTACGAAACTCTTCGTATATAATTGAAGTACGAAATTAATCGTAGTATGATAAAGCCAACAGAAACTGAACTAGAAATACTCAATATCCTTTGGAAAGAGGGGCCTTCTAGTGTTCGTAAAGTGAATGAAAAAATGAATGAGCAAAAAGAAGTTGGTTACACAACTACATTGAAGCTTATGCAGATCATGAGTCAAAAAGGCTTGGTCTCTCGGGATGAATCTAGCAGGACACACATTTACTTGCCAGAGGTTCAGGCCAAAGATATTCAAGGTCAGTTAGTGGATAAGCTCTTACATACCGCCTTCGGTGGTTCTGCAAGTGAGTTAGTCTTGAGTGCACTTGGCAGTGGAAAAGCAAGTGCCAAAGAATTAGAGGAGATCAAGGCTTTAATAGATAAACTGGAGCGCGATGAACAGCATTGATCATTATCTAGAAAGCCTTGGTTTAAGCCTTGTTCATTCACTCTGGCAAGGGGCTATTCTGGTCTTTTTAGTACTTCTATTCTTAGTGACATTAAGAAAAAAATCTGCAGAGATCAGGTACAAATTAGTGCTTGGCGGGCTTGTACTTTTGCCGACATTATTGATTTTAAACCTAGTCCATTTTTGGCCTGAAGTAGCTGTGGAAAACCTTAGCATTCAAACCGTTGACATCAACCCAACAACATTCACAATACCAGAGGTTACAGGTTCCATAAACACCAATCCACAATCGAACAGCACACTTTTTTGGATAGAACAAAATTCTGCCTACATCGCTATGGCATGGTTGGCTGGCATGATACTTTTTATGCTGAAAGTATTGGGTTCCTTCATTTGGTTAAAGCGAATGCTGAACTTGGCTGTACCAATGACAAATACGTCTATAAATAGCCTATTAATCCATATTAAGGCCGTTTTGGGTATTAAAAGCAATGTAGAGTTAAAAACTAGTTCTTGGATAAAAAGCCCGATCATTGTCGGAATTATCCGCCCTACTATATTGCTTCCTATCGGACTCATTGAGGGACTTAGTATTGATGAAGTTGAAGCCATTCTTTATCACGAGCTATCACATTTCAAGCGAAAAGATTTTGTTATCAACATCATTATCAACGTCTTACAAATTGTCTTTTTCTATCATCCTACCTATTGGTGGCTGAAAAGTCAGCTTGACCATGAAAGAGAATATGCCACTGATGAAATGGCACTTCAATACTCCAACAAAAAATTACCGATGATCAAAGCCTTGGCCAAGGTGCAAGCTTATAGCTTAAATCAGCCAGCTTTAGGCTTTGCGGAAAACTCAAAAAATCAGGTCTTTAAACGCATTAACAACATGATGAATTCAAAACAACAACCCAATTGGCTCAGTGCCACTTTCACCATTGTTTTATTACTCGGTGCTTTTGCAATGATGAGTATGCAAGATCAGAAATCTGTAAAAGAGGAATCCGACAAGCAGAAAGAGATTTTGGTCGATCTTGATCCTAAGATTGATTCTACCAAGTATTTGGGTATGAAAATATACTCGAAAAATGGAATTGATAGCCTCAAGGCTAAAGATGATAAGTACCTGACATTTTCTGTTCTTCCTTCCACTCAAGATACAGCAAAAGTCTCACAAGCCATTGTAGATCTTGCTCAAAACAGAGCTTCTTTCGATGTGGAGTACGATCTGAAAGGTCAGATCAAGTCTATCTCCAAAGACCGCAAAATGCTCGGAGGCGAAACACTTGAGGTATATAAAGCTGCATGGCATCAAATTGAAGAATTGAACTCGCAGGTCAAAGCAAAGGCAGAAGCTGAGCAATTACGTTTATTAAGGTTACGAGAACAAGAGCTCCAAGATAGACTCAAATCAATCGAGGAACAGAAAAAAAGAATGCAAGAGGTTGATTTAGCATTATTAGAGCGTGAACATGAAATAAAAGAACAACACCATTTGGAGAGGCTTCAACAAATATCCCAAAGGGAATGGGAATATGAAAAGCTGAAGATTCGCTTAGAACAGGTTGCTTATCCAGGTAACAAACTAGATGAGTCAGAAGCACAATTGATAAAAGAACTCCAGGCCAGAATGAGAATTCTAGAAGATCAAATGCTCGAGTTCAATGGTACGAAAATTCAAGATGCTCAGTCTGAAAAACGTGCTCTTGAAAGAAGATTAAAGGACATCGAGAAACAATTAAACAAGGAACAGAATTTAGAAGGAACTCCTTTTCCAAATGATCCAGAAGGTAAAAAAGAATTCGCTCGAATTTTTCTACTTGACAAGTTTTACACTAACACATTAATAGAGTTAGATGGCAAAATGAGGTATGACTTAAAAGTTTCTGATTTAACTGATGAAGAAATTTCGAAAATAGATAGAGTAGTTTTTATTAAGGGAAATAAAATGGAAAAATTCGCTCCCAAGCGTAAACTGAAAGGTATTGATTGGATCATGCGGATCATCTACGAGAATTAAATACAAGGCCGCTCCTAGCGGCTTTTTTATTGCCTTTCTCCAAACATTAAGGCACTTTGCCTACTTTTATTGCTATGAGCAAAAAAGTGCTGATCACAGGCGGAACCGGTCTTGTAGGTTCTCATCTAATTCCTCTTCTGAAAAAGGAGGGCCATGAAGTCGCGGTATTGAGTCGTAGTAAAGATGCATCTCAACCCTATCCCATCTTCGAATGGGATTATGAGAAAGAGTATATAGAATCTGGAGCATTCAATGGTGTTGACACTGTTATTCATTTAGCGGGTGCCGGTGTTGCCGATAAACGATGGACTAGCAAACGTAAAGAACTTATTTACAATAGCAGAACTAAGACCACTTCGCTTCTTTATAAAAAGCTCAAAGAGGAAGAAAATGAGGTCAAAAACTTTATTTGTGCCTCTGCTATCGGCTATTACGGAATGGACACCGGCAGCACCAATCTACAAGAAACAGCTCCTGTTGGTCACGATTTCTTGGCTCATGTAGTAGATGCCTGGGAAACTGCAGCGGCCCGATTGACGGAATTAGAAATTCGTGTAGCCAAGTTGAGAATAGGAGTCGTTTTGGCCAAAGAAGGAGGTGCTTTGTCAGAGCTTCTCAAACCGCCAGTTGCAGCTCCTTTAGGTAACGGAAAACAATACATGAGCTGGATCCATATCGAAGATCTTTGCCAGATGTTTCTGAAGGCCGTGAATGAAGAAAACATGGTGGGAACTTTCAATGCAGTTGGCCCAAGACCAATGACCAATCGAGAACTGACTCAAGCTGCGGCCAAAGCTTATGGAAAGTCTTATATCCCAATTCCTGTTCCGGGTTTAATGCTAAAATTATTCTTAGGAGAAATGGCTTCTGTAGTGTTAGGAGGAAATAGAGTAAGCTCTGAGAAAATGATGAAAGCAGGATATGAGTTCAAATTCTCGAAGTTAGAGGATGCTTTGAAAGACTTGGCTTAAAACTTAAAAAAAGCATCCTGAAGCCTCACTAAAATGGAATAAGGCTTACCTTATCCGCAATGGCGATCAAAAGAGATTAGCTTTTATAAAGGAGGTCACTTTAACTTAAAAGAACCTTCATATTTCAGTTTCGTTTAGACGATAGTTTTCACTTATGTTTACAACAAAACACTTTTCATGAGAAGCGAGGAAAAAATAAAACAAGCATTCAAAGACAGAGATTGGAATGAGATCAAGACTCACGATTCATGGGTGATCTTTAAAGTAATGGCCGAAATGGTTGAAGGCTTTGAAAAGCTTGCCAAGATCGGTCCCTGTGTTTCCATCTTTGGTTCAGCAAGAACAAAAGATAACAATCCTTTCTACAAGATGGCAGAAGAAATAGCTGCCAAGTTGGTAAGACATGGTTACGGTGTGATCACTGGTGGTGGTCCAGGAATCATGGAAGCTGGAAACAAGGGAGCCAAAAGTGAAAAAGGTAAGTCCGTAGGCTTGAATATTGAACTCCCTCATGAGCAAGGAAATAATATTTATATCGACCCCGATAAGCTCATTTCTTTCGATTACTTTTTTATCCGAAAGGTGATGTTCGTCAAGTACTCTCAAGGTTTTGTAGTGATGCCGGGCGGTTTTGGTACACTCGATGAGCTTTTTGAGGCCATTACTCTGATCCAGACGAATAAGATCGGTCGTTTTCCGATTGTATTAGTGGGCACAGAATTCTGGAGCGGCTTGATAGACTGGATAAAAGGAACCATGCTGACGGCTAAGAATATATCCGAGCAAGATCTGGACCTGATCAGCATTGTTGATAACCCTACCGATGCCGTTCGGGTAATAGATGAGTTCTATTCCAAATACCTACTTTCTCCAAACTTCTAATGATAAAGCATATTCTATTTGATTGTGATGGAGTACTGATCGATACAGAGATCGTTGCGGCCGAAGTGGTAAGCGGCTGGTTGAATTCAGAAGGTGTCGATATCAATATCGAAACCTTTATTACTGAATACACGGGCAAGACCTTTTCAGATATCCTCCAATTGATCAAAGATCAAGGCCAGTTAGCCCCAGATCTAGAAGTCCGTGAGTCTGTGAAATATATGGATGAGGCCATAAGAAGTAATATGCGACCTATCCAAGGTGTAGAATCTATGTTGGCTAACATTCCTGTTACCTCTAGCATGGTTTCTAATAGCGCTAAAGACTATGTTTTGGAGGCCATAGAGTTATTGAAAGCCCAATCAATATTTGAAGAACGTGTTTTCTCTGCAGAAATGGTTGCCAAAGGTAAACCCGACCCAGGAGTATATCTTTTGGCCCTAGAAGCATTGGGCCTTTCTAAAAATGAGGTGCTAGTGATAGAGGATAGCTCAGCTGGAGTGGCTGCTTCTGTGGCAGCAGGTTTAAGAACCGTTGGATTTTTAGGCGGAAGTCATGTCCGTTACGGCCATGGTGATAAACTACTCAAGCTTGGGGCAGCTGAACTTGTAAATGATCATGAAGAACTCAAATCGTACTTAAATACACTTTGAGTATTCATCTCAAATCTTCATTGTCTAATAGTGAAAAAGACTGTCCGTTTGCCCAAAGCCTACGAAGCTTCTCCACGTACTTCCGGTTCTCCTCGGACTCTTTTATCCAATCTTCTACTTTACTCTTATCAGATTCTGAGATAGTTTCTGTTGTATAAGCCAACAAAATCTCTTCCGTTATTTTAAAATTAGAATTCATCGCTTCGCCTTGAGGCTTAAAGGAAGCATTATTTTAAAGTAAATGAAATAATCTTTGGAAGAGTCTCGACTTACTCATTACTTTGTATTTCAAAGCACTTTTAATATGTCAAATAAATACGTTCAGGATATTGCCGAGATTCGGAAGATGATGGAGAAATCATCTCGTTTTATCTCTTTAAGTGGTCTTTCAGGAATACTTGCGGGAATTTATGCCCTTGCTGGTGCATATATTGCTTGGAAGCTGGCTTATGCTACAGAAGAGATGGTTTATAGTGAACAGACCGTCCGAAATGTAAGAGCCAATTGGGATTACTTAATGCTAGATGCATTTGCAGTATTGTTCCTGACAATTATTACATGTATTTATCTCACCAGAAAAAAGGCCCGAAAAGAAGGAGTTAAGACTTGGGACACCGTAGCACAAAAACTACTAGTGAACTTATTCATCCCATTAATAGCAGGTGGTATTTTAGTAATTGTACTCTATACGAATGGCATCATTGGGCTTATTGCTCCCATCACATTGATCTTTTATGGATTAGGGCTTTTAAACGCCAGCTACTACACTTACAAAGACATTAGATACCTAGGAATAACAGAGATTATATTAGGTCTTCTAGCAAGTATATATATTGGTTATGGCCTGCTCATCTGGGCGATAGGCTTTGGAGTTTTGCATATTGTCTACGGTGCTGTAATGTACTTTAAATACGAGAAGTGAAAGAGTACATCAATAGACTAAATAAAGCCTTTGACAATAGAGTAAGACTAGGAATAATGTCTGCATTAGCAGCCAATCAGTCCCTTGACTTCAATAGGCTCAAAGAATTACTGGACTTGACCGATGGCAATCTTGCAAGTCACCTAAAAGCTTTGGAAAAACAAGACTATATAGCCTTTGAAAAGGCATTTATAGACAGAAAACCAAAAACAACTTACAACATAACATTAGAAGGTAGAAAAGCTTTTGCTGATCATATAAACGCACTAGAAGCAATAATAAAAAAGCAATAAACTGATGAAGAAAGAAGTGAAGTTGAAATTGATATTGAGGTGGGGTCTGAGATTAATATTGGTTTATTCCTGGTTTAGACAAAAGCGAAATCAAGAACGACTTTTGGCAGTCTTCTTATTGATACCCGCTATTCTATTGTTAGTTCCAAGCTATACTTTTGAGCTTACTCTCTTTCAATCTTTCCTGTTCCAAGCCATGCTGGTTTATGGGTTATTGAGCGCTTTTTGGATCATTCGTCATCATTATAGATTAGCGAGTATTAACTTTTTAATCTACTTTCTTTTATTGATAAAAGTCAGTGGCCCTATCAATAAAACATATAAAATCGATCAAGGAAATGAATCTCTTAAGGTTCTACAGTTCAATGTGCTTTCGAAAAATGATAAACACCTTGAGACATTAGAAAAGATTCTTTCTTTGAATCCTGACTTTCTTTCATTTCAAGAAGTAAGCCATAATTGGGCAATAATATTAGAGGATGGTCTTAAGGGTGAATATCCATTTTACAAAGTGGTTGAGCATCCAGACTACGGACAAGGAATAGCCGTTTTTAGTAAGTACCCATTAGTAGGGGTGGAAGAAGTTCAAGTGACTTCTACTGCTAATATCACCGGACAGATCAAAGTGGGTACAGAGCTGATCAATTTTCTCACCCTCCACACCAAGTCACCTACCACAAAGCATAAATGGGAGAACAGAAATAATCATCTAACCTGGGCTGAAAACTTTGTGAATGATCAGCCAGGTGAATTTCTTGTGCTTGGAGATTTTAATACTGTTCCATGGGATAACAGAATGCTCAATTTTAAATCCTCTACTGATCTCTCGGATAGTAGAAAGAAGCTTACGCCAACATTCCCTACTTGGAATCCATTTGTGGCTCAGATTCCCATAGATTATATTCTACATTCAAAAGGTATTGAGTGTGATTCCTTAGACGCGATAAAAATTACTTCTGATCATAAAGCCATTCTAGGGAGTTTCATGTTTTGATCCACCACCACTTCTAATTCGAAACTTTAATCTCAACACCTCAGTTGTAATTGCGTGCTGAAATCGAGACCTTTGTCGATTCTGCGCTAAGCGCTTTGTGAGATGGAAAAATTCAAAGAAAATGCTACCATAGAATCTGCTCCTGTAGATATTTCAGGACATGAAAATATAGAAGTCTTTGGTGCAAGAGAGCACAATCTCAAGAATATAGATGTCTCTATTCCTAGAAATCGCTTAGTCGTTATCACTGGAATTTCTGGTTCAGGAAAATCTTCTCTAGCGTTTGATACCATTTATGCAGAAGGCCAAAGAAGATACATGGAAAGCTTTTCGGCCTATGCCCGCTCATTCATTGGAGACATGGAGAGGCCAGATGTCGATAAAATCAATGGCTTAAGTCCTGTAATTTCCATTGAGCAAAAGACTACTTCTAGAAATCCAAGATCTACCGTAGGAACACTTACTGAGATCTATGACTTTCTAAGGTTACTCTTTGCAAGAGCAGGTATTGCTTATTCCTACCTCACAGGAAAACCGATGATCCGCCAGTCTGAAGATCAGATCATCGATCACCTGATTCATAATTTCAAAGGTAAAAAGCTGATCATCCTTGCCCCTGTGGTTAAAGGGAGAAAGGGGCACTACAGAGAGCTCTTTGTTCAGATCCGAAAGATGGGCTTTACAAAAGTCCGCGTAGATGGAGTGGTAATGGACATGGTCCCTAAGATGCAGGTAGACCGTTACAAAACTCACGATATTGAAATTGTAGTCGATCGGATCATTACAGATCCAGATGATAGGTTCAGAATCGCACAGAGTATAAAAACTGCATTAAACCATGGAAATGGTGTCATGATGGTTCGCGATGAGGACAATGAGGTGCATCATTTTTCAAAATTCTTAATGGACCCAGAGACCGGCCTCTCCTATGATGAACCTGCCCCTAATAACTTTTCCTTCAACTCGCCCTATGGTGCTTGCCAAACCTGTAATGGCTTAGGGCATATTGAAGAGATCAGTAAAGAAAGTATTATCCCCGACCCTAATCTGAGTATAAGCAGAGGTGGAATTGCTCCATTGGGAGACTACAGAGATATATGGATCTTTAAAAAGCTTGAAGCCATTCTCAAAAAGCATAAAGTTAACCTAACTACCCCCATTAAAGATTTACCTGATGGTGTTTTAGACGTAATTCTTCATGGCGATGATGTGCCTGTTTCAGTCAGTTCTAAGAAATACCCAGGCACCAATTGGAACACTAAGTTCGAGGGAATCATCAAATTTTTAGAAAAGCAGATGGAAGAAGGGACTGAGAAAACCAGAAAATGGATCTCAGACTTTATGACCGTTAAAACCTGTCCAAATTGTGAAGGAGCAAGACTTAAAAAGGAATCTCTTCATATCAAGATCTCAGATAAAAATATTTCAGAGTTAGCTCGAATGGATATTGAGAGTCTCGGACAATGGTTCGCTGGGCTTGAAGAAAAGCTAACTGAAAAGCAAAACAAGATTGCCCCTGAAGTTTTAAAAGAGATCAGAAAACGGATTGGATTTCTTTTAGATGTTGGTTTAGATTATCTAACTCTCAATAGACCCTTAAGAACACTTTCAGGTGGCGAAGCTCAAAGGATTCGATTGGCTACTCAAATTGGTACTCAACTCGTAGGCGTGCTTTACATCATGGATGAACCGAGCATTGGTCTGCACCAAAGAGACAATGTCAAGCTGATCAATGCCCTCAAAAACCTCCGAGATATTGGTAATACCATCATAGTAGTCGAACACGACAAGGATATGATGCTGGCTTCAGACTTCATTGTAGACATAGGCCCTGGTGCTGGTAGACATGGCGGTCATATTGTAGCCGCGAGTGATCCTAAGACTTTCCTTGAAGAAGGAGGAACAACTGCTGAATATTTAAAAGGAGAGAGAAATATCGAAACCCCTAAGGTCAGAAGGAAAGGTTCAGGGAAATCATTAATACTTAAAGGCGCGAGTGGCAATAACCTGAAAAAGGTAGACTTAAAGATCCCTTTGAGTACCATGGTTTGTGTTACTGGTGTTTCGGGTAGTGGAAAATCTACACTGATACATGATACCTTATTCCCTTTACTCAACCATCACTTTTATAGATCAAGAAAAACGCCTCTTCCGTATACTGACATTAAAGGTCTAAATGATGTGGATAAGGTCATCGAGGTAGATCAATCGCCAATAGGAAGAACTCCTCGTTCAAATCCTGCAACTTATACTGGTGTTTTCTCAGACATTCGAACCCTGTTCACCGAACTACCTGAAGCGAAGATCAGAGGCTATAAAGCTGGAAGATTCTCTTTCAACGTAAAGGGTGGTCGTTGCGAGACTTGTGAAGGTGCAGGAATGAAACTGATTGAAATGGACTTTTTACCGAATGTTCATGTGCCATGTGAAACTTGCAAAGGCAAAAGGTATAACCGTGAGACCTTAGAGGTTCGATTCAAGGGCAAATCCATTTCTGATGTGCTGGATATGACGGTCGAACAAGCTGTGGAATTTTTCGAGCATCACCCTAAGATCTTGAGAAAGATTCAAACCTTGAACGATGTCGGTTTAGGTTACATCTCTCTTGGCCAACATGCCACTACTTTATCTGGCGGTGAGGCCCAAAGAGTGAAACTCGCTACTGAGCTTTCCAAGAAAGACACGGGTCAGACCATGTACATACTAGATGAGCCTACTACCGGTCTTCATTTTCAGGACATACAGCATCTTTTAGATGTTTTGAACCGACTGGTTGAAAAAGGAAATACTGTACTAATTATTGAACATAACCTAGATGTGATCAAGGTGGCTGACCATATCATTGATCTTGGCCCTGAAGGAGGAGACAAAGGAGGAGAAATCATTGCCCAAGGTACTCCAGAGCAAGTCGCGAAAAGCAAAAAAAGCTATACCGCTAAGTTTTTAAAAGAAGAATTGGCTTCTAGTTGAAATGTAGAAGTTTGAGTACTTAGAATACAAAAAAATAGTGCTGCCGCTTTCGCGAACAGCACCATCTTCAACCAAAACATTAAAATCAACACACAATCAACTTCACTATGTCGGTTCTCACCGACTCCAACTATCGATTTTAATTTCTTCCTATTTGACTTTATAACGTCCTTTGGTTTTCACCTATTATAAAGAAGTGTTCAAACCTTATGTTTTTAACACAAATTATAATTTCAACGTTCCATTAAATCCTTCCATTAAAAGAACCTAAAAGTCAACCTCAACGTTCCTATTTAAAACCATAAATATGTCTCAGTTCGAACATCTCCACCTGGAGATCCCCCGCTCTGGAAAACCCCGCTTGGTAATTATAGGAGGAGGTTTTGCAGGAATTCAACTCGTTAAATCTCTTAAAAATTCAGACTATCAAATTGTTCTTTTAGACAGACATAATTATCATACTTTTCAACCTCTTTTATATCAAGTAGCCACTGCAGGTTTAGAACCCGATTCTATAGCTGGAGCTCTTAGGCAGTTATTTGAAAAACATAAGGACTTTTATTTCAGAATGGCTCGTGTTACCGGAATAGAAACTGACCAAAAACTCGTTAGAACATTGGTAGGTGATCTGAAGTATGATCGATTAGTTATAGCCAATGGCTCTAAGACCAATTACTTTGGAGATCAGGATATGTATGAAAAAACATTTCCAATGAAACAGATCCCTCAGGCTCTCAATTTAAGAAGCCATATGCTTCAGAACTTTGAGCAAACAGTCTTGGCCCCCGACCCTGAAGAGCAGAACCGACTCACCAATTTTGTGATCGTTGGAGGCGGACCAACTGGTGTTGAAGTCGCAGGAGCATTGGGTGAATTGAAAAAGCATGTGCTTCCAAAAGACTATCCAGACATTGATTTTGACATAATGAATCTCCATTTGGTAGATGCTGGGCCTCGTTTACTCGCGGGCATGTCCGAAAAAGCCGGGGCAAAAGCAGGTGAAGAAATAAAAAGAAATTCTATGTTGATGTTCGACTTAATACTCGATTGGAATCTTATGCTGGTAGAGATGTAGTTTTAACGGATGGCACTTCAATTCCTGCGAAAACGGTAATCTGGGCAGCAGGTGTTACAGGAAATATCTTTGACGGCCTTCCAAAGGAATCCATCAAAGGAGGAAGAATAGCAGTAGATGAATTCAACATTGTGCAAGGATTAGAAAGCGTTTATGCCATTGGAGATATAGCCGGTATGTTTACCGAAAAGACTCCGAAAGGACACCCTATGATTGCACCAGTTGCCATGCAACAAGCTACCAACCTGGCCAAGAACTTTAAACGAGAAAAGAATAAACAGTCGCTCAAACCTTTCAAATATGTAGATAAAGGTTCAATGGCAACTGTCGGAAGAAATAAAGCAGTTGTAGACCTACCAAAATTCCATTTTGGTGGTTTGTTTGCTTGGATGGTTTGGATGTTTGTTCACCTCATGTCCATTGTTGGGTTCAGAAATAGATTGGTGATCTTAGCCAATTGGGTCTGGAATTATTTGACCTACGATAGAGGAACTAGATTGATCATCAGAACATTCTTGAGAAACAAGCATTATAAGCCGGGGGATTCACTTTGACACCCAACCAAACCGAAGGTTAACCATCTACATGATTGATACTATACGGTAAGCGATCTTTGCTTATTTTTCACATAAGAAATGCGAAAGAATAGGCTTTACTGGATCTTACAACTTCTCGGTTGGGGGCTTTACTATCTCTCTAACTTTATATCTCAAGGATTCGACATCCAAGGACTTGGTGAGCAGGTGGTGAAAAATCAAAGGATAGAGCTTACTATCCATACTGTATTTTTCTTCCTTATTTCTCATTTTTTCATCCGCCTTGTAATTATCAAGAGGGGTTGGGTAAAAATCAATATTGGAAGGATCATCCCAAGGATATTGGGTATAATAGTTCTAGCGTCCCTCATCGGTAATATCCTTGCCTTTAGTTCTTATTTCCTTGTAGGTACTCGCAGCCCTCAAGACGCGAGTATATTTACAGAAGTATCTCTACTTTTTGCCACCTCAATTGTTCTTTATGTACTCTGGTCTACCGTATATTTTCTTTACCACTTTTTAGAAAGTAATAATCGCTCTCTCAAATATGAAGCGGCAATGAATGAAATGCACCTTAATCAACTCAAGGCCCAACTCAATCCACATTTCATCTTCAATGCGCTTAATAGCATGAGGGCCTTGGTGGATGACGAGCCTTCAAAGGCAAAAATTGCTATTACACAGCTTTCCAATATTTTAAGAAATTCACTGATAACGGATAAAAAACGAGTAGTTCATTTTAGAAATGAGTTGAATACTGTTAAAGACTACTTAGCTTTAGAAGGAATAAGATTTGAAGAGCGACTGAAGGTTGAATACAAGATTGATCCGCGAAGTGATCATTTTGATATTCCTCCCATGATGATTCAAACCTTGGTCGAAAATGCAATAAAGCATGGCGTCTCAAATTTAATGGAAGGTGGAGTAATACAGATCCAATCCGATGTGAAAGACTCTATATTGAGTATTAAGATCAGGAATAGTGGACAATTATCGACAGAAAAGAAAAAGTCGAAAACTAGAACTGGCGTTGGCCTGGTGAACACGAAAGAAAGATTGAAATTGATATTTGGCGACACTGCCACATTTAATATTTATAACGAAAATGATAAGTTTGTGGTGACTGAAGTTAAGATACCTCAGCGCATATAATTATTAACCTATGAAAGCACTTATAATAGATGACGAAAGATTGGCTCGAAAAGAACTGACCAATCTCTTGCAGGAATTTCAGGAAATTGAGATTGTTGGTGAAGCAGTCAATGCTGAGGACGCTGAAGAAAAAATTAACAGCCTCAAACCGGACCTTCTATTTTTAGATATTCAAATGCCGGGGAAAACAGGCTTTGAACTTCTAGAAACGTTGGATTCTGTTCCTGACGTAGTGTTCACAACAGCCTATGATGAATACGCTTTAAAGGCTTTTGACTACAATGCTATGGACTATTTGCTGAAGCCTATTGAGCCAGACAGATTAAAAGAAACTGTAACCAAACTTATCAATAGGAATGCTAAGCAAGAAGAAAAAGTTGAAGCCGAGCCTGAAAAATTAGGGCCTAGCGACAGAGTTTTCGTGAAAGATGGTGATAAGTGTTGGTTCGTGAAATTGGAAAATATTCGTTTGTTCGAGTCTGATGGAAACTACATCAAGATCTACTTCGATAATTTCAAACCTATGATCCATAAATCATTGAATGCTTTAGATGAAAAGCTAGATGATCGTTCGTTCTTTCGTGCTAGCAGAAAGCATATCATTAACCTTACCTGGGTTGAAAGCATTGAGTCGTGGTTCAACGGTGGGCTAATGGTAGTTTTGAGAGGTGGAGATAAAGTTGAAGTGAGCAGAAGACAAGCTGCACGTTTCAAAGAAATGATGAGTCTATAGCTTTTTCATCCTTTTAGATAAAAATACGTATACAACATTCTCAACCCTGACCCCATACATTGGGCTCAGGGTTTTTTGTATGATGCGCTATATTAAAAAGCTTATATTCGAAATAAATGAAGATCCTTTTTCTTTTCTTTTGCTTCTTTTTCCAGGCTGACAGCTTAGAAGTTGTTCAGGAAAGCGATGCTATTATACCTCAAAAAATTCATCCTATGATTGAATTAGGAGGTGTCCCCGTAAATGCTGATTCAACCTTGTTTATGTTTAACGGAATTGGGCCTTATAGTCTTCAAGAAAGGGTAAATCGGCTACAAAGTAGGCTAGATGAACTCAAAGACATACAGCTTGAGATCACTCCTTTGAAAGTCAACTATGGTGAGCAATTCAACGATATAGAGATTAATGGTCTTCTATTACTGAGTATCAGTGAATCAGATGCTCAATCTCTAGGGCTGAGTAGAAGAGGTGCAACGGATTATTACTTTGAATTACTTGAAAAAGAATTTAGTTCTGAAGAACCGGTCTTTAGTAACCTTCTATTCGTCAACATAGCGATAGCTGTACTAATTATCACAGCTTTCATCTTTGGATTGAAGTATTACAATCGTCTCTTCAGACTTTTCCGTTTAAAATTTCAGGGCCAAAAAGGAAAGCTTTTCAAAGGAGTAACGGTCAAACAATATGAGTTGCTGTCTGAAGAAAAACAGGTGGTATTTGCGGGCTATGTCCTTACATTCTTTAAGTACGCCCTTCTCTTATTCATCATTTATCTATTGCTACCAGCACTTTTTGCCCTCTTCCCCTGGACAAGAGGGATTGCTAATCAGTTAATAGGATATATTGTTGACCCTTTACTTAGCCTAGGTAAATATTTTATCGACTTTATACCTAACCTGCTTTTCATCGCGGTCATAGTAGTGGTGGTCAGGTATGTATTGAAGGTTTTAGAGTTCTTTAGAAATGAAGTAGCCTCTGGAAGACTTATTATTCATGGTTTTTACCCAGAATGGTCTAAGCCAACATTTAATATCATCAAAGGCGTTGTGATCGCATTGGGCTTTATAGGCATTTGGCCTCTTTTACCAATGTCAGACTCAGATATATTCAAAGGGGTATCAACCTTCTTTGGTTTACTTGTGGCTTTAGGTGGGGCTGGTGCATTTTCCAATATTATTTCTGGACTGGTCATTACCTATATGAGGTCATTTAAAATCGGAGATAGGGTAAAGATCGGAGATGTTGTAGGTGACGTCAAGGAAAAAGCCCTACTGAACACTAAGATTAAGACCATTAAAAATGAGATCATTACGGTTCCAAATTCACAAATGATCAGTAGTCATACCATTAATTATACTACGGCAAATGATGAAGATGGACTGATTCTCCATACAACAGTAACTATTGGTTATGATGTCCCTTGGAGAGATGTGCATAAGCTACTAATTGAGGCAGCTCTAGAAACTGAGTTTGTCAAGAAAAAACCTCACCCATTTGTACTTCAAACAAGCTTGGATGACTTTTATGTAAGTTATCAATTGAACGCTCGTACAAGGGAGATTCATAAAATGCCTGTTATTTATTCGGATCTACACAAGAATATTCAGGACACTTTTAATGAAGCAGGGGTAGAGATCATGTCGCCACACTATGGTGCGCATCGTGATGGAAATCAAATTACAATACCACAAAAACATTTACCTGAAGATTACCAGGCACCGTGGTTTAGATTTAAAAAAGAAGAATGAGTTTGAGAAAAAAACTCTATGTAATCATTTTTGGAACAGACACTCCTGCTGGAAAGGCGTTTGATGTAGTTCTGTTGATAGCTATTTTAATTAGTGTTTTAGCTGTTATGCTTGAAAGCGTACCTAGCTTAAACGAAAGCTACGGTGCCATTTTTAAGTATCTGGAATGGTTTCTCACCATTATATTCACCATTGAATATTTGACCCGTGTTTATGTGACTGACGCTAGGCACAAGTATATTTTTAGCTTCTATGGTTTAATTGACTTACTCTCTCTCTTACCTACTTATTTAAGCTTGATTTTTGCAGGAACTCAATATTTACTGATTATTAGGGCCCTCAGGCTACTAAGAGTTTTCCGGATTCTCAAACTTGGTCGTTTTGTTGGTGAAGGTGAACAATTGGGAAGAGCCTTAAAAGCCAGTAGGCATAAGATCACGGTTTTTATGGGAACTGTATTGATGCTCGTGATTATTCTTGGAACCATCATGTATTTGGTTGAAGGTAAAGAGCATGGTTTCACCAGTATTCCTTTGAGTATTTATTGGGCCATTGTAACACTAACTACTGTTGGATATGGAGATATTGCACCAGAGACTGTACTAGGTCAAAGCATCGCTTCATTCGTCATGATTTTGGGTTATGCTATTATTGCTGTTCCTACTGGTATTGTAACTGTGGAGCTTCAGAAAGACAAAAAGAAACAAGAGGAAAAAGCATGTGGTACCTGTAAGTCAAAAGGGCATGATAGCGATGCTGTTTATTGCAAATTCTGCGGAGAGAAATTACCGAATTGAAAAAGGAGATCAAGCTAGACGTTTATAGCCCAGAAGAAGAATTGGCTAATGCCATCACCCACGGGCTTGGTGTTGTTGTAGGACTATATTTTTTAGTTTACACTTTAGCATATTCTAACACAAAAGATCAAGAGCTATGGAGCTCCGTTGTTTTTTTAGCCACCGTCATCATACTTTATTCCTCCTCTACCTTATATCATAGCGTTAAAGCAAAAAAACAAAAGTTCTTTTTCAAAAGGCTAGATCATATTTCAATCTACTTACTGATCGCAGGGACATTTACGCCCTTTTGCTGGGGCATATTAGGAAGTACTTCATTGGGCCAAAACTTACTCATTGCAGTATGGTCTATAGCTGCTTTAGGCATTTTATTTAAGATCTTCTTTACTGGTAGATTTGAATTTATCTCCTTGGCTTCCTATCTCGGAATGGGTTGGTTTGGGTTTTTAATGTTCGATGAACTGGCTAATATTTTAAGCCAAGAAGCAGTTAACTTGATGCTATATGGTGGTTTGTCTTACTCGGTTGGAGTGGTCTTTTATTTAATGAGAAAAGTAAAATACCATCATGCCATTTGGCATCTGTTCGTTCTGGGAGGAACGGGCTTTCACCTATATGCTATTTTCAAATTTGTTATCCAGTAGATCATTCGTGCTGAACGTACTTATCCCATTTATCCAGCACAGCTGCAAAATCCAGAGGTAGTTCCGAATCAAACTGCATTCTTTGTTTTGTAACAGGGTGAATAAAACCTAGAGATTTAGCATGAAGTGCCTGACGTGGCAAGATCTTAAAAGCGTTTTGGACAAATGATTTGTATTTAGAAAACTGTGTGCCTTTTAGAACCCTATCACCCCCATAGGTCCCATCATTAAATAAAGGATGACCTAGATACTTCATATGAGCTCTGATCTGATGGGTTCTTCCAGTCTCCAGATTACACTGTAAAAGAGAAACATAGCGAAGATCGTTAAGCACTTTATAATGGGTAATAGCATGCCTTCCTCTAGAACCATCTTCTATTGCCACAGTTACTCTTCTATCTTTTTCGTTTCTTCCTAAATTGACATTAATGGTTCCCATTTCTTCTTTAGGAGATCCCCATACCAAAGCATAATAAGTTCTCTCAATACTGTGGTCAAAGAATTGCTTGGCTAATCCACTCATCGCCTTTTCGCTTTTGGCAATTACAAGAAGTCCAGAAGTGTCTTTATCGATCCTATGTACAAGCCCAGGCCTTCCTTCATTGTCCTTCATTGTGGGTAACTGCCTAAAGTGATAGGTCAATGCATTCACTAAGGTCCCAGACCAGTTGTTATACGCAGGATGAACGACCATGCCTGCTTCCTTATTGACCACCAATAGATCATCATCCTCATATACAATGTTCAAAGGAATATCTTCAGGAATTACTTCCGTATCTCGAGGAGGTTCTGGCAACTCAACAATGATCTCATCTGCCGGATGTACCTTATAGTTAGGTTTTACTTCCTCCCCATTCACTTTTACAAAACCGTCTTTTATGCCTTGCTGAACTTTATTCCTGGTAACATTTGGAAGCCGATCCATCAAGAATTTATCTATCCTATACGGTTCTTGCCCAGGATCACATACAATGCGATGGTGCTCGAATAATTCTTCGATATCTTCTTCTAGTTCGGCCATTATGATTTCAATGAATGACAAAGATATTACTAAATTCCGCCATGGAAATAGCTTCAACCCCAATACAGGAATTAAAGCTGCCAATTTTCAAAGAAAAAGGGGTTCAACTATTCATTAAAAGAGAAGACTTAAACCATCCAGAGATCTCTGGAAATAAATTCCGGAAGCTAAAATATAACCTCCTCGAGGCACAAAAACAAGGTCATACTAAATTGCTAACCTTTGGAGGAGCCTATTCTAATCATATTTATGCCACCGCAGCAGCTGGTAAAGAATTTGGATTTAAAACCATTGGAATTATTAGAGGTGAAGAACATTTACCGCTTAATCCGACCTTAAGTTTCGCACTTTCTTGTGAAATGGAGCTTCAATATATGGACCGAGAGGCATATCGGAAGAAAGATACAAATCCAGTTAAAAGCTCCCTTCAAAACGAGTTCGGATCGTTTTACCTGATTCCAGAAGGAGGGACTAATTGGTTAGCCATTCAAGGTTGCATGGAGATTCTAACTCCAGAGGAAATAGACCAGTTTGATGTATTCAGCTTATCAGTTGGAACTGGTGGAACTGTAGCTGGAGTAATACAAGTACTAAAAGGAAAAAACCAAGTCCTAGGTTTTAGCTCCTTGAAAGGTGGTTTCTTGGAAGCACAAGTTCATAACTTGTTCAAACAATATAATTATCCCGATTTCAAGAATTGGTCAATAAATTCAGATTATCACTTCGGTGGGTATGCCAAGAAAAACGAAGAGCTACTAAATTTCATACTTAATATGGAAAAAGAAGCTGATCTTTTATTAGACCCTATTTATACTGGAAAAGCACTTTATGGTCTTTTAGATATGATCGAAAAGGATAAGTTCAAAAAAGGATCAAAGATCTTATTTATACATACTGGAGGTCTACAGGGAAGACTAGGTTTTGGCCTGACCCATTAGATCTTCAAATACCTCTTTGAGCTTAGTGAAAGATTTGACCTTTACTTTTTTGTTTTTCAACTCTAGTCCTTTGGTGTTGAATTTAGAAATATAGATCTCCTCAAATCCAAGTTTCTCTGCTTCAGCAATTCTACTTTCAATGCGATTAACAGCTCTGATCTCTCCTCCTAGTCCAACTTCAGCTGCAAAGGCGATCTTATCCGAAATAGGAACATCATGATAAGCGCTGACCAAAGAGGCGCAAACCGCTAGATCCAAAGCTGGTTCATCTATTCGAATTCCACCAGCAACATTCAAGAACACATCCTGAGCCCCAAACCTTAAGCCTCCTCGTTTTTCCAACACTGCCAGTAGCATGTTCAAACGCTTAGCATCAAAACCAGTTGAACTCCTTTGGGGAGTTCCATAAGTAGCAGAACTCACCAAGGACTGAAGTTCTATCAACAAAGGCCGATTACCTTCAATGGTTGCTCCAATGGCTATTCCTGTTAGGTCATCTGCTTTTTGAGAGATCAGAATTTCAGAAGGGTTAGAAACCTGTCTTAAACCAACCGTCTGCATTTCATATATGCCTAGCTCAGAAGTCGAGCCGAACCTGTTCTTTACAGTCCTTAGAATTCGATAAGATAAATGTCTATCTCCCTCAAACTGAAGTACAGTATCTACCATGTGCTCGAGCACTTTAGGCCCAGCTATACTTCCTTCTTTGGTAATATGACCAATCAGGAAAACCGGAGTTTGAGTCTCTTTTGCAAACTTCATTAGTTCACCTGTACATTCACGAACCTGACTGACCGAACCTGCAGCACTTTCAATTCTATCGGTGTGTAACGTCTGTATAGAATCAATAATAAGTAAATTAGGCTTTACATTTTTGATCTGAGAGAAGATATTTTGTGTATTAGTCTCTGATAAGACGAAACATTTTTCTGCATTGATACCAATGCGTTCTGCTCTCATTTTGATCTGCTGTTGACTTTCTTCTCCGCTGACATAAAGAATCGTTTTCTTTTTTGCTGCCAAAGCCAATTGAAGCATCAAAGTAGACTTTCCTATACCTGGCTCACCACCAATGAGCACTAAAGATCCAGCGACTATACCTCCACCGAGCACTCTATTTAACTCAAGATCGTAGGTAACCATTCGCTCTTCAGAGCTTTTCTCTACATCTTTAATGTTAATTGGCTTCTGTCTAACTTTTGACTCAGAATCATCGCGCCAAGAAGTTTCATCCTGCTTTCCTTTAGACAGTATCTCTTCAGAATAAGTATTCCATTCATTACATGAAGGACATTTACCCATCCATTTAGAAGAAGAGGCCCCGCAATTCTGACAGATGAAAACTGATTTAGTTTTGGCCATAGGTTCTAGCTTAGTAGTTCAGAGATATCTGCTGTGGATAATTTTTTAATAAAGCTCTCTTCCGTAGTGATTAGGTCTGAAGCCAATTGAAGTTTGTTTTTCTGTAAAGCTAGGATCTTTTCCTCCACTGTATTCCTGGTAATGAATTTATAAGTGAATACTGTTTTCTCTTGACCAATTCTATGGGCTCTGTCAACAGCTTGTTGCTCAATGGCCGGGTTCCACCATGGGTCCAGCAGGAACACATAATCTGCTTTCGTCAAATTAAGCCCTAGACCACCGGCTTTTAGGGAAATGAGAAAGACTTTGATGTCTTCATTATTCTGAAACTTCTCAACCTGACCTTGACGATCTTTAGTTCCACCATCGAGGTAAGCAAAGTCTGCTTTTTGATCCTCTAAGTATTTTCGAACAATACTAAGGTGCTTCACAAATTGGCTAAAGATCAGGACCTTATGACCTTCACTAATCGCAGATTCGATCATATAGGTGATATCTTCCAGCTTTCCTGAATCACCTTCATATTCAGAATCAACCATCTTAGGATGATTTGCGATCTGACGCAATTTAGTCAGTCCTTGTAGGAGAATTAGTTGAGATTTTTTGATCCCTTTCTTCTCTATCGTGTCCAGGATCTGATTTCTATAATGTGACTTGACCTCTTCATACTGCTTTTCCTGCTCTATAGTCATCTGGCTATATTTCACACTTTCGAATTTCTCAGGAAGGTCTTTGGCTACTTGTGATTTCTGCCTTCTCATAATGAATGGCTTAATGATCACATTCAGCTTACGCGTCTTTTCTATATCGCCTTGCTTCTCAATAGGAATTTGAAACTCATTCTTAAAGTATTTGGCAGTACCCAAAAGGCCAGGATTAACAAAGCTCAGCTGAGACCAAAGGTCAAAAGGACTATTTTCGAGAGGTGTGCCAGTCAGAATCAATCGGTACCTAGACTTTAAGTCTTGAACACATTTGGCAATCAAAGAATCCGGATTCTTGATGGCTTGGGATTCATCCAATATCACATAATTGAAATAGTAATTAGAAAGAATATCGATATCTATTCTGGTAATTCCATAAGATGTTACTACTAGGTCATAGTTGGCAAACTGCTCTGAGTTCTTTTCTCTGTTTGTTCCTGTATAAAGTAACACCTTTAACTCAGGAGTGAATTTTGAGGCTTCTAATTCCCAGTTATAGATCAGTGATGTTGGCATGATCAACAGAGAAGTCTGGCCTTTTGAATGTTCATGTTGGGCTTGCAACAATGCTAAGGTCTGGACAGTCTTTCCTAAACCCATATCATCTGCCAAACACCCTCCAAAATTATATTCAGACAAGAAGCGCATCCAATTATATCCTGCCTTTTGATAAGGTCTTAATTCGCCAACAAATCCCTCCGGAATTTCATATTCCTCAATATTCTCAAAGTCTTGCAGCTTTTGAAGCTTGCGATCCATGGTCACTTTAGCCAATCTGCCTTGCTGCAAGTCTTGAACTAATGACAAATGATGTTTCTTTAACTTTAAGGTATCTTGATCCTCTGTTTCTTCCATAAATGCGAAAAGCTCCGCATAGTCTTGAATCCAAGCTTCAGGAATAACTGCAATTTCTCCATTAGGTAATTTTACCTCTCTTTTATGCTTGTTGATCAATTTTCTAAGCTCTAGAAAAGAGATCTCAAAATCACCAAACCTTACAATGGCCTTGATATCGAACCAATCAATCCCTTCATTGACCTTGATCTCAAGTTTTGATTCGCCAACAAAGTATTTCTTCTTCTCACTATCGGTCTGCTTGATCAAAAACCCCTCTTCTGTTAAAAACTCATTGTGTTCATTCAACCAATCAAATGCGCTTGCTCGTGGCAGAGTGACCCTTCCATTCTGGATTTTCAATCCTTTATCCTGAAGCTGCTTTAAAACATCAATTTCATTACTGACATTTCGATTCACTTTATGGAAAATGTAGGAGTCTTTGTCTTTCTCCAATTTGACTGAAGACTTAGCATTTCTTTCATAGCCAAATTGATAAGGGCCGTACTTAAAACCTAGTTTAAAAAGGATCTTAGAGCTTTCCCCATTCTCTTGGGATTTATTATCCTTATCGAAGAGGTTTCCATTTGTAACTTGTGCCAATTCTGAAAAATTGAGTACTGGTTGAGTTTCATAGCGCTCAGAATTGATAGTGAAACCCTTTGCATATACATCAAAGCTGGCCACTAACTGGGTTACAAACTTTTGATAATAGGTTTCTTCTACCTTTCGAGGAATAACAATGAACTTCTTATTTAGAAAAGGTTTCAGTTTGTTACCGTCTACATTCTTTTCAAAACTGATTAGTTTATCTCCAACGATCATCCAAGCTGGTTCTCTACAAACCAAATAAGACCCTTTATACTGCCATTCAAGTTTCTCTCCATACAGCTTGATGGTAGGAAAATAGTGTGTGTTATCCTCGTTTCTTCTGAAATGGAAAAGCACTGTAGCTTTTTCTTCGACCCAATGTATCTGTTTCCAAGCAGGATCACCGTCCCTACCCATTTCAAAGATCATCTTGCCCTTGAGCAACTCTAGAATATCTGCTCTCTTGCCTTCTAAAAAGTGTTCTATCGTTTCTTGAAGTGCTTGATCTCCCTTCTCCTTATCGTAGACCTTAAAAAAGAACTCGTCAGGTTTAGCTTTCTTCTTGTAGAACTTCAGCATGATCGCCTCCTGCTGAATTTCGTCCATTAGCTCGATCAACTTATAGTCAACCTCATTCAGTCCTTTTTCAAACTCAAAAGCATTCTTTGCTGATATGTTTTGGTGTTGTAGAGTAAGACGCCCTTTATCATCTAACTGAACCACGAAGGATTCGAAGAGATATCCTAAATATTCATGTTGGTAAAGGGAGTATATTAATTGAAAGGGTTGTGCAGTTGATACCTTCATTTTTTTTAGACCGAATCGCAAATTAAGGGTTTTGGGTCATTCTCAAAAAAAGAAAGTATACGTAACAAAGTTTTAATCTAAGAATTCTATTGGGTTGATCTTTGCAGCCAATTTTGCGGGTCTGTAAGACGTAACAATTGTAATGATACAGATACTGATAGAAACTAAAGCTACGTCTGTCCAAACCACTTTTACTGGGTATGACTGAACCACAGCATTACTCATTCCTAAACCAATTAGTCCATACTGATCTTGTAAGAAGCAGAAAGTTAAACCTAAGCCGACACCCACAATGGCACCCACAATGGCGATCAAAGTTCCTTGTTTAAAAAAGATTGCCCTAACCAATTGCTCTGAAGCTCCTACCGCAAATAGGACAGACATGTCTCTTCTCTTTTCAATGGCCAACATGGATAATGAAAAGAAGATGTTAAAGGATGCAATGAGTGTGATAAATGACAAAGCGATATAGGCGAATAGTTTTTCGATCTTAACTGCATTCATGATATCAGAATGCTGTTCATCACTATCTAAAATATCATATTCATCTCCAAGAATATCATTCAATGAGCTTTTAACTCTAGAAGAAGGGGCATCCTTGTCTAAATAAATCTCGAAAGCAGTATATCGATTATCATAACCGAGCAGCTCACTTACAGCATTGTATGATGTGATCATGAGTTTCTCATCTAAAGCTGCATCTATTGATATTACAGCGGACGGTTTTAATCTAATTCTTCGAAAGGAATTCGGAGTAATTACTGATCCGGGTCGAACATCTCTAGGGTAGATCAGCTCTATTTCATATGCGCCTGTTTCAATAAGAGCACCAAGTTCATAGTAAAGTCCCAAGCCAAGAATCGCACTAAAGCGCCCCTTCTCCTCAACCTTAAGCTCTCCTTTTAATAAAAAGGTGTCGAGTTTATTAGTTCTTAAGAATGTCTTCTCTATTCCTCTTAATTCAACTACCGCTTGCTTACCGCGATGAATGGCTACTGCATTATCCTCTATGACTCGAGAGTAAGAGCTGACTCCTTCTAGCTCAGTAATCTTCTGGAGTTCAGCATCTGAAAGGTTGAAGGATTTTCCCGTTTTCGGCACGATCTTAAAATCTGCATCATATGTATTATAAACAGACTTTAAAACATCGCCCAAGCCATTAAAAACGGAAAGCACTACAATAAGTGCCATGGTGCCAATGGCTACTCCAAACATGGAGATCCAAGACAGAACCTGAATAAAGTTCTTCTTTTTTTTAGTGGTGAAATACCGCTTTGCTATGAATGATGAGACATTCAACCTTCTTCGTCAGTTGGATCTGGGTCCTCAGGAATATCTAGTGAAGCGATCAAAGAATCGAGTCTGGACGCTTGCTCTGCTGTCTGATCTAAAAAGAATGCCAATTCCGGAACAACTCGAACATGTTTACCGATCGCATTTCCTAATGCCCCTCTTACTTTAGATTTGTTCTGATCGATCACGTTCATCATTTTTTCCGATTGGTCGACTGGAAAAACACTAATGAACATTTTAGCGAATCCTAGGTCAGGACTCATCTCAACATCGGTTATGGTTACAAGTTTACCAGAAAATTCAGCGGAAAACTGTTGATGAAAGATCTTACTGAGTTCTTCTTTGATCAGTTTGGAAAACTTTTGCTGTCTTTTTGAAGCCATGCTGCAAATATCTGATTAATTGATTGATTTTCCTTCCTTTGCATTTTATACCTTAGCTAAATAGTAATCTAGAGCCTTGTTAAGATACTTCCGACAAAATGATCCTTTGAAAGTCTTCGGGCTTATTGTATTGCTTCTGCTTACTAGGCTTGTCTACTTTATATTCCTTAGCGACCAAATTTTAGAGGTTCAATCCTCTTTAAACTTAAGTAACTCTTTCTCTGAAAATACGGGACCCTTATTCAGTTCTATTGAGTTTTTACTCAGCTATGTATTGAGTAACGAAATTGTCAATGTGACATTGGCTTCGGTATTACTGCTTTATAATTCGACCCATATCAACAAAATTCTCATTCGAAATTCAGCGTTTGAAGAGAACACCTATATCCCTGCTGCTCTTTATATCATTCTAAGTTCCTTTAGTGAGACTAATTACTTCTTGGGTGCTTCTTTGCTAGGGTCCAGTTTTATCATCATTGGTTTAGGCTATTTACTTCAGCATTTGAGGTATCGAAGTAGTGATTCTATTGTGCTTAGTCTCGGCTTCTGTATTGGCTTGGCCACGCTCACTGATACCTCTTATTTCTGGTTCTTAATTCTTGTTGTCTTGATATTTGTTTTTTATTCAAAGACAGTTACCAGAAGAT
>Ga0209653_1000863_pt1 | contig 25734 bp, 23 predicted proteins | sample SaaInl6LU_22_DNA_FD_184644 | JGI IMG/M metagenome (GOLD analysis project Ga0209653, IMG submission 184644) | Marine microbial communities from expanding oxygen minimum zones in the Saanich Inlet - ESP_116LU_22_DNA (SPAdes) (version 2) | ecosystem: Environmental > Aquatic > Marine > Intertidal...
GAAATTATTGCAACGAACTAATATATCCAGTTTACCCTACTCCTCTTTATGAAATCGTTATAGCACTTGGCTTATTTGCCTTTTTATGGTCCATAAGAAAGCGAATTTCTGTACCAGGCGTATTATTTGGCATTTATATGATTGTAAACGGTCTAGAACGATTTTTCATTGAAAAAATTAGAATAAACACCAATTACATCATTTTTGGAAAAGAAATAACCCAAGCAGAAATTATTTCATTTGCTTTAATCATCACTGGTCTTATTATTGTATTCAGGCTACTAAAAGGGCAACGCAAATTACTCACTTAAAATGCTTACAGGCCATGAAACATCTAATTTTACTTCTACTACTTTCCAACCAGCTAATTGGTCAACCTCAGATTAAAAACCTTGTTTTTGAAGGTGCTGGAGTAAGAGGCATTGCATACTCAGGTGCAATCAGTGTACTAGAGGAAAAAGACATGATCAAAGACATTGAAAAAGTTGGAGGCACGTCAGCAGGTGCTATTACTGCTTTATTGATATCTATAGGTTATGAATCGTCTGAAATACGACAAATTATAAGCGAGACCAAACTGCATAAATTTAACGATGGCAAATATCTTTTTGTTGGCGGTATTTATCGCTTAAACAAGCGTTTTGGATGGTACAGAGCCAAACGTTTTGACAAGTGGCTATCTAAAATCATTGAGAATAAAACAAAAAACCCCAATATCACTTTTAAAGAATTATCTGAAAAGAACTTTAAAGATTTATACGTTACAGCTACATGTTTGAATAAGCAAAAGGAAATTGTTTTCGGAAAAGATAAATATCCTAAAATGATGGTTAAAGATGCCGTCAAAATTTCCATGTCAATCCCTCTTTATTTCGAAGCTGTTTTTATTGATAGTATTGGCACCATTCACCCTAAACCCAAACAGCTCAACAAATTAGATGTTGTAGTAGATGGTGGCATTACTGCAAACTACCCTATTTTCTTATTCGATACCATTGTTGATGGGAAACGAATTGAAAGCCCACACAGCTTAGGCTTTAAAATTGATCGAGAAGAACAAATTAAAGAAGATAATTTGAATGGAAACATTGCCCCTGTTCCTATCCATAAATTCAACGACTACGTTTCGGCATTGTACAATTACGTGATTGAAAGTTTAAACAGGGTTCAACTTACTGAAAAAGATAATGAACGTACCATTGCCATTTCTTCTAAAGGGATAAGCCCAAAGATAAAACGACTCAGCAAAGAACAAAAACAAACGCTCTTTCAAAGTGGAAGGGATTACAGCAGAAACTACTTGGATAAGTTCTAGTATTTATTAAATTTGTAACACTTACAAAGCCTATTTACCATGAAAAAATACTACCTATTTATCCTGTTACTACCTACCATTTTTGCTTTTGGTCAAGAGGAAAAAAAATCGCTCTACCTTCTTAACGAAATTAAAGTTAGCCCCTCTTTATTCTTACAAGGTATTGAATCTATAAGTTATGAGAGAATTATAGGTGAAGATGGTTCTGTTGGTTTAGAATTAATGTATGACTTTAGTAAAGATCATAATGCAATATACAAATCCAATATATTAGCATATTATAGGCTGTTTTTTTCAAATAGAGTTAACACAACAGGTTTATTTATTGAATGGAGTGTCAACAGATACAATGTTATTCAACACAATGAAATTTCTAATGGTTATGCCGGTTTGGGGATTGCAGTTGGCGGAAAATTTGTCAATAAAAATAAATGGGTTGCCGATTTATTTTTAGGCTTTAGTAGAACTCTGGATAGCCACTATGAAGCTAAAGAAAGAATTGGGTTGAGTGTCGGCAAACGGTTTTAAGTTCTTCTTATAAGTAGACACAAACCTAAAAAGGTAATAGCCCCGTTAATCATCAATAACTCAAATCCAAAAGGAATAAACAACTGCAAAACATAAGCTGCAACTGGAGATAATACCGCTACAACAGGCACATACTTATCTCTGATATTCCATCTAGTAAAAATACCAAAAGCAAATAAACCCAAGAGTGGTCCATAGGTGTATCCTGCTACTTTAAAGAGTGCAGAAATAACGCTATCGTCGTTTATGGCTTTAAAAATAAGAATAGCAAGAACCAAAACTATAGAAAACGCAATGTGAACATACTTTCTAGTATTTCTGCCATTTTCTTTGTTTTCAATATCCAAGAAGTCCACACAAAAAGAAGTCGTTAAGGACGTCAATGCCGAATCGGCACTAGAGTAAGCCGCCGCAATAAGCCCCAAAATAAAAAAGATACCAACGCCCAAGCCTAAATCGCCCTGCAAAGCAACCAATGGAAACAAATCATCGCCTTTTGTAATTTGAAGGCCTATCTGTTCAGCGTATAAGTATAGCAAAGCACCTAATGCCAAAAAGAAGACGTTTACAACAATGAGTGCTGCACTGAATGTATACATGTTTTTCTTGGCTTCAGCTAAGCTTCTACACGATAGGTTTTTTTGCATCATGTCTTGATCCAAACCCGTCATTACAATCGCCAAAAACGCTCCAGATAAAAATTGCTTGATAAAATGTTGCTTTCCCTCCCAAAAGAATACTTGAGAATAGTCGCTTTGCTGAATTGTATTTGCTAAATCTACAAAGCCTAGACCCATTTTATCAGAAATCAGCCAGATGCTAACCCCTACCGCTAAAAGCATAAATAAGGTTTGCAAAGTGTCTGTCCAAATAATTGTTTTTATACCACTTCTAAAGGTATAAATCCATATCAGCACAATGGTCAGTGATACCGTCAGCCAGAAAGGAACATTCCATGCGTCGAAAATGGCTATCTGCATCACATTAGCTACCAAATACAACCTGAAGGACGCTCCAATGGTTCTGGAAAGCAAAAAGAAAAACGCCCCAGTCTTGTGGGTTACCGCTCCAAATCTATCGCCTAAATACGCATAAATAGAGGTTAAATTCATTCGGTAATAAATAGGCATCAACACATTGGCAATGACAATATAACCAGCCGTCATTCCCAAAATCATTTGCATATAGCTAAACTGACTATCCGCCACCCAACCGGGAACAGAAATAAATGTTACGCCTGATAAGGTTGCGCCAATCATACCAAACGAAACGATATACCACGGGGATTGCTTATTGCCCAAGAAAAAGGTGTCGTTGCTATCGTTTTTGCCTGTTACAAAAGAAATAACAATCAAGCCTATGAAATACAAGGCTATGATGGAAAGAATTAAAATCGGTGACATATCTTTTAAGCTAAAGAGTTTTCATATGGTGTTCTGTTTACTATTGAGCGACCCAGCGTCAACTCATCAGCATACTCTAGTTCATCACCCATGGAAATACCGCGAGCAATAACCGTCATTTTAACTTCAAACCCCTTTAATCGCTTGAAAATGTAAAAATTGGTAGTATCTCCTTCCATTGTAGTACTCAAAGCAAGAATGATTTCTTTTACACCACCCTTTGAAACTTTTTCGACAAGAGAATCGATGTTTACATCATCAGGTCCCACGCCGTCCATTGGTGAAATAACACCGCCCAAAACATGATACTTACCCTTAAATTGATGGGTATTCTCAATAGCCATTACATCGCGAATATCTTCAACAACACAAATAGTTTGATTATCTCTGTTGGGGTTTGCACATATTTCACAAAGCTCCAAATCAGAGATATTATGGCAATCGTTGCAGTAATTTATGTTTTCTCTCAGAGAAATAAACGCTTCTCCAAAATCACGCACTTCTCCTTTTTCCATTTTTAATAAATGAAGGGTTAATCGCAATGCCGACTTACGACCTATTCCAGGTAACCTAGAAAATTGCTCAACAGCATCTTGAATGAGTTTGGAGGAAAAGTTCATAACACAAAAATAACAGATTCATGCAATAAAATATCATTTGAAGGATAGAGTTATTGACAAGAGAAATAACTGAATCTGAACAATAATTCTATCTTTGCGCACATGCTATTATCAGTTATCATTGTTAATTATAAGGTTAAAAATCTACTCAGAGAGTGCCTTAAAAGTGTGGAAATAGCTGCACAAGGTATTGAAACTGAAATTTGGGTAGTTGATAACCATTCAAACGATGGTTCAGTAGAAATGCTAAAGGCTGAATTTCCGAATGTTAATGTTATAGCTAACTCTGAAAACAAAGGATTTTCTACAGCTAACAATCAAGCCATTGCTAAAGCAAAAGGACAATATTTACTAATACTAAATCCAGATACGGTAGTTAACAAAAATACCTTTCACGACTGTCTGAATTTTAGCCAATCAACACCAAAGTGTGGCGGTATTGGCGTCAAAATGGTCAATAAAAATGGAGACTTCTTAGCAGAATCAAAGAGAGGATTTCCTAATTTCTGGACCGCCTTTACCAGAGGATGCAAACTCTACAAGTTGTTTCCCAACTCTTCAGAGTTCAACCCTTATTACTTAGGACATTTGAGCGAAGAGGGCTGTCATAAAATAGACGTCTTAGCTGGAGCATTTATCTGGATTGAAAAACAAATATACGATGATGTTGGTGGACTTGACAACTCCTACTTCATGTACGGTGAGGATATCGATTTATCCTACAAAATTCACAAAGCTGGCTACCAAAATTACTATTTAGGCACTACATCTATTTTGCACTACAAAGGCGAGTCCACTGAAAAACTAAGTGTCGATTACATAAATCGATTCTATGGAGCTATGAAAATTTATACTAAAAAACACAACCCTTACACCTACCCATTTTATCATTTAATAATAGCCTGTATCAAGCTAATCAAGAAAGCAACGCTTTATCTGAGGCTAATTCTTATGAACAAACACTAGCCATTAAGCCGATAATTTTACTAATTTAGCCGACTGAAAAAACAATCTTTTTACATGGCAAAAGTTGAGTTAATAATGCCTAAAATGGGCGAAAGTGTAGCGGAAGCAACTATTATTAGTTGGCATAAAGAAGTTGGCGAGAGCATAGAAATGGATGAAACCATTGTTGAAATCGCTACTGATAAAGTTGACTCAGAAGTTCCATCATCTTTGGAAGGTACACTAGTAGAGAAATTGTTTGATGTAGACGCCGTAGTAAAAGTTGGTGAGCCTTTTGCCATCATTGAAACGGATGCTGAAGAAAGTAATTCTCCAGCAGCTACTGCAGCTCAAGAAGAAGTTATTCCACAAGCAGAAGAAGTAGCTCAGCAAGTTGAAGAAGTAATAGAGCAGGTCACTGAAAGCATTAGTAAAATAGAAAATACTGGGGAACGTTTTTATTCTCCATTGGTACGCTCCATTGCTACAGAAGAAGGCATTACGGTAGAAGAACTCGATACCATTAACGGAAGTGGAAAAGACGGTAGAGTTACTAAAAACGATTTACTTCAACACTTAGAAAATAGAACATCTGGCAAAACTGATACTCCTTCTCCTAAAGTAGCCGTCAGCACGCCACCACCATCTCCTGCACCAAAGGTCAGTACACCTCCAAAGGTTAGTATTAGTGGCAATTCAGAAATCGTTGAGATGGATAGAATGAGAAAACTCATTGCCGATCACATGGTAATGTCAAAGCAAACTTCTCCTCACGTAACCTCATTTGTAGAAGCAGATGTAACAACTGTTGTAAATTGGAGAAACAAAATAAAAGGGGAATTCAAGCAACGTGAAGGACAAAACATCACCTTTACTCCAATTTTCATTGAAGCAGTTGCCAAGGCAATAAAAGACTTCCCAATGATTAACGTCTCCGTTGACGGCACAAACATCGTTGTTCACAAGAATGTAAACATAGGAATGGCTGCCGCCTTACCATCAGGAAATCTGATTGTACCTGTTGTTAAAGGTGCAGACCAAATGAACTTAATGGGCATTACTAAAACGGTTAATGACTTAGCAAATAGAGCTAGAAATAACCAATTGAAGCCTGACGAAATTCAAGGCGGTACGTTTACCCTAACCAATGTTGGCTCATTTGGTAATGTTATGGGCACTCCTATAATCAATCAACCTCAAGTGGCTATATTGGCTGTAGGAGCCATAAAAAAGAAACCAGCCGTAATTGAAACTCCTCACGGCGATTTGATAGGCATTAGACACATGATGTTCTTATCCCTATCCTATGACCATAGAGTAGTTGATGGCGCCTTAGGCGGAAGCTTTTTACGAAAAGTAGCCGATTATCTCGAGCAATTTGACGCAAACACATCTATTTAAAATTACCCAATGGAATTATCATTAAAAAAACCTATTGTCTTTTTTGACCTTGAGACAACTGGTATTGCTGTTGCAAAAGACAGAATTGTAGAAATATCTGTTTTTAAAGCCTTTCCGAATGGAAATAAAGAAAGTAAAACATGGTTGGTAAATCCAACTATTCCTATTTCAGCCGAAGCAACTGCTGTTCATGGTATCTCCAATGAAAAAGTAGCCAACTCCCCTACCTTTAAAGAAATTGCTCACGATGTTAAAAACATGATGGAAGGTTGCGATTTAGCAGGTTATAATTCTAACCGTTTTGACATTCCATTACTAGCAGAAGAGTTTTTGAGAGCAGAAGTAGATTTTGATATGAAAAAACATAAAGCAGTAGATGTTCAGAACATTTTTCACAAATTAGAACAACGAACGCTTTCAGCAGCATATAAATTCTATTGCGATAAAGATTTGGAAAATGCGCATAGTGCAGAAGCCGATACTTTGGCAACCTACGAAATCTTAACCGCTCAGCTTGATAAGTACGACGAATTGGAAAATGATATTGACTTTTTAGCCGAATTCTCTACTAGAGGTAACCCTTCTGCAGATATGGCTGGTTTTATTGTTTTTAACGAAGACCATGAAGAGTGCTTTTCTTTTGGAAAATACAAAGGCCAAACGGTAGTAAGTGTTCTTCAATCTAACCCAGGTTATTTCTCTTGGATACAACAAGCCGATTTTCCTCTTTACACTAAAAAGGTACTGACTCAAATTAAATTGCGAGACTTCTAAAATGGACGATTCAAGTATTTACTTACATCTTTTAATAGGGCCTTTAATGTTTCTAATTAGTCTGATTTTTGTTTATTTTCCACCTAAGGAAATTAATTCTTTATATGGTCATAGAACGACTATATCAATGAAAAACCAAGACACTTGGAATGAAGCCAACAAAAGAAGTGCTAAATTGACACTTTTTGTCTCTGCGATAACTTGTATATTTCAGCTCATTGGAATTATTTTTAAGTTCAATTTAGATACGATATTTCTTAACGCTACGATTGTACTTGTAGCTGGCTTGATAATAAGCATGTTAATTGTTGAAAAACAGCTGCGATCTATTTTTGACAAAGACGGAAACCGAAAATAGAACTATGAAAATAATTTGTATTGGAAGAAATTACGCAAAACACGCTAAAGAATTAGGGAATGATGTTCCTACTGAGCCTGTTTTCTTTTTAAAACCAGATACAGCCATTTCTCCCAAAGGTCACCCCTTTTTCATACCCGATTTCACCTCTAATGTTCATTATGAAGTGGAATTAGTCGTGAAGATAAACCGACTTGGCAAACACATTGAAGAGCGCTTTGCACACAAATACTATTCTGAAATTGGACTTGGGATTGACTTTACCGCTAGAGATATTCAAGAAGACGTAAAGGCCAAAGGGCTTCCATGGGAAAAAGCCAAAGGTTTTGACGGCTCTGCAGTCCTTAGTCCAATATTCATACCAAAAGAAGAGTTAGACATCAATAATATTGGTTTTTCTTTAACAAAAAATGGGGGTACCGTTCAGGACGGCAACTCGAGTGATATGCTTTTTAACTTTGATAAAATTATAGCTTATATTTCTCAATTCTACACCCTAAAAATTGGTGATTTGATTTATACAGGCACTCCTGCTGGTGTTGGACAGGTTCAAAATGGCGATACCTTAGAAGGTTTTATTGAAGATCGACAAATGTTTAAAGTGAACGTAAAATAATTAATCCACTACGCTAAGCCTTTCAACTAAAACTCTATCCCCAGCAATAACTTCCACAATATATACTCCACTTTTCATCTGTGGTAAATTGATGGCAAAACGTGAATAATTCCATTGAATTTGTCCCTTATCGACTTCTTTTCCTGTTAAATCTAGAATTCTATAGCTAACCTCCGATTCATTGGCAGAATAAATGTAAAGTGTTGCCGAAGCATTAGCCGGATTAGGATATACTTCAAGTAGTGGCATGTTAACGTCTTCTAAATCTAGTAATAATGCGTTTGCTAAGGCATAATTTGGAATACCAAAACCCAACTGATCTTCTGGGAATTGATAGATATGTGCGCTTTGGGTTATCGCTTCAATAATTTGCATATTGCTTTTACCATAATGCGCTTGCCACAAACAGGCCGTCATTCCGGCAATAATAGGCGAAGAAAAAGACGTTCCATTACTAGAAGCAATAGTGTTTGAAGTGGTAATGATGGCAGTCCCTCCACCTTGTGCAGAAACCGTTGGCTTTACTCTTCCATCTACTGTTGGTCCGTATGAAGAAAAAGATGTTGCCTCTTGCATGGCGTTAACAGCACCGACACTAAGAATACTATCTGCATCTGCTGGTGCTACAATATACTTCCAATTACTGCTTCCAGAATTTCCTGCCGAGTTGCACACAATTATCCCCTTCCTTGCCGCTAATGTTGCCGCCTTTGTAATTACTGTTGTTTGTCCATCCAAATCGGCATAGCTATGGTCTTGTGAAACTATATCAAAAGTAGTATATCCTAAGGAGGAATTAATGATGTCTGCACCAACACTATCAGCAAATTCGGCAGCGACTGCCCAGTTGTATTCTTCAATTAGGGTTTCACTACCTACGTCTTCAGTACGAAAAAGCCAATACGACGCTTTTGGTGCTGTTCCTAAAAAATCATTTTCTAAATAGCCAGCCATGGTTGATAATACAGACATGCCGTGGTAATTATCTTCATAAACGGAAGATTCTCCATCTACAAAATCCCAAGTGCCCAGAATTTGATTATTGTCAAATAAGTGTTGAAATGCATCCAGTTTATTGGTCATTCTAAAGCCACCGTCCAATACAGCAATGTGTATCCCCTGACCTTGAAATCCTTGGTCATGGAGCGCTAAACCGCCAATCATTTCTATCTGATTTTTTGCATTTCCATAGCTGTTTTCATCAATCACTATGTGATCAAACTTAGAAGATGTACGTACATAAGATGTTTCTAATGAAATCCCTAAAGTATCAATGGTTTTTATGAAATCTAATTCTAGTAATTCAGCAATGAGTAACGTATCTGTGCAATTGGCCGTGATGCCGTTAAACCATTTGCTTTTGTTCAATATCTCAATTCCCAAAGCACTTAGCTGACTCAGATAATCTTGGTGAATAGGTAAATCTGAAAAATCAATGGAAATATTTTGTTTTTCGCGTCGCGCACTAGCCCTTTCAGAAAATAAATCACTGTTGCTAAAATCGTTTACGTTTTGGTTTCCTTTATCTGAAAATTCTATCCAAAGTTTAATAGAAATATTGACACTGCTTTCCTGTGAAAAGCAAAGAAAGGGAATAAAAATGGCTAGAAAGAGTGCTTTCATTTTTTTGCAATAAATCCACCGCCTATAACGTCATTACCTTCATAAAATACGGCAGATTGACCAGGCGCTATACCTTCAACTTTTTTGTGGAATAATACTTTTACTTCATCATTCTCATTGTTTAGAGTTGAAATTTCACCTTGATGCTTATACCTCACTTTCGTTAGACTTTGCATATTATCAGGAATATGATCGTATTTTATAAAATTAATGTCTTTAACGTACATTTCTAATTTGTTCAAATCCTCTTTACTTCCAACAACCACTTCATTAGTCTCTGGCTTAATCTCAACCACATAAGATGCCTCTAAGCCAAAAGAAATACCTAGCTTTCGCTGACCTATGGTATAAAAGGGATAGCCGTCATGTGTACCTATAACTTCTCCTTGAGTATTCACAAAATTACCACCTTTTACCTTTTCCTCTAAGCCCTCTACTCTACGCTTTAAAAAACCTCTGTAATCGTTGTCAGGAATAAAACAGATTTCATAACTCTCTGGTTTTTTGGCAAGTTCTTCATAGCCTCTATCAATTGCCATTTGTTTGATGTCGTTTTTGTGGAATTTACCCATTGGAAAAATGGTTCTACTCAAACATTCTTGAGAAAGCCCCCACAAAACATACGATTGGTCCTTCCATTCATCCAATCCCTTTGAAACAACATAACGTCCATTTTCTTCTCTGACTTGTGCATAATGACCTGTGGCAATGTATTTACAACCCAATTGATCAGCGCGTTTTAGTAAGGCTTCCCATTTGATATGGGTATTGCATAAAACACAAGGATTTGGTGTACGACCAGCTATGTATTCGTCCACAAAATTATCAATGATGTAATCGCCAAACTCATCGCGAATATCGAGAATAATGTGAGGAAAACCACAATCTACTGCCAACTGGCGCGCATCGTTTATAGAGTCTAGACTGCAACAGCCCGTTTCTTTGTTTGAGCCTCCAGAATTGACATAATCCCATGTTTTCATAGTAATTCCCACGACTTCATAACCTTCTTCATGTAGCATGAGTGCCGTTACGGTACTGTCTATCCCTCCACTCATCGCTACCAATACCTTTCCTTTACTCATAGTTTTCTTGTGTTTGCGGAATACCGTTTTCGTAATTTATAGTGTAATCCAATTTGGCATCGGATCGGTAATATTTCCAAATACCTTCTTTCAAATCGTTTTGGTAAGTACCTTCATATGTTTTTAAACCAGCCGAATCGTAAAGCACATAACTGCCCTCGAGTTTACCACTAGCGTAATGGGATACTAATTTAAGTTTGCCGTTTCTGTAATATTGGCTGTTTTTACCTTCTTTTTTACCCTCTACATAATTACTTATTTCTAGAGTTTGACCATCCAGGTAATAGGTTTTTGTTTCTCCGTGAAGTTGTCCTGATTTAAAGTTTTCATCACGCAAAAGTACTTCGTTTTGGTCGTAGTATTTCCAGAGTAAGACCTTTTCTTCATTCTCATAAACCCCTACTGCACTTGCTTTTCCATTGGGATGATACAATCGTGCAGCTGCCGACACTCCATTATTGAAATACTCCAAATTGGCTTTTAAAATACCCTTTTCGGTATAGTACAAAAAGATGCCAGTTGGCACATCGTCAACAAATGTACCTTCGTACCTTATGTTGCCGTTATCGTGTTTCTGTACCCACTTGCCTTGTTTTCTACCTTCATCGTCTAAGTCGTTCTGAGCAAAGCACAAAAAAGGAAGAAATAGAATAAAAACTAATCTATTTAGCATGTTACAAAATTAAGAAGAAAAATAGACATAAAAACCTAAACTATAAACTCCGTAATTTTGAGGAAAATGATTCAACTATTTAGTAATGCTAAAGAGTCAGAGTTTGACTGATGATAAATTTAACATTGGCTATTAGTCATATCCTATTTATTAACAAACATTTTTTTTGTAAACGAGCGTTTATCTTTGATGTACGTAATAAAATATACTCCTGAACTTAAATCCGTTAGATTAATTTTTGCTTTACCGTCGTTACTGAAAGCTGTTTTAACACGAATTCCTCTAATGTCGTAAATATCTATTTGTTTAGTATCCTCAATATTTTCTACAATCACAAAATCATTTGCAGGGTTTGGATAAATAGCCAGCGGATTTAACTCTAATTCAGAAGTATTTACTTGATTATTATTAACTTCAAATTCATTAATTAAGTAAGCTACACGCAATTCTTCATTACCATTTATATAAGAAATGTATGTGGTAACTAGAGGGTTACTTTGAATGGTATCGTACCAATAGGTAATGGTATCTGTAATTTCATGGTATTCTCCAGCCATACTGTCAGTGTATTCATAAATTGTTCTAATACATAGAACATCATTAACGGTTGTATCTGGTAAAATTAATGTTCCATAAGCATCTGCAGATATTTCAATAGTTCCAGAAATAGTGTAGGAAAATTGAGCATCTTCTGGAAAATTAGTCGTTTCAGTTGCTGTTCCAGAAAAAGTTTCCATAAAAACATCATTGTAGGTAATAGGGAATTTTAACACTTCTTTCTTATCAGTATATTTAGTCATCTTTCCTGCTGAAATTTCTCCCTCCAAAGCTAATGCCGAATCAGAAATCGAGTAATAGTATTCTATAACAACAGTGATTGGTACTATTAAATATGAATAATCCGCAACTATATTGGCTAAAGGGAATGTGTCAGGTTTTGTAGAACTTGATAAATCGATGTACTCAAAAGATGATGTTTCACCAGTTGCAGAGGAAAAATCCCATGTTACATTTGGTCCACTCTGACTAATGTCAAAGGTAAAATCTGGAACCATAATTTCATTTACTTGATCTCCTGGCTGTGGAGTACATGTTGAACTTGTTAATGTTATTTGAGCATTCAAATTGAAGGCTAAAAACAAAATGGTAATTAAAAGGAAACTATTTCTCATGGCTTTAGATTTTTTTAAATTAATTATTCAAAGCAAATGTATCCCGTTTAAAGCCTATTTCAAAGTTTATAGTTGTTGAGTTGGGAATAAACTGTTCTAAATCTTACCTCTTCAAAATCAAAAATTCCTCTCTTTCAAAGGATAAAATTGTTTTTTGATGTGACAGTATAGGATAACCTATTAGTCCGTCAATGGATATTTCTTGACAGCCCTCATTCAAGTGTGATATATCATTAAAAATAACATTCTGTTTCTTAAACGTCTCTTTTCCTATTGTCATTTTTTTTATCTTACCACTTCTTGTCTCGCTTACAATATTATCTGCACCACTTAATGTGGCTTTTCTTTTTTTAGCAATTTCATTTTTTACTTTTGGAAAAAAAGATTGATCAATAAGGTTGTATTCAGCACCACAATCAATACCCATCTTTAAAGTTTCTTCACCGATTTTCACCTCAATGATTGGAATGTGTCCAGAGAGTGACATTGGAACAACTTCCACATCAAAATCTTTTAAATTTTCAGTTCTATAAGCATCAAATTTGTCAGGCTGAATAAGAGTAATAAGTTTGTTTTCATAGTCAAAAAGCACATCGTAATCTTTTATCATTTCATAACCTATAAGTCCATAAAAAGATAGGTCTAATTTTTCTTCTAAATGCGATAAATCCATTGAAATAATATCTTGATTATTAAGTTCTATGCCATGAAAATCAAGTGTTTTAACTTTTTCAATATCCATTCCAGATATAGTTCCACTTACACCTTTTGAAGTAGAAATTGCTTTTTTCAAAGTATCCTTTTTAGTGGTGTATGCTGCATTTAAAATAACTTTGGGCGCACCACTATCTAAAATGAATTTTCTTTTCGTTCCATTGAGAATAACATCTACGCTAATTAAATTACTTGCCATTTCAAAGGGAATTTCAATAAGGTCCTTTGTGCTCTTTTGTATTTCGCTTTCACTGTTCATGGTTTTGACTTTTAATTCAAAAAGTAATATTTCTTTAAGTAAATTTTTCTGGTTAAATCGGAATTTACCCTCCTTCAAACCCATTTTCTTATAGTCTATCTCGTAAACTAACTCCAATTCATCACCTAGCATTTTTTGGCTTATCTTAGTCGAAGATTCTACCGTTTCTCCCAATTGAGCAAAGAGTTGATTAAGCACCATTATTGCCGTTTCTCCCTCCTGCCCTGCAATTTTAAAATCATCTGCTAAGTATTTTGTGAGCTTAGATATTTCTCCATCGTTAATAGAAGAAATCGCTTGGTCGACAACCTTTCGGCATTCGTCAATATTTTGAGAGTAAAGAGGATGGACACTAAATAATAAAGTTAGAATTGTTATAAGTTTTTTCATTGTTTTTGTTCAATTTGACTAAGGGTTAAAGGTAATTTGATATCAATCTTTCATTATAGCTAACTAGAAAAAACCATTTTTAGTATTTATTTGCATTAATCATCATGATCCTCATACTTAAAATCTTCATAATACTCATGCTTTTTAGACTTTTTATGTATGTCTTTTGATTCTGTTTGCAGCCCATAGGCGGCATAAAACAAATAAAATGGAACTGTTAGCCAAAGTATAATAAATGCTTTGTGGAAAATGTTCAACTTTGCATCTTTAGCATCTATATTTTTGTAGCCAGTGAGCATTGACTTTGCGGTGCGGACATAATAGTGACACAAAGAATCAAACAAAACCCCTATCAAATGAATAACAACCAGAATTAAAAACAGGTTTGCTAATACTTCGTGCGCCTCTTCAATAAAGTCTTCATTAATTCCGGTAAATAAGTTGTTTTCAGCAGAATAGGTCAGATAACCAGAAATGCTACACAGCAAGCCTACAATGAGTATGAGCAACATAATGACTGACGCTAAAGGGTTATGCCCAGCATATACTTTTGGATCTTTAAAAAACATCACAACAAATTCTTTCAAATGACTAATCCCAAGTGGAAAGTCTTTAAAATTTGAATATTTCGGTCCAAAAATTCCAAATAGAAGCCTAAAAAACACTAAAGATCCTACAAAGGCTCCAAAAGCAAAATGCAAATTCTTAAGATTGTCAAAATCTCCAAGAATAAAAGCGACTATAAATCCTATGGCTAATAACCAGTGAAATATTCTAGTCGGTAAGGTCCAAATGTATGTTTTCATAAAGTTTTTTTTAGTTAATAATTTCATTTTTGGTATAACATCTAATTACACCCAATTTTCTATTTCTGGTGTTTGCTGATTTATTATTAAATCTTGAACCGTTTCTCGTTTTCTAATTAGGTAATCCCTGCCTTTTAATAGCAGAACTTCCGATGGTTTTACTCTTGAATTATAATTGGAAGTCATAGAAAAGCAATAGGCTCCCGCATTTTTGAATAGCAAAATATCGTCCTCTCTTATCTCGTTAATAATACGGTCTTCAGCAAAGGTGTCCGATTCGCATATGTAACCCACTATCGAATACATTTTTTTCTGTCCTTTAGGGTTTGAAATATTCATAATCTCATGATAGGAATTATAAAACATAGGACGAATCAAATGATTAAATCCACTATTAATAGCTGCAAAAGTACAAGCTGTTGTTTGCTTTATAATGTTGACTTTGGCAAGAAATGACCCTGCTTCACTTACCATAAATTTACCAGGCTCAAATCGAAGGGTAAGCTGCTTTTTTCTTTTCTTGCAATACTCATTAAAAACTGCACTGAACTGACTGCCTACTTTTTCTATATCTGTAAATAAGTCATTTTCTTTGTACTGCACCTTAAATCCGCTACCAAAATCTATGGATTTGATATTCTCAAAATTATCTGCAATTGAAAAGAGAAGATTGGCGACTCGTTCAAATATATCTACCTCAATAATATCCGAACCAGTATGCACATGAATGCCTTCAACCTCAATGTTATACTTTTTTATAAGCCTGAAAACAATGGGCATTTGATGTATTGATATGCCAAATTTCGAATCTATATGCCCTACACTAATCTTGCTGTTTCCTCCTGCCATCAAATGAGGGTTAAGCCTTAGAAATAAAGGCAATTTAGGATATTCCTGACCAATTTTTTCTAGAGTAGAAATATTATCGACTGTAATTTTGACCCCTGTACTTATGGCTTCTTTGTATTCCTCAAAGGATACGCCATTTGGCGTATATATTATATCTTTAGGACTAAACCCTGCTTCTAACCCTAATTTTATTTCTTCTATGGACACGCAATCCAAGCCAGAGCCTAATTCTTTAAACAAACGAAGAATAGATAGGTTGGTCAATGCTTTGGCTGCAAAGTGAATCTTTAGGTCTTTTACTTTAAACGCTTTCTTAAACGCTTGGTATCTTTCAATAATCATATCTCCATCGTAGACATACAATGGTGTACTGTATTTTTCTGTAAGTGCTAAAAGGTTGTTTTTCATGCTTTAATCTATCTTCTTATAGTACCTTTTTATCAACTAGAACTCTAGTAATTAAAATTTTGCTTTGATAAATGAGGATGTGGCTATTTGTTTTTATGGCTTCAACATTTATTTTTTCACGACTTCAAAAGTATTTAATTCTACCTCCATTGACAAAAAATTTCCATAAAAAAAAGGTCTAAAAAATTAGACCTTTTCGTGAACTCGGAGGGAGTCGAACCCCCAACCTCTAGAGCCGTAATCTAGTGCACTATCCAGTTATGCTACGAGTCCAAAACGATTGCAAATATAAATAGCTAATCTGATTATAAAACAAAAAAACTAATTTATTTATTCTTCCTTAGTTTTACTTTGTTTTCATCGCCTCTTACCAAGCGTTCTATGTTTCTTTGGTGAGTAGCTATCAGGAGTACGGGCACGAAAATGGCAAATATCATCATTGTTGGTACTATATTATCTGAAAGGTAATACACCCCAAACGGAAAGAATAATCCTGCAAAAATGGAACTTAAAGAGACGTATTTTGAAAATACTAGAGTAATCACAAAGACCACAATTGAAATCAGTGCTGCCTCTGGAAAAACACCAATCATAAATCCTAATAATGTGGCTACACCTTTCCCCCCTCTAAAGCCAGCCCATATTGGAAAGACATGTCCTAAAACAGCCGCTATACCAAACGCTAATTGAAGGTTAATAAATATCTCTGTTGTAGGCACATAGTCAGTGAAAAATACCAAATCTACCGCTAAGAAGCCTTTGAATACATCTAGAATTAACACTGGAATACCTGCTTTTTTTCCGAGGACTCTAAAGGTGTTAGTAGCACCAGCATTTCCACTGCCATATTCCCTAACGTCTATGCCTTTTAACAGCTTTCCTGCAATAACACTAAATGGTATGGAACCAAGTAGGTAGGCTAAAAGAAGTAAAAGAATATTCGTTATTGTTAACATGGGTTGCTAAAATACAAAGTTTGATTACTACCTAAAAAATCGTTTTTTGAAGTTATCAACATCAGTTTCTGAAGATAAATCATACTGGTAAGGTGTTTCGCCCTTTCCTGCTGGTAATTTCTTTTGCTGTGTTTTTACTTCCATAATTTCAATATTAAATTCTTCAATTGACGAACGGCTCAAAAGCACATCGTTTGAATAGTTGAAGAAGTACCACTCGCCTATGTCAGTTTCAAGGTAAACGTTAAACAAATCGCCTGAGTAATCGTTGTTAAGCTCTAATCTTCCTTTGTAAAGCTTATTAATTTGGAAATCATTGATATTTCCTAAACCTAACATTCTCTTAGACATCAGGCTGGAATTCTCTTGATCCCATTCCAATGTAACTTCATAAAAATTAAGGGTTTTCACCAGTTGAGATGGTAACTTTTCAAACTGACCATACATTTCATATTCAAAAGCTAAATCCTCATCGTTAAGTATTCTATTAAAGTTTGGAATGTAAAAGTCTTCTCTCATCTCAAGCTCATCGGCCATAGGGTCATTGTATAAATCGTTGCCCATAAAATCCATGGCTTTACTACTCATGTAAAAGTCCAAAGACAACATACAAGTGGTTTTGAAGGTGTTTTCTACGGCATTAAAATTGAAATTACCCGTAGTGTTAATGTCTACCCTTCCTAAATCTAAGCCAAGATTAAACTCTCCGTCTCCTTTCATGATGCAGCCTTCATTGGTCATCGTAAATCTACTGGAAAGCGAATCTTTTTTATCCTCAACAATGAAAAGCGAACGAGAGGCATTGTAGGATAAATAACCGTTAATAGGCATCATTACAATATCCGTTTCTTGCTCTAACGTTGAAAGGAATGCGGGGTAAATTCTATCTTCCGACATAATTGGACCTACATAAAGGTTTTTACCTTGTTCATCGAGTACATTATCTCCTATTGGTAATTTAATTTCATCTACACCGACATAATCGTTGAATTTCACCCATCCATCATTAACCAAATAACATTCGTGTTGTACTTGGAATGAACCATCGTAATAAAATTCTTTTTGAGAGCCTTCCATTCTTACCGACCCTTTGTAAGAAAATTGTGGATTAAATTTAAATTCTCTCTCTGGAGAAATTTCTCCCAAACCTATTGACTGATATGTACTGTCTACATACAAGGTATCAAATCGAATAAGTTGCTCTTCAACTCCTCTTCCTTTGTAATTTACAGAAGCTCGTCCCGCATAGCTTTTGCCTCCAATAACATCAATAGTGGCATCAAATAATTCGTGGTATCGTTCATCTCTATTCACTAGCAAGCTGGCGTTGTTAAACGTACGCATAATAGAGCCTGTTTCAACAGTTACCTCACCATCTGCAGGATAAATAGCCGCATCTGCAACCTGAATTTCATCAACTTCTTTAGCCTGAATGATGTAGTCTTTTAGACTGTATGACGCTTTTCTTGATACAAAAGATAAAGAATCTTGTTCAGGGTGTACTGACACAAATCTAGAGCCTAATCCTCCGTCAGAAACGCCTAATTCAACAAGGCTTTTATCCATGTACCATTTTAATTCATCAATGTAACAGATGTACTGATTTTCTGGAAAAGACACAAAAGAGCCTGTTCCATTTGATTGGAAGGTTCCAGTTCTTTCAGTTAGATTAATTTTGGTTTGAAGGTTTACCGATTCGAAAGCTATCGCTTCAAAATCATCAGAACGGTGTAAAACAAAGTCGGCAGTATCTGAATTAAATTCTTCCAAGTTGAAATAATATAGCTTAGATACTAACTCAGATTCATCTAAAGCCACTTTTCCAGATCCTGAAAGACCAGAAGGCCTTAAAAAGAACTGACCGTCTAGGCTAGCTTTAGCCGAGTATAAAACAAAATCCTCTGTTTTTTTACGAACATTCAAAACATCTTCATACGGCATCCAATGCTCATAAACTACATTACCACTGGCTTGTGGCACACCCAATTCTCCACTTGTCCGTGCAATTTCAAAGGTATTCGCATGAGTATTCATGGAGTCTGGAAAGAATATATAATCGTCTGATTTTGTGGTAGAACTTAAGTACTCGAAGGTTCCACTTCCTCTCAAACCCGATTTATCTAGACTTAATGAATTCTCTCCAAGGAATTTACCTTTATCGACATATAAAGGGTATCCCCCATCAGGAATATTTATATCAAAGCCAAGTGCATTGTCTTTTTGCACTTCAAGCTCTTGCCTAAAACTGGGAAAAATATCTGCTGTATACATTTCTCCAGGAAAGGATAAAGAACTTCTGTCATAAGAATCTAAGGAATCTATTTCAAATGGATCAATATCGAAGTAAAAACGGTCTCTAGCATAAACACCCGCAAAAATTTCATCTTGGTCATAATACACTTTAGATCTATCGTAACTTCTGATGATGGGGTATTGGGGATAGTCTTCTTTCCATATTCCCGATTTATTAATGCTCGTATCAACTAACAATTCACCGTTTGAAATGGTAATTTCACTGTGTAAAGGTTCAAGAATTAACTCCCCTTTTTCATCTCGTTTATCGTGGTTGTTTGGAATCCAAATTTCTGTAGTTGCATCTTTAAAATACATTCTAAAGTCTTCGTAATTGAAGGTGATATCATCTGATTTAATTCTAAATCTTCCGCCCGAACCGGCTATCAATCGCCCTTCCATTGTGAAATTAAGATTTTCTTTAACAACTATTTTTTTATCAGAAGGTAAGGCAACTACATCCCTGACTTCACTTAAATTAATCTTGTTAATTCCAAAAACATCAAGATTCATAGTGTTTAAATCTAAAATAGCATTGGCATTATTTTCAGGTTTAGTGGAAATAAAACTAATCACATCGTGATCAACTTTCTCTGATCGTGCAAGTATATAACGTTCTACATTATCTTTAACTTCTACAGTACCGAGGTTAGAATCATAAATTAAAAAGCCTTGTCTGGCTAAATTCATTAAAAAGCGGATATCTTGATCATCCGAATAAGGCGATATTTTCTTGAAATCGTTTATGAAAAATTTATTCTTTACTCCATATTTTTCGTTAAATTCTTTGATAACAAGCAATGGGTGTTTGGCATCAATTCCCATAAGGTTATCAAATCGCCTAGCGGTGTAGTATTTTGAAGACTCAAAAAAAGCGGGTTGATTATCATTTCCAGCAATAGTTCCAAACGTAATCGTATCGTCATCGATTTTCCATTCTAGTTTTTGAAATTTCATTTCTAGATTATGAAAAGTATTTACGTAAGGAGATGAAGAAACGCCCTCGTCATCAGAAATTAAATCCAAACGACGCTCATCTTGGTCATAAATTAAGCTCAACCCTGGATGTATTATGGAATCATTTTCGAAAAGTATTTTTACAGAAGCATTAGAACCCAAAACTCTTTTGCCTACAATAGCAATTCTTTCAGTAGAAACGCGTACAAATTGAGCACCATTTCTGTAGAAAATGAGACTTGCTAACTGGCCATTTCCACCAGTTGAAACGAAACGGTTTCCATAAAGAGAATACCCACCTTGAAAGTCAACATCTTCTATTAAATCTGAGAGAATTATGTTTTTATCATAGGAATCAAACTTGGGATAACTGACTTTCTCATCACTTTTGTTTCGATTGATAAGTTTATCTTCTAATGTTCCATAAATAACTTTTTCACCAAAAATGTTATAGTTATAAAACTTTACGGAATCAGCTACAAAATTAGGCGTTTTGAAAGCTATGCTATAATCTGATAATTCAGCATAAACTTCCGTTAAATTAAAACCTGCTTTTTTCCAGTCAACCATACCGTTTTGTCCTTTCCACCTTCCAGACATTGGGTAGAAAACCCCTTGTGTTTGGCTTATTCTTAAGGTGTCTCCCCTAGCGATGCAAAATAAATCAATAGGTTGTCTGAAATTTATTTCAGGAATACTATCGGTTAACGAAAATGAAAAGGCCATTTTTGACGGGTACCAACTCAACGAACGGTTTTTGAATAATACATTTTCGGTAAATAAATCGTTAGTGTACTTGAAAAACTTTAATTGTCTAGAGGTAGGTTCATTATCTATCAGATAAGCCACAATACTATACCAGTTACTGAATTGAGTATTAAAGTCTGTGTAAGAGGAAAAAGATAAAACTGCGGAAAGAAGTGCTTCAAAATGAGACGAACGCTTTCTTGCTTTCAGCATTTTATTTGAAATATCTACTAAAATCTCCTTTTTATCAGTAGAAAAAGTGCTTCCATTCCAAAGCTTTGTAAGCTTCTTCATCATCTTTTTAGTATCTTCAGATGCTGAACCAGAAAGCATAAAAGTGTTAAGTTCTTCTATGTAGACAGAGTGTTCCTTTGAAAATTCTTTTAAACGCTTGTTTGATTGTGCATAAACTATACTTGAAAGAATTACAAATGTCAATAGAATAGATATTTTTTTCATAATTATATAGATTTTCTAAAAGTTGATATTACCCAATCCTTAATGCAAAAATGTTGTATGTAATCTAAGTTATTTTTTGAAGCTTGTTCTTTGATTAAATCCAAATCACTTTGATAAAATCCGCTAAATAAAATTAATCCATTACGCTTTAAGTGAGTCGAATATATACTCATGTCAGACAGTAAAATATTTCGATTTATATTGGCTAAAATAACCTCAAAATTACCTTCAATTTTCTCACTTCCACCAAAGAATACATCAATTTGTGCACAGTTGTTTTTTTGAGTGTTTTCAATAGCATTTTTAAAGGCCCATTCTTCAATATCAATTGCCTGAATACTATTGGCACCTAACTTCTCTGCCAAGATAGCCAATACAGCAGTGCCACAACCCATGTCTAACACTTTTTTACCTTCAAAATCAATATGCCTCATGGCTCTTATCATACCTTCAGTAGTTGAATGATGGCCAGTCCCAAAAGACATTTTAGGGGTAATGATAATCTCGTTTTCAACTTCTATTGAATCATGAAAATCGGCTCTAATTCCACAAAAATCATCAATGATGATAGGCTCAAAACTTGACTCCCATTTAGAGTTCCAATTTTCTTGTTTAACCGTTTCATTTGTAAATGAAATGGGACAGTCTAGCTTCTCACAGATTTGCTGAATATGTGCCTTATCAAAATCATTTTCAAGTATATAGCCAATAATGCCATCTGATGTTTCTTCAAAACTTTCAAAATTAAGTTCCGATAAATATGCAATAAGAATTTCTGACCACGGCTCTAGTGGTTGAAAAGCAAATATGACTTTAGTGTAATGCATTAAATGGAATCTATGATTTTTATAAAGTCAGATGGATCTAAAGATGCCCCTCCAATTAATCCCCCATCGACATCTTCTTTTGAAAATAATTCTTCTGCATTCGATGGTTTGCAACTACCTCCGTATAAAATGGATACGTTTTCCGAAACAGATTTACCGTATTTATCTTCAAAAATAGAACGGATATAAGCATGCATTTCTTGCGCTTGATCAGATGAAGCTGTTACGCCTGTCCCAATAGCCCAAACTGGCTCGTAAGCAATAACAACTGAAGCCATCTGCTCAGAAGACAAATGAAATAAAGCTTCTGATAATTGCCTTTTTACAAGCTCAAAATGACTGTTAGATTCTCTTTCTTCCAATTGCTCTCCACAACAATAAATAACTGTCAAACCATCAGATAAACACCTGTCAACTTTAGCAGCTAAATCTGTATTATTTTCAGCATGGTAAGCTCTTCTTTCAGAATGTCCAAGAATAACATATTGAGCACCAGTAGAGGCAATCATAGAGGATGATATTTCGCCAGTAAAAGCACCGCTTTCTTTAGCACTACAATCCTGAGCGCTAACAGCGTACAAAGCATCTGAGGCATGTGCCATTCTCTCTAAGTGAGTAAAAGGAACACAAAGGATTACTATTGCTTCACTATTTGAAGATTTTATGTTTTGTTTTAAATCGTTAGAAAAAGATAATCCCTCGTCAAGTTTTTTATTCATTTTCCAATTTCCAGCTACTATTTTTTTTCTCATTCTAATTCATTTTAATTCTAGGATCTAAGGCTGCATAAATTAAATCTACTAGAATATTAATACTTATAAACATTATTGCAATGGTTAAAACACTGCCCATTACTACAGGTAAATCGAGCTGATTTAAAGCATCAACTATTTCTTTTCCTAGCCCATTCCAAGCAAAGATATATTCCACAAAAACTGCTCCGGCAAGAAGACTTGCAAACCAACCGGATACAGCCGTTATGACTGGGTTTAGAGAGTTTTTTAGAACATGTTTACTCAATACTCTATTAAATCCAAGTCCTTTTGCTATGGCTGTTCTGACGAAGTCCTTGGATAATGTTTCCAAGAACGAGGCTCTTGTCAATTGAATTATTACTGCTAAAGGACGAATACCAAGTGTTATGGCTGGTAAAATTAAATTTGATAACGTTAGATATTCGCCTCTTCCGTAATCGTCAACAGAATACAAACTACCAGTCATATTTAAGGAAGTAAAATCGTGAAAAACAAAGCCGAAAATCCAAGCAATTAATATCGCCGAAAAGAACGATGGTATTGACATACCAAAAACTCCAAAAAGTAGAGCTAATTTATCTATCCAACTGTCTTTGAAAATGGCAGCTATAATTCCAATAAATAATCCTATGGCAATGGCTATTAAAATAGAGCTTACTGCTAAAACTATGGTATTTGGTAAGGTGTCTGCAATGATTGAACTAACCGATTTTCCTGACTTTTTAAAGGAAGTTCTTAGGTAAGGGTATTTTATTACTAAGTCGTAGTTTGCTAATGTGAAAAAAGTAAAATAGGAATATTCTTTCGACTCTAAATTGGTATATGATGAAGACGTTTTAGAATGTAAAGATAAAGGCGATAAATCGTTCAGATACAAAAGGTATTGTTCAGGATAAGATTTGTCAAAAGCATACTTTGCTCGAATATTTTGAAGTTGCTGTGCATCTTCTCTCTGATCTAGCATCATTCGTGCTGGATCACCTGGTAAAATATTGAACAGAAAGAACACTACACTGACCACACCAAACATGACCAGAAAACCGTAAGCTAACCGTTTTGTTATAAAATGTAACAATCTAAAATAGATTTTCTAAATCCTGCATATGAGGAAAATCGTTGTGATGCCACTTACCTTTAATTGTTCCACTCTGGAGCAACATTAAACCAGGATTCGAACGAACCATAGTTTTTAAAGTAGTTTCATCTGTAAAGTAAAAATTATACTCGATGTTATTTGCTTCTTTAAACGCTAAAATATTTTCATCACTAGATGCACACAAAGCATAAAATGAAATTCCCTTAGCTAGACATTCTTGGTAAAAGGCATTTATCTCATCCTGCTTTGAAGACGAAGTTTTTTCGATGTTGTAACACACTAGTAAAAATGCATTCTCTTCATCTAAAACAGAATAGGTGTAATCCACACCATCTTTAGAGATTGAAAAATCGTGTATTGGTGGCTCGTAGCCTTCTTGTAAAACAATTGATTTGTCAGTCGCTTCAATGAAGTCAAATTGCTCCCATTTATCTTGATAGTCTGAGGAAAGCATTTCAGAAGTTTCTCCAGTGCTTTTATCTTTTACAATGTATATAACCGCCTCTTCTGTACATGGTAAACCAAGCTCATCACAAGTTTTCATGCCTTCAGTAATGTTATTTCCAACAGCATAAGGTCTGAAATCTTCAATCGGCAGGTGCCTGTAAGTGTGAATTACAAATGCAAAGCAAAAGAAAGTGACTATACCCATCAGCATATTTTCTTTCTTCTGTGTAAAAAGAGGTTTGATGTATTTTTCTCCTAGAAATAAGAATCCGATTAAAACGATCAGAATTACATCTTTTCCGAACGACTCCCATGGTGTTAACTTAACAGCATCTCCAAAACAACCACAATCTGTTACCTTATTGAAGTATGCTGAATAAAAGGTTAGAAAGGTGAAAAATACAGTCATGGCCATTAATGACCAATTAGCAAATTTTGGTCTAGAGCCTATCAGTACCATTACTCCCAAAATGACTTCAACAATACACAAACCAGCTGCCATGACTAATGCCAATGGAATTAAAAATTCTAGATTCAGAACATCGGCAGAAAAATATTCTTCCAACTTATACGAAAAACCTACAGTATCATTAGCTTTTATTAGACCTGAGACTATAAATAAAACACCAACTATTAGTCGAGATAGAAATGTTATATACTTCATTTTAGTTTAATTTTATTAGTGCGAAAATTGAATAATTAATCATGTCAAAATAGTTGGCATCAATTCCTTCAGAAATAAGGGTTTTACCTTCGTTATCTTCTATTTGCTTCACTCTTAGTAGTTTTTGCAATATAAGATCGGTCAGAGAACTTACCCTCATGTCTCGCCATGCCTCACCATAATCATGATTTTTTGACTGCATTAAATCATTGGATTCTTTATAAAATCTTTCATAAAGACTTTGAACCTCTTCACTTTCCATATCTGGTTGTTCTGCAACCCCTTTCTCCAATTGAATAAGGGCGATAATGGAATAATTTACGATGCCTATAAATTCGTTTCTAATGTCCTCTCCTACTTTTTGTGACCCTTTCATCTCAATACTTCTAATGCGTTGTGCTTTGATGAAAATTTGGTCGGTTAATGAAGGTAAGCGAAGAATACGCCATGCACATCCATAGTCTTTCATTTTTTTGATGAAAATATCCTTACATTTGGCAAACGCCACATCGTACTCTTGAATGGTTTGTTCCATGCGTTAAATCAGTCATTTTATAATGAATAAAAATAAAAAATTAAATACATCAATAACGTT
>Ga0209653_1000865_pt1 | contig 25692 bp, 22 predicted proteins | sample SaaInl6LU_22_DNA_FD_184644 | JGI IMG/M metagenome (GOLD analysis project Ga0209653, IMG submission 184644) | Marine microbial communities from expanding oxygen minimum zones in the Saanich Inlet - ESP_116LU_22_DNA (SPAdes) (version 2) | ecosystem: Environmental > Aquatic > Marine > Intertidal...
TAATGGAACAGTGAGCATTGACGGGGCAGTAGTGACCTACACCCCTACTGCTAACTTTAACGGTACCGACTCCTTTACCTATACCGCTAATGACGGTAACACAGAGTCAGCTTCTGCAACCGTAACCCTTACCGTTACCGCAGCAAATGATCAACCAAAATTTGATATGCCTTTAGAGTCAAGTTTACCTGAAAATAGTGAAGAGGGGGCTGCCATAATTCAATTAAACTCAATAGACGTAGACGGAGATGAGTTGTCTTATACACTTTCAGATGATTCGATTATTAAAATTAACGACGGCTATCTAGTTCTTAACCAGGAAATAGATTATGAAAACGCTACAAGTCACTCTGTTCTTATAACAGTAAGCGATGGCGAGCTATTCGATACTTTAGAATTTACACTCAAGGTAGAAAATATCGAAAATGCCTTTACAGAAAGAGATGTCATTGTTGAAGTTTATGATATAGATGAAAGTGGAACCAAGAAATTTAGCTACACTCCATGGACCAACTCCACAGAAAATTCAAACTCCGCAAATCTTCTTTATGAGATCTCTGGAGGTGAAGATGCTGCACTGTTTACAATTGATTCAGCAACAGGAGACCTAAACTTTATAGTGTCACCAGACTTTGAAAATCCATCAGATGCTAATGGTGATAATTTCTACATGGTAACGGTCAGAATTACAAATATTATTGAGGACTCGAAAACTCCTAAATCTGATTTTCAAAATTATGTAGCAGTCCCTGAAGAACAAACCGCAGCTGTAAAGGTAAATGCTATTAGTACGATCGATGGATCGGACACGGATGAGGATGGAATTATCGATTCCGAAGACAACTGTCCAACCACATACAACCCAGGTCAAGAAGATATGGATGGTGATGGTGTAGGTGACGTTTGTGATGATAGTGATATGGATGCGTTTTTTGACGCCTTTGATGAGTGTCCTAATTCTGCTTACGGTGTAACTGTTAATGCTGCAGGATGCGAGATCTTCGCTCTTTCAGAAAACGCGATTGAGATAAATACTTCTTCGGTTCAGTGTCCTGGAATTGCCACAGGTAGAATCGACCTCAGAGCCATTGATTTGGATTACACCTATACAGTCACTCTCAATGGAAGCGAACAGAAAAACCTGTATAGTCACAATGACTTCTCAACATCCTTTTACGCATTAAGTGGAGGCACTTATCAGGTATGTATTACGGTAAACGAGAAACCTGAATATCAAAGATGCTACACCATTGAAATCGTTGAGCCAGAATTACTTCAGGTTTCTAGTTCAATCGATAAATCAGGAGACGCATTGAGATTATTATTGAGCGGATCTGAACGTTACAACATTCAAATCAATGGAGTAACTACTACCACTTCAAGACAAGTTGTTGATATGGACTTGAGTCCGGGTATGAATAGTATCCGAGTATTCACAGATTTAGATTGTCAAGGAATCTATGAAGAAGAGATCTTTGTCTCTGAGGAAGTGATCTTATATCCGAACCCAGTAGAAACTGCCGTTCAAGTCTATGTAGGTGGTAGTGATACTGAAGCACAACTTCGACTTTCAAATATGAATGGAAGCGTCATATTTAATAAAACCGTTCAAGTACCTAGAAATAGAGTTACAACAATGAATCTATCAAACCTACGCTCAGGAATCTATATTCTGCAGATCAGCGGTACAACAGTGAATCAAAAAATCAAAGTGATTAAAAAATAAAAGTCATGAAAAACAGATACTATATTATTATATCTATATTCCTCGGTCTAGCATTAACTTCTTGCGAAAATGAATCAACCTCGTTATTTGGTACCGATAAGTTTGAAGAGAATCTTGACCCTATCGTTCCACAATTAGGTCTTCCGGGAAATGAGACTCGATGTGAAATTGGTGAAATTCAAGGAGAAAATGCGCTCGTTAGTTTTTTCTGGATCTCTACCTCCCCTAGAGATATATTTGACTTAGAGATTACCAATCTCAACACCAATGAAATAACGACCCAAAAGGATATCGATGCCCTTGAAACACAGGTAGCTCTCCAAAGAGGGTATTCCTATTCATGGAGAATTGTTTCGAAAAATAAGTCAAGTGCTAAAACAGAATCTTCGGACACTTGGATATTTTATCTGGCTAATAACAAGATTGAGAATGCAGCTCCGTTCCCAGCAACTGTGATTGCTCCAGAAAATGGAAGTATCATATCACCTACAACAGGTGAGGTTTTTCTAGAATGGACAAGTATTGATCCTGATGAAGATGATTCTCTAACCTACCATGTTCGACTGGACACCGACAATGGAACTACTCCTATTGAAGACTTACAAAATATAAGTACAACAAGTGCAACGATTACTCTTGATAAAGGAGTCGTTTACTACTGGTCTGTAATCTCTTCAGATGGTGCAATTAGCGTAGAATCAAACACTTTCTCGTTTAGACTAGATTAGTAACTAAGGATATCCTAAAGGTGCTGAATAATAGAAATTCAGGGTCTTGATTCTGAGAGATTCTAAGGTACATCTTGGAATCTCTCATTAGTCAAAAATGATTGATGTGACGAGTAATACTCAAGATAAAAATTCATTGAAGACTAATGACGTTTACCAGCAAAGAACATCAATTAGACTTTTCTATGAAACAACTGCAAAATCTGAGCTAGTAAAATCACTAGAGCACATCCTAAGAGATTTAACCAGAGGTACGACATAAGGTCTGCATAAAAGACTAAAACGACTAGTATTTGGGTTATGATGGCGGCATAAAAAACTGCCTTTCCTTGAATACGTTTGAAGAAAAAAGCTAAAAGGAAAATACCTAATACATTTCCATAAAATATAGAGCCTATAATGTTCACTAGCTGAATAAGATTCTCAAATAAACTAGCAACAGAGGCTATCATAATAGCGATAATACCCCAAAGTAGTGTAAAACCCTTCGATAGTTTTAAATCATATCCAGGAGTTTTTGAAGCTGTTACGTGCCGCTTGTAAATATCTAAAGTAGTAATCGTGCCCAGCGCATTTAATTCAGAAGCGGTAGAAGACATAGCCGCTGAGAGAATTACCGCGAGAAGTAATCCTATTAGACCCACAGGGAGGTTATTTAAAATATAGTGAATAAAGACATAGTCCTTGTCGTTTGATGCGATACTTGGATCTGCACGAGCAACCAACTCTTTTGCTCTGTTTCTGAGCTCATTTTCTCTAATATCTAGCTTTTGAATCTCACTTTTTAACAAGACTATTTTAGTGGTCTTAACCTTATTATTTACCTCAAGATATTGCATTTGAAGCTGCTGCTTCTCTTTTTGAATACCGGCTAATTCATTACTTAAGGCTTCGTATTCTACTTGGTACTCTGGCGCTCGTAAGGCAGCTCTAGCTGCCGGATTAAAATGAATAGGAGTCGCATTGAATTGATAGAAAACAAATACCATTACTCCAACAAAGAGTATGAAGAACTGCATGGGAATTTTGAAAATTCCGTTAAAGGCTAATCCGAGTTGACTCTCTCTTTTTGATTTACCAGACAAATAACGTTGTACTTGACTTTGGTCAGTTCCAAAATAAGAGAGGGCAAGAAAAAATCCGCCCGTAATACCACTCCAAAAAGTGTAACGATTGTTGGGGTCAATACTAAAATCTAAGACTTTAAGTTTACCAGACTGATCTGCAATAGTAAGGGCATCAGCAAAGGACACCTCTGATGGTAATCCTGAGATAATCATATATAGGGCGACGAGCATCCCTCCTATGATCACAAACATTTGTTGTTTATGTGTAACATTCACTGCTTTAGTACCTCCACTAACGGTATAGAGTATAACCAAGCCTCCTATCCCTACAACTAATAGTTTTAAAGGCCATCCCAACACTGCAGAAAGGATGATAGCCGGAGCATAAATCGTAATCCCTGCCGATAGTCCTCTTTGAATTAAAAATAATACTGCGGTAAGTGTTCTCGTTTTGGCGTTGAACCTATTCTCTAAGAATTCATACGCCGTTTGAACGTTCAATCGGTAATACAAGGGGATAAAAACCAAAATAATAACCACCATGGCAATGGGAAGACCAAAGTAGAATTGGACAAATCCCATACCGTCATGATAGGCTTGCCCTGGAGTAGACAAAAAGGTTATGGCAGAGGCCTGAGTGGCCATGACAGAGAGCCCTATGGTTACCCAATTAGCCTCTTTTCCGCCCAGAACATAATCCTTAATATTTTGAGAACCACGGGTTTTCCAAATTCCATAGGTCACTATAAATATGAGGGTGGATAGGAGTATGATCCAATCAACTAACTCCATAGGCCTAATACTTTTCTAAGAGATTTGAAGATGATGAATTCACTCCCAATGAAATCATATTCGCAATTAGTCGATACGCTCCTGGCACCCCAGCAGGAAGTTCTCTAAAAAAGCTCAAGCCGGTGTAGACAAAATATCCATCACCTAGAGGAGCAACTAATAAGCTTCCTTGTTTCGCAGCTTCAGACTGGTCATTCATTTCTAGAATTGGAATATAGGATTTGTCCCATCGGTTTGGGAAATACAACCCTCTTTCTTGCACCCAACCTTCAAAATCCTTTTCAGTAATCTTATTTGGAAACGATAAAACCGGATGATTAGGTTGTAATAATTTTACCGTTGCATTCTCTTCGGTCACCCTGTCAGAGGAATTGTTAAGCGGAAATGGTGCAATACTTATCTTATTATTTCCTCTTCTATTTGCTGTATTGTATTGACTTATTAAAACGCCTCCTTGAGTTACATAATCTAACAATTCATTTTTTTTGAGCGCCAACCCTTCTATCACATTTAAGGCTCTGACCCCAAGAATAACAGCCTTATATTTTTTTAGCATGCTGCTAGTGAGTGCGGAAGCATCTATTTCTTCGACATGATATCCTATAGCTTCTAAACTCTCTGGAACCTTATCACCCGCACCCATAATATACCCAAGATATTCACCACTTTTTTTCAAATCCAAACGCACAAATTTCGCTTCTGCTGGCATCAAAACCCGCTGAGTAGGAATATGGTCATAGGTTATAGAAACAAGGTTTTTTCTATATGATTTGGCATTTACATTAGCCTCTATGGTGGCAATGGCTTCAGTTGTATTTTTGGGTGGAGAAACGGCAAATTTTAAGGATATTTGTTTTCCTTCTTGGGCAAGCTCAAAAGATTGTTTCGAAGGTTCAACCTTCCACTCTTTGGGTAGGTACAGACTTATTTCACCTTTCTGATTAGGCGCGAACGATTTCACATTCACTATCACCTCTTTAGCTGACTGATTCGAAAATAGAACTACATCATTTGAAAGAGAAACAGAAATTGGGGGCACCACTTTAAATCTTTCCCATAACTCACCTTTATCTGGTTTTGCATACCTGTATACTAGCGGTAAGTGATAAAGTATTTCAATATCGCCAACGTTTAAAAGAATCTCAGCACTTACAGCTGGTGGAGATTCTGGTAGACCTATCAAACTTTCATCTTCTACTTGATACATACCCAAACTAGGTGATTGATTAAGCCAATAAGGATTACTTGGTGAGGCTTTTTCTGAGATTTCTATCGGAATGCCAATTGTCTGGTTTTTGTTCAATTCTAGAAATTTTTCAATAATAGAGCTCAGCATTTTTGCACCCTCAATTTGAACCTTTTTTACACTGATAAATGGATTGTTACGAGCTAGTAATTTAAGGCTTGTGTTAATCTTTTCTCCAGGGGTGGCATAAGCTGTATTTGTCTCAAACGCTAAGTGTAGACCAGAAATTTCCTTTATTAAATGGATAATCTGTTCCATTTTCTGTTCTCTCCAAAACTTATCCTCTATTTGCTGAATCAAGGTATAAGCTTGAAGCAAATCAGGTAAATGATTTACAGGGTTTGTGAAATCAAAATTCTTTTCAATAGACAAGAGCAACGCTTGAATTTTATCTCCTTCTGGGATCCGTGTCCATGTAGTGTTTATTCCTTCAAATATATCTTGACCTTCTAAAGACTCGCCCTTGAGTAACTCAAGATATTCTATCTCTTCTCCCCTACTATTTAGCCTACCAAAACCTTGACAAAGGTGCTTACTACTAGCCAAAGAGGCTATCTCGTTATTAGATCTGCCTAAACTAGGATAAAACACTCCAATATCTAGGCTAATCAAGCCGTTTTTAGAGGTCTTTTTGAAATTCTCTTGTGAGCCGTAAAACCACCATGAAGTATTAAAAAATATCCGGGAAGGTTGCCAGGTGTCAAGTTCATGGAGTTGCTGGGGATAAACCTCTGGATTCGCGGCCAAATCAAAGGCTTCCATACTAAGCATCGCACTCGAGGTATGATGACCATGTGTGGTGCCAGGGGTTCTATGATCGAATCGATTGATGATTACATCTGGCCTAAAGGCTCTTATCCTTTTCACTACATCTGAAAGCACAGTGTCTTTATTCCAAATTTGCAAGGTCTCTTTTGGAGTTTTTGAGTACCCAAAATCATTGGCTCGGGTAAAAAATTGTTGTCCGCCATCTACGCCTCTAGCGGCTAACAACTCTTGGGTTCGAAGAACGCCTAATAATTCTCTTATTTCTGTACCTATCAAATTCTGTCCACCGTCACCACGCGTTAAAGAAAGATAAGCAGTGTTTGCGTGAGTTTTATGCGTGAGGTAGGAGATGAGTCTTGTATTTTCATCATCCGGGTGTGCGGCGACATACAATACATTACCCAAGAAATTCAATCTTTGAAGATCATGATAAAGCTCCGAACTAGTTTTAGGCTTAAAATCTTGGCCCGAAACAAAACTCATTGTGAAGAGAATCACCACGAAAGAAAGCAATGATCTCATGAGCTTATTGATACCTCTAAAGTTTCTGTGGAATTGCATATTTTTTTGCTTTTGGCACACTAAGTGTTCAAGATAAAGATAACTCTTCAAATACATGCTTAAGAGATTAGGCGAACCGAGCATAGGTGCTCCGATTTCAAATAATCATTCAATGGTTTTCATTGTTTAACTTCGGAGTATGAAAGTGATCAGTTTAAGAGATTTTCAAAACGAAGAATTTTGGAACACGATAACACACTTTGCCGGGTTCATCCTCTGCCTTGTTGGTATTCCATTACTATTCTATTTTAATCAAAACCTCACCAGTTTAAGTTTTATCGCCTGCTTTCTCTTCTCGCTAGGATTATTAATGGTTTACGGCTCATCTTCAGCCTACCACTTTGTGACCGACCAGCAACTAAAAAAGAAACTGCGAATTCTCGATCATATTAGTATCTACTACCTAATTCTAGGTTCTTACGCACCCATGTGCCTGATCGCTCTTTACGATTCATCGGGGTTAACGATATTTTTAACTATTCTAATACTAGCCATAATAGGGACAATTAAAAAATTATTCTTCACCGGTAAATATCGATTTATTTCGCTCTTTTTATACTTATTGATGGGCTGGTTGATTGTTTTTTACATCCGCTCTTTTGTAGAATTAATCGATGTTCGCGCCTTGGTTCTTATAGCTCTTGGAGGCTTGTCTTACACCTTTGGGGTTGTGTTCTACGCACGTGACAAGAAAAAGTATTTTCACGCGATTTGGCACCTATTCGTACTCGGAGGTTCTATATTTCACTATTTAGCAGTATTACTTTATATCATTTAAATGCTTGAACAAGCATACTATAGTAGTAACATCTCGTTTTCTAAAGCGTCTATAAAGCATGAGGTACCTTCGAATTTTTTTCTTGACTTGGGCAACTTTTGGTTGGTCTCAAAAATCAGCATCTCCGCTTATCCTTGAAACCGACACATTAGATCTAGGTCAGAAGCCTATTTTACTCAACGAAGTCATCGTTGGTAGCAGTAATTTATCGGCTTTAGAACTAGTAATGGAATCAAAAAAAGTTATGATGTCTTCGAGCAAATTCGAAGATCAAGAACGTACCTATTTTCTAAGACACTCAGAACTGAACAAGGTCGATTTGAACCTTGACCTCAAGGAATCGACAATAGAACAAATAGACCCTAATTTCATTAATCAAATCACTCAAAGCGTGCCGAAGCAATCTTCTTTGCACACAGAAGCGCTTTATAAACTCACACAAAATGATAGCTTAGGAGAATCAGTGCGCTTACTTCGCGGGTTTGAATTAGAGGAAGAGTCAAGTAAAATTGACGCAGAAAATATAGCAGAATTCTTCATTGAAAAAATTGAAGAGAGTCTGAGTAAGGGCAATTACTTCAAGGTAAAGTCTGGCATATTTGGAGGAAAAATAGAGGAAGATGATATTGATCTCGATAACCTAAGCAAAAAAAAGGACTCATTAACTAGCGATACCATAGTAAGAAGGGAGAAGCATTTAGAAGCCTCTGCGGCAGGATATCAAAGATTAAAAGAACTCAAGAAGTATCAACCTGATGAGTCAGATCCGATCATTACCGTTTATGAAAAACCTAAACGATTCGATTTTCAAATCATTAATTACACCTTATTCAAGGAGCAATGGGTTCATGTAGTAGCCTTCAAAGAAAAGTCGAAAGCACAATTCTATGGAGAGTTATGGATCTCTGAACAAGATAAAGCGCTATTACAGTTCAAATTTATCAATACCAAGCCTTTAAAATCAATAAAGCTTATGGGATTCGAATATTCTGAGCCCAGAGTACAAGGTCAATTCTTATATAAGAAATTCAATGATGGAAACTATCGTCACTATTTCGGCCGACTAGAAGAGGATACCAAGGTAAGTGTCAATCGCCCTCTTTCATTTATTGAAAAAAAGAAGGCCTTAATCGGCGGACGCAAAGTCAATCGTGTCGATCTTGACATTTCTTTTGGGCTAAGTCAAACAGAAGAGTACACCTATATTTTAGCAGAAGGCCACACTGAAGAAATTGATAATGAAAGCTTTGATACGCTAGAAGAGCTCGATTCTTACCCTACTAATTACTGGAAAGATGGAAAGTTCAAAGTAGCTCCGAGTGAAGCGATGAAGAATTTCAGAAAGACGATCCAAGAATAATTTAATCTAGTTCCCTCTAAAGAAGTCTTTAAAATACATTATTTGATACTTTACTGAATTTCTCCAATAGTCCCAGTTATGGGCTCCTGGCCGTTCAATATAAACGTGATCTACTCCTCTCTTGAGTAGTTCTTCATGCATCCTTTTATTATCATCAAAGAAGAAATCGTCATAACCACAATCAAGAATTAAACTAAGATCATCATTGATAAGATTGAGCATATTAATCACCGCATTTTTATCCCATAAAGCTTTATTCTCAGAAATAGGCCCTAGTCGTTTGGCTATATCCCAGTTATCTGGAAATGATCGGATGTCGACCCCGCCACTCATTGAACCTGCTGCTCCCCAAATATCTTGATGTCTAAACGCTAAGTATAATGCTCCATGGCCTCCCATACTTAAGCCCGTAATTGCCCTTTGCTCCTTTTGAGATGAGACCGAGTAATTCTTCTCTACTGCAGGTATTAACTCTTCTACTATGTATGTCTCATATTGCATATGCTGATCAATCGGACTATCAAAATACCAACTTGTATTTCCACCATCAGGACAAACAATTATAAAATCTAAATCGTTAGAAAGTTCTTGAATAATTGGTGCTTTAGAAATCCAGTCTGAAAAGTCACCCCCAGCTCCGTGAAGTAAAAATAAAACCGGTCTCTTTTCATCGGTTGAAGAATAATCCTCTGGAGTTAACACAATATTAGGTATCGTCTTATGCATGACCTGACTATAGACATTTAAAGTGTCTATTTGAGAATAGATCATCCAAAATGATGACAGAAATAGTAAGCAGGAGAAAGTGAATTGCTTATTATAAATCATTATATACTCTTCGAATCTTCTAAGAAGTTAAGTTAATTCACTTGTTGAGAGAAATAAAATTTAAATTTTAGTTCACCATTTTGTTTTACCAAATAAGCACTTTCTAACCATTCATAGTACAAATAAGTCTCTCCATCTGGTGTTGGTGATTCAAGGTTAAATTCACCGACGTGTTCTAGAGAAACGTGTGCAGAGTTTTCATCTAAATCAATTCTTAGATTCTTAAACGTCCGGTTTGATTCAAATTTCCCAAAGCCTTTTACAAATTCAAGAAATTCGTCCAGATTAAACTTTCTTCCAATTTCATAGATTAAGAAATCATCAGTTACATAGTTCTCAAAGCGATCAAGATCGTTGTCGAGTGCATAAAACATGTCATTAAAAATCTCTATGACTTCTTCTTCGGTAACTGTTTGATTCTCACTTTTATCAAAATCGCAACTGATTAGTACAAATGCGCATAATAGGATGGTGTAAATTTTTTTCATGATTAAAGATTGTTTATTGCAAAATACAACTTATATTAGAATCGAACCTGAATCCACTTAAAATGAAAAATATCTTTTTTTTAATCGTAATGAGTTGCGGAATAACTTTCGCTCAGGACATTACTTGGGGAGAAACTTTTAATGCAGATTTTGTTATCGACTCGGCGATGACAACTGACGGAAAAAATTGGCAAATCGCAGCGTCAGGAGACGCTGGCCCTTACGGTAAAGCCTATTTATCTTACTCTTTTACTAACTATTTCGATGCTGAGGGGCAAGGTGAATTTACCGGATTCGCATGGACCCAAATTGGCGAGCAGGTAGTTAACGGATCGCTTCAAGGCCTCTGGAAGAAAGAAGGTAAAATTTTTAAAATGTACTCATTAGACAACGATGCGACCAATGGAGTTTTTAATATCGTAAGTGGAGAAGTTGACTTTGTAGCTAAGACTATGAAGTTCAAGGTAGCCCCCATTAAAGACTAAACATCCGATTATGAATTTAGACAGAAGAAATTTCTTTTCAACCCTTGCATTAGGGGTGGGAGCCTCAGCTTTTCCAAACTTTCTAAGTGACTTTGAAAATCTAAAGGAGGTGCAAAGCAGTGTACCCATCAATAATGAGGAACTCACAAAATGGTTCGATAACATAAAAGGTGAACATCGAGTAGTTTATGATGGAAGTCAACCTCACAATACATTGCCTATTGTTTGGAATTGGGCTTTTTTACAATCCAATAACTCTGTAGGTGTATTTGATAGCGATATGACCGCAATGACTGTATTACGTCATTCAGGAATTGTTTTTGCTTTCAACTCGGCAGTATGGGAAAAATTTCAGCTCGGTGAACTCGTTTCATTCAATGATAATAAGACAGGAAAACCTTCTCTTAGGAATACGGTTTATGAACCGCAAGAGGGGGATATGCCCTTACCACCGATACAAGGAATAAAAGACCTTCAAGATAGAGGATCTCTTTTCTGCGTTTGTGATTTAGCCACTAAAGTTTATGGCTCAGCAGTCGCAGCAAAGATGAATCTAAATCCAGATGAAGTTTATCAGGAAATGGTAGATGGTATTTTACCAGGTATCAAACTTGTACCCTCAGGGGTATGGGCACTAGGTCGTGCCCAAAATAATGGATGTGCGTACATCTTCGCAGGTTAAATCATAAATTAAACACAATGAAAAAAATTCTATTACTTACAATTTTAGGCGTATTCATCTCATGCGCTAACCAAGAAACTGAACAAACTAAGACAGAGATAGCTGCTGTAGATAAACAGTTTAAACCTACCTATACCGATAATTTCAGAATTGGTAACCCCGAGAATATCTTAATAATCGAAAAGATGCATCAGGGTATGATTGCAAAAGATTTTGAAGCAGTCGGAAGTTTTGTAGCCGATAATGCCGTTTTCTATATGGAAGATGGATCAACCATTGAAGGTAAATCAGCTCTATTAGAATTTATGGAAGCCAACTTTACCCAAATCACATTGAAGAATTATTCAGTAGGTGTGAGTATCTCTGTGGTTGGTGAAAATGGTCATGAATGGGTTTTAATGTGGGATCAAGCTGACATAGAAACCCCTGATGGAAACCTTCAAAAAGTAGATTGGATGGATGCTTTTCAGCTAGAGAATGGAAAAATTATAGCCATGAATGGGTTTGTAAAATCTCCTAAATAATTATTAATCTAAATTTATAAAAAATGGAAAAAAATGTTTTTAAAGTGAGAGCACATGATGCTATCGTTGGCGTGTTGTATTTAATTAGTGCAGGTTTAACACTATACACCTCCAACTTAAATTTTATATGGATCGCAGTAGCTGTTGGCGGACTTCAACTGATAAGTCCAATGACTAAGTTTTGTCCAGTTTATTTCATACTAAATAAACTCATGCCCAACACAGACCCTATTCAGAACGGCAAGTAAAGCCTCATGCACTAAAAGATTTAGTTATGCTATAACTTTAAACTGAAAAGTTGAAGACCTTTTTAAGTTGTTTTAAGACTATCAACTCATATCAGATTCACCTCGAAAATTTCTAGTCAAAAAACTAAGAAGATTATTTTGGTATCTACGATTGCGTCGAACCGCTTTTGATTTTGAGGCTCTTTTCTGTTTACGCTTATCATTCACAATACGTTCTAAATCTGTTGCCTTGTCGACTTTTTCATAATCCTGTATTCTAGTACGTCTCATGCTTCAAAATACTTTTCTTATAAATTTACAACCAAAATCGACGTATAAGAGAGGGCATAATAAGAAGATCTGCAAGAAGCGCAGTTAATACCGCTATCATACACAATAGACCAAAATCAGCAACGGCGGGTATACTACTAAAACTAATGACGAAAAACCCGACACCCAAAGAAACACTTGAAATAATTAGTGCTGATGATGTTGTTTCTATGGAATCATTAAGCGCAAGACCTACCTCTTTTTTATTTCTTTGACTGCTTCGAAAATTATGAAGAAGGTGCAACGTATCATCCATAGCTATACCCAGAACAATTGGAGCAATCATTGCCGTTGTTACCCCAAGAGAAATATCAAGCCAGACCATTAATGCCGAAACAGCAAATACAGGAATTAAGTTAGGGATTAGCACAATAAATGCTCTTCTTAAATTCTTGAGATAGATGATGAAAAATATCCCAATCACTAAGAAAGCAATAATAAAAGAGCGCAACTGAGAATACACAACATATTCATTTAATCTAGCAAACACAGTTGCAAAACCATTAATTTCAAGATTTACAGAAGACGCTCCGAAGACCTCTTCAAATTCTTCTTCAATAGCTCGAATGAGTAGACTTATTTCTGCGGATGATAACTGGGGAAAAGCAATGGTGAAAGAGAGCATTTGGTTATCGAAATCAATCAAGTTAAATATTGAACCATTCGAGTTTTCTATAAAGCTCAATCGACTATTTTGAAGGTTTAATTGGTCACTTAAAAACTTCCTCTGAGGGTAACGAGTCTCTAAGAAGTTTACAAGACTATTCACCGAAAAAATAGATTTCACCTGTTCAATATTTCTAAGTCGATTATCGAAAGCAGCTATTTGCTTTTGATTCCGCGTACTAAACATTTCCTCTCCATTTGAGAATTGTAGGTCTAATTGCATTCGAAAACTGCCACCTAATTGTTCTTCTAGAGCAGTTATTTCATTTTTAGCTTTTCCTGCTGAAAGCAAATCCGCTGATTTAGTATCCACAGATATAAACCATGAACTAAATAGAAGAACAGATAAAATGATCGAGGTCGTTAAAATGATTTTCGATTTTGACAAATGACTAAAGGCAAGAATTTGCTTAGTCACATTATCTAGAAAGGAAACTAGATTATTGGGTTTTGAAATTTCATGGTCTCTAACAATAAATTGAACACTTAATATTAAAATCAAGTAAGTCAGAAAGAATGCCATTAAAATACCGAAACCAGCAAGAAGCCCCATTGAGTTAAGGGCCGGTAAACCAGAAAAAGCTAAAGCTAAGTACCCCATGATAGTTGTAAGCGTTGTTAGGCCACAGGGAACAAAACTGTGTTTGACAGCCAAAACAATCCAGTCGATTTCAGACTTCTTGGGATAGGTTAATCTTGATCGATGTAAGGCTTTTACAATATGAACTGCATCACTTAGCGCATAAACTAAAAGAAGAGTAGGTATCAACGCTGAAACCATATTAAGCGGAATCTCGAGAAATCCTATTAAACCCAATAGATAAAACGTTGGAAGAAGAATACTACCGATAACAACACCTATATATCTGCGACTCGGTAACAATTTAAACAGTAGAAAAAGAATAATAATAAATGAAATTGATCCGAAAACCACTGTCTCTAGAAACAGGCCTTCATTGTATGCCTCGTTTAATATAGGAGGGCCAGAAATTATGGATTGCGGATAATTTTCTTTAACAACTGAATTAATAGATTCTATTTCTTTGGATTTAACAGCTTCTATTTGGGTAGAAGGTAGCAGCTGAACATAGAGAAATAGATTTTCACGATTTTCTGAGATGAGCTGGTTAGATAAATCAGAAAACTGTTCTAATAACTTTAACTGAGAAGGATTTGAGCGTTTAGAATCGTAAAGCTTCGTAGGTATTAACTCGCTACCTACATAAAGAGGATAATTTGCATCAAATAGTGAATAGGTCTTAGATACTGCAATATTTTGTCGAAGCGTATCTTGAAGGGCACGCACCAAAGGTTCCTGAACTTTTAATTCTTGAAACTTTATAGGGATAGAAGCTATAATTATTTCATCCGAACCACTGCCCTCCTGAAACGCTTTGTAAGACTCATAGGTTGCATCCTCTTTAACAAACCAAATAGAAAGCGAATTATCTATTTTAATTTTTGAAAGATGATAAAAGCTGAAAATCAAAGTAAAGAAAAGGAAGGCTACTAATAATCTCTTATGCTTAATTATCGCAGCAACTGATATTTCTAAAATTTGATTTTTAGGCATACAGAATGACTATTGCTCGTCTACCAAAACATCATACACGACTACCTTATTCCATAGGTGATTGTAATTTGAAACGAACTTTAGATGAATCGGATCTATCTGGTAAGCATCCTGATCTTTTACACTATCGAAGTAGATAATTAATGAAAGTTGCCAGTCACTGGCAATAACCTCTCTATCTACAGTTGGAGCAGGTTCACCTATAATTAAGTTTTTTACACCCTTGATTGATTCTAAGGTTCCTAAACCCTTTATCAACTCTTGTCTATCAGGTTCAGAATCAGCATTATTCAATGTGAAATAAACATGGTGCAGCATGGCTCTTTCTCGTTCGTTTGATGCTTCCATATCTTGGGCATTTGTTGAATAAGTCAGGGCCGATAAGATGATAAACAGTAATTTTTTCATTAAGTAGAGGGTTGATTTAAACATCCTCAATCTAATCAATATTCTAGACACACAGTAAAGACCAACATTTAAAGAATAGATTCCTCATTTATTTAAGTCAATGTAAATCATTTAAGATCTCCTTACTTTAGCCCATGTGGAAACTCGAATTAATAAATACTTAAGTGAAATCGGTTATTGCTCCCGTAGAGCTGCTGATAAGCTTCTCGAAGAAGGTAGAATCACCATCAATGGAGTTATACCTGAACTTGGAACTAAGATTACTGAAAACGATACGGTCGCTGTAGACGGCAGAGTTGTAGGAGAACGCAAAGAACAACATGTTTACATCGCTTTAAATAAACCTCGTGGCATTGTTTGTACCACAGATCGCAGGGTTGAAAAAGATAATATCATCGATTTTATTAGTCATCCACAGCGAATCTTTCCGATCGGACGCCTCGACAAGCCTTCAGAAGGGCTCATACTTCTAACCAGCGATGGTGACATCGTTAATAAGATTCTACGCGCACGAAACAATCACGAAAAAGAATACATCGTCAAGGTCGACAGGCCCATCGATCAAAAGTTTATTTCGAAAATGAGTAATGGTATCCCTATCTTAGGTACTGTTACCAATAAATGTTTTGTTGAACAAGTGGGCCCAAAAACCTTTCGAATCATATTAACACAAGGGCTTAATCGCCAGATTCGACGAATGTGCGAGTATCTTGATTATCGGGTAACCCAATTGAAACGCATCCGAATCATGAATATTGAATTAGATTTACCCTTAGGCAAATGGCGTGATTTGCGCCCCGAAGAACTATCAGAACTAAATAAGCTTTGCGAAGAAAGCTCAAAAACAATTTAAACCTATGAAACTTGTCAAACTATTATTAGCGCTTGTAATTTTATCAAGTTGTTCTACAAAAACAACCACCCTAGACGAGGTACAAAAATTTATTCAACTTGAAGAAACCAGAGATATCCTATTTACCCTTGCAAGCGATGAAATGAAAGGCCGAGAGAGCAGTAATGGCGGATATCAAATGGCGACAGATTTTGTCACTAATTTCTTCGATGAAAATGGGATTGAACCTTTTTATCCCGAGTACAGAGATTCCTTACAAACCAAAGAGGTCTGGAGTTATAACCTAGTTGGTCGTGTAGGAACATTTGATAATGAAAAACCAACCATACTCATCGGAGCACATCTCGATCACATCGGTATTAATGAAGAAAATCAAGAAGATCCTATTTTTAACGGAGCCAATGACAACGCATCTGGGTCAACCGCGGTGCTTCAAATCGCAAAATTCCTGGCTACAAAAAAGTGGAATCAGAATATTCTGGTAGCCCTTTTCGCAGATGAAGAGAAAGGGCTTAGAGGTGCTGCTCATCTTGCAGAACGACTAAAGCAAGAAGGAGTAAATCTCTCATATATGGTGAACTTCGAAATGCTTGGAGCGACCTTAACTACAGGAGAAAATCAGGTTTACATGACTGGATATAACCTTTCAAATATGCCACAGAAAATGAATGTCTACGCTCCAAAGTTTGTACAATTTCTACCCGAGGCAAAACAATACAATCTTTTCAAACGATCAGACAATTATTCTTTTTACAAAATCCATAATATCCCGGCACAGACCTTGTCTACCTTCGATTTTAAAAATTATGATTATTATCATAAAGCAGGAGACGAGGCTGAGAAGTTGGATATTACGAATATGAACCAGGTGATCAGCACTTCTACCTATGTATTGGCAAAAATGCTCGAAGAGGAGGTTTCAATTAATCTTTTAAGCCAGGAGTAAATAGCTTTTAGCAAAAACTGAAGTAAATACCTACAACCTGTTCCGGCTAATTGTTTTGTATCTTGTTGATAGAAAATAAGATAGCTATGAAAAAAACCGTGACACTTTTAGTGATTGTCCTTGCATTGTCATGCAGTAAAAGTGAGGATATTGAGTCACCGACGTCTATCACTTTTGAAAACTCGGGTAAAATTTACTTTGAAAATAACATATGTAAATGTCCTCAAGCGACTATTGGTGATCAAGACAAAATTGAAGGTATCGTATATACTGCAGTAAATAATGCTTCAATACGGACAGAACTCTCAAAGGGAAATATTTACCTTTGTACAACTCTGGTAACGGATATGTCTGGAACATCAAACCCCTTAGCTAACTTTTTTAACGACAACTCATTTAATGGAAATATTGGCTTCTGGGATGTGTCTAACGTAACCAATATGGATGGTATGTTTTTCAATGCAGAGTCGTTTAATCGAGACATAACCCATTGGGATACCTCTAACGTCGAAAATATGGGGAGTCTTTTTAAAAACGCCTCTTCATTCAATCAAGATATTAGTAATTGGGACACCTCAAAAGTCACGAAAATGTTAGATTTATTTGCACTAGCCAAGGCCTTTGATCAAAACATCAGTAGATGGGACACCTCAAGTGCGACTATTATGGATGGCATGTTTAGAGAAGCTATTCTGTTTAATCAAGATCTTTCATCTTGGTGTGTAAAAAACATTGATCTACTCCCTGAAAACTTTGCTTTAGAATCAGGCTTAAGCGAAGAACACTTCCCAGTTTGGGGAACATGCCCTTAATCTATTGATATTTAAATCCTCAACTTTGCAAATTTTATTTTTGTTTAGATTATTTTAAATATCTTTAAACAAAATTAATTATGAAATACTGGATACTATCTCTAATTTTCATTGCTTCGCTCTTTTACTTTGAAAACTTCGAGAAGCCTCTTAGTCAATCAGTCTCAGGCAAGGCCTACTACTATTCTAAAACCAAAATGGATTTAGGGAATTGGGGTGCCCGAATGAGTGAGGCTCAAAAAAAACAAATGGCAAGTCGATTAAAAAATCGCTTAGAAAAAACATATATACTAACTTTTAATCAGTACGAATCGTTCTTCAAAGAAGAAGAAAAGTTAGATGCTATAGGAGGTGCAACCGATACTTGGGGGGCAAATTTCTCAAGAGGTGATCAGTACAAAAACCTAAAAGATTCTACCCTTATTCAGTCACAGGAGTTTTATGGGAAGAGATTTGTCATAAAAGATGAATTACCAAAAATCAACTGGGTTAAAGGAAATGAAACGAAGCAAATAGGAAACTATCTCTGCTTCAAAGCAGTTGCAACAATACCTACTGAAACACTGAATTGGTACAGTTTTGATTGGAATGATCTCACTAATTCTGGTAGTGACGAAGTTCCTATGTCGACCATTGAGGCGTGGTATACCTTACAAATACCATTAGGCCACGGCCCAGCCGAATTCTGGGGTTTACCAGGTCTTGTTCTCGAAGTTAGTACTGGTAATACTACCATCCTATGCTCTGAAATTAGTATCAATACCAATGACCAAGACCCAATAGCGATTCCAAATAAAGGTGAAGAAACTTCTATTGCCAGTTATCGTAAGGTAGTTAAAGAACGTATGGCAACGATGAGGAACAGCTACAGTCGAAGAAGAAATTAACATGAGTCGTTCATTATTTAGAGAAAAGGTTCTAGTAATCGCTCTCGTTTGTTTTTCTTTCTCAACAAATGCCCAACTTAAATTTGAAGGTATTGTTAGAGACAGCATCAGTCAGCCTCTAGAAATGGCCAGCATCGTTCTTCTCAATTCCCAAACAAAAGAAATGGCCAGTTATGGCCTAACTACAAGTGAAGGTAAATTCTCATTAAAAGTTAGTCCTAATACCAATTACAACGTTCAAATAAGTTTTTTTGGCCTAAGAACTCTTAAAGATAGTGTACAGATTAAGGAGATAGATTTTTACAAAGAATATGATTTAAGGAATGATATTGTTCTTGAAGAAGTAGTAGTAAAACTGCCTGTTTCTGTTAGAGGGGATACTATCGTATACGATGCAGATTCCTTTAAAAATGGATCTGAACGCAAATTAGAAGATATCATCGCTAATCTACCAGGTGTTGAACTAAACGAGAATGATCAAATTGAAGTCGAAGGAAAAGTCGTTAATAAACTATTAGTAAATGGAAAAGAGTTTTTTGAAGGCGATACTAAACTTGGAACAAAAAATATACCCTCCAACGTCGTTGATAAAATTCAAGTACTGAGAAACTATTCTGAAGTCGGTCAATTAAATAATGTAAGAAGCAATCAAGACAATGTTGCCATCAATATCCAACTGAAAAAAGGAAAGGATAACTTCATTTTTGGTGATATCAAAGGTGGATTCGGTAAAGCGATTGAGGATGAACTATACCTAGCACAACCAAAAATATTTTATTACAGCCCTGACTTTACTCTAAATTTTATTGGAGACCTGAATAACTTAGGAGAAATAGCGCTCTCAAGAAGAGACATTAGAGGGTTGACAGGAACTTTTAGACAAGTTGATAACCGCAGTGGCAGTAATATTAATCTTGGCAATAACGAGATTTCCTTTAATACTAATGAAAATAATGCTCAAGAAATAACCAATCGCCTAGGTTCTACTAGTTTTAGTTATTCTCCCAACCCTGGATTAGATATTACAGGATTCTTGATTTATAACCAAAGCGATGTAACAGGTAGAGAACGAAGGTTGATTCAGTACACCAGTTCTTTAGTAGAAATACCTGACGAATCCACTGATCAGATTAGCGATGAAGCCACTACTCAGGCCATTATCAAGTTAGGAACTAGTTATAAACCCAACTTTAACAATCAAATTGACTACGATATCTACGCCCGATTTTCTGATGATAGTCAAAACCTATCTACATTATCATCGGTTCTGGGAAACACCATAGAAAAACAACAAGTTTCGCCTTTTAGAATTAATCAATCACTCAATTACTATCTCACTATTGATGATAAAAACATTTTATCCTCAGAGACCCAACTCCAAATAAGTGAAGAAGATCCGTTTTACAATGCGATAATTCTGGGTAAAGATGGAGAATCATCTGTTTTTACTAGTACTGCACAGGCTTTAGGGTTTAAATCGTCTGAACAAGGTTACAACATCGGGCAAAGTAGAGTTATTAAAAGCGCCCAAATCGATTCTAAAATTGAGTACTACCATATACTCAGTAATAAAGCCAATTTAAACTTTACGGCAGGAGTCATTCGAAGTCATCAAGAGTTTGACTCTGATTTATTTCAAAACATCTTAAACACTGAATTTAGACCTTCAATTGAGGATAGCGCCTTAAAATTAAACAACCAAACTGTCTATGATTTCAGTGATTACTACCTTAGCGCACATCTAAGACTTCGAGCGGGTATTTTTACTATAGTACCCGGTCTTTCTCTTAGACGTTATCAAATATCTAATGAGCAATTTGGAGAAATAAATTCGCAAGCGTTCACCCAGGTTCTGCCAGACTTTGAAACTAAAATGCAGTTTAAGACTAGTGAATCTTTAACCTTTAATTATCGAATCATCAACCAATTCACAGACGTTTCAAGAATTGCACAAGGGCTGGTGATGAACAATTACAATAGCTTTCAATATGGCGAACCTGAATTAACCAATGGTTTATCTCATAATCTAAGTCTACTCTATAACAGTTTCAATTTATTCAATAATACAAACGTATTTGTAAGAGCCAGTTACACAAAAAATTTAGATCAAATTAGATCAATTACTGACTTTGATAATATCATTCGAACAAGTACATTTTTCAACTCTCAATTTGCTGACGAGAGTACTAATCTTTCGGGAAGAATACAAAAAACAGTAGGTAGAATTAGATTGAGTACGCGGGCTAGTATTAATTACAGTAAGTTAAACCAATTTATACAGGGTGTTCAATCACTCAACACTTCATTAAATCGAAGTATATCTCCAGCAATTAGTACTAATTTTCCATATGCTCCAAACTTAAGATTAAGTTATAATTATGGTCTAACTACTAATAATCAAGGGAGTCGAGAAACCGAATTCAAAAGAAATTCAATTACCAGTTCCTTTGATGCTTATATCAAGAAGAAAATAACCTTCAACCTTGATTATAGTTATAACGCCCAGGACGATGGGATTAATGAAAGACAATTCTTTCAAAGTTTAAATGCCTCTTTATTTTATCGAAAGAATAAAGATGCAAAACTCGAATACGAAATCCGAGGGTCCAATCTTTTAAATATCGATGCGCAAGTCAGAAATAGTGCGAATAATCTTTTGGTGTTTTCCGCTGAAACCTTCATACTGCCACGATTCATAAGCCTTAGATTTATATACAATTTATAGGCCACACATCATCCATTTCTGACTTACCTTTGTAACGTTCTCAAAAGGGGTGCTTTTTTAAGGCTGAGATCATACCCAATGAACCTAGAACAGGTAATGCTGTTTAGGGAAACCGAAGCGAATGCTTCAAACAATTATTCAATTACTAATCAAGAATAATTACCTCTTTTTATTCGTTTTAAATTTCTTTAAAATGAAGAAAAATCTACTTTTCTTATTCTTGTTTGTAAGCCTAATTACAAAGGCTCAAGAACGACTATTGTCTGGAAAAATTGTTAATCAAAGTAACGAACCACTAAGTGGTGCAAGCATAATTGTAAAGGGATTAAACAAAGGGGTCGCTACTGATGTAGAAGGTAACTTCAAATTGCGTCTCACCGAGGGAGCTTACACGCTACAAATCTCTTTTATCGGATATCAATCTAAAGAACAAGAAATCAATCTAATTACTGATGACTCGATTCTAATCATCCTTTCATCGAATGAATTCATTCTTGATGAAGTACTAGTGAGTGCAGTTCGAGCTAATTCAAACACTCCAGTTACTTTTACCAATTTTGATAAAAAGGAAATCGCTAAGCGAAATCTAGGACAAGACATTCCTATTCTATTGAACTACCTCCCTTCAGTAATTTCATCTTCTGACGCTGGTGCTGGCGTCGGATACACCTACCTCAACGTTCGTGGATCTAACAGCGAACGTATCAATGTTACGATTAATGGCATTCCTTATAACGACGCAGAAAGCCATGGTACTTTCTGGGTAAACTTGGGAGATTTCGCCTCTTCTACAGAAAATCTTCAGCTACAACGAGGCGTAGGAACCTCAACCAATGGATCTGGAGCTTTCGGTGCAAGCCTAAATATTTTGACCGACGCAATGGCCGATGAAGCCGGAGGTGAAACCTCGAATTCTTTTGGGTCATTTAATACCCGTAAACACACAGTGAAATTCACTACTGGCAGAATTAATGAAAACTTCGAATTATCAGGAAGGCTATCAAATATTTCGTCAGAGGGGTATGTAGACAGAGCCTTTGCAGATCTCAAATCGTATTTTCTACAAGCAGCATATAGCGACTCCAATCGACTAATCAAAGCCATCACTTTTGGCGGCAACGAACGCACCTATCAATCATGGTATGGTCTTGATCCTCAGCAACTCGCTGAAAACCGTAGACAAAATCCATACACCTATGAAAATGAAGTAGATGATTATGGGCAAAATCACTACCAACTACATTGGAACGAGATAATAGACAATCACTGGTCAACCAATCTAAGTCTAAACTATACCAAAGGTTCAGGGTTTTTTGAGCAATACAAAACTGAGGAGAATGCTTCTGACTTTAATAACCTAATTATTGACGGCAGCGATCTTATTGTAAGAAGATGGCTCGACAATGATTTCTATGTTGCTAATTTCAATGCCAATTACTCTAAAGAAGATTTAAACACCATCAGTGGTGTTTCGTACAGCAATTACAAAGGAAATCATTTTGGGGAAGTGATTTGGGGAAGTCATCTAGCAACTAACACTTCAATCAGAGATCGCTACTACTTCAGCGATGCCTTAAAAAAAGACCTCAGTTTCTTCTCTAAAACAACTTTTACAATTAGTAATAAACTGTCTGGTTATTTAGACCTTCAAGGACGTTTTGTCTCCTATCAGACATCAGGCCTAACCTCTGATCGAGCTCCAATCGATGTTGACTCTAATTTCAATTTTTTCAACCCAAAGGCCGGTTTTATTTATCGCATAACTGAAAATAGTGACCTCTATTTTTCATTTGCACGAGCTCACAGAGAACCTAATAGGAACGATTTCGAAAACGGCGTGAGTACTGCTGAGAGACTTGACGACTTCGAGCTAGGATGGCGTTACAGGAGTGAGCAATTCAAATTAAACGCCAACGGTTACTACATGAACTATACTGATCAACTTGTACTTACTGGAGCTATTGACGACGTCGGTGCGCCAATAAGAGCAACTAGCGGAAAAAGCTACCGATTAGGATTCGAGTTAGATGCTGATTATAAGATATCTAATAGCTTTAGTCTCCAACCTAATGCAGCATTCAGTGCCAATCGCAACCAAGACTTCAAAGCATTTGTATTCGGAGAATTGAAGAACCTTGGAGACACTCCATTATCATTCTCTCCAGGAATAATTGTAGGTAACCGATTCACCTATACTGCTGACGAACATTTTCAATTAGCCTTGTTGTCTAAGTACGTCGGTGAACAATACATGAGTAATCTAGGGAGTGAAGTTTCAAGTCTAGATGTACTCGATGGGTATTTTACCAGTGATCTAAATTTGGTTTACCAAATTGAACCAAATTCGATCTTCAAATCAATCATTTTTACCGTTCTTTTTAATAATATCTTCAATGCAGAATATGTAGATCGAGGCTATTACTATACCTATGATTATTCGGGAGGTAATGGTAAAACAGTCACCGCTGATGGGGCAGGGTATTATCCTCAAGCCACAGCAAACTTCTTAGCAGGGGTGACCTTTAAATTTTAATCACCGTACTACAATCGAAATCGATTTGGCCGGTGTGTTTGCCTTCTAAAATTCCATACATTGGTAATAGAATTTTCAAACACATTCGCCTTTTATGGCAAAAAGAGATCCCTACGCCGCACTTCGAATAAAAGAGTTCAATATTTTTTTAGCGCTTCGATTTGTTTTGGTTTTTGCTTGGTCGATGCAATTTATTGTGGTTGAATGGCAAGTTTATTCGCTCACTAAAGATCCGCTTTCTTTAGGACTTATTGGACTCATGGAGATTATACCTGCCTTAGGTATGGCTCTTTTTGCAGGCCACATAGTCGATCAAAAAGAAAAGCGAAATCTATTTCTATGTATCATCGCATTATTCTCTCTAATTAGCCTAGGGTTATTTCTTATCTCTAGTGATTCAATATCTTGGGACAAGAAAACAATACTTTACTCCATCTACGCCTTTGTGTTTTTTGGAGGGTTATTGCGCTCTTTCTTTGGGCCAACCATCTTCTCATTAATAGCACTGATAGTTCCTAAAAAAGTATACCCGAATGCTGCGACGTGGAGTAGTTCAACTTGGCAAATGGCTTCGATTCTAGGACCTGCGATTGGAGGATTCACGATTAATTGGATCGGAGTTCACTGGTCACTCTGCATCATATTTATTCTAGTGATGATTGCCTTATTTCTAGGATCCTTAATTAGCCGAAAACCTGTGATGAATCCCAAAATTGGAGAGCCTGTTTTACAAAGTTTGAAAGAAGGAGTACGCTTTGTCTTTAACACTAAGGCCATCTTAGGAGCACTTACTCTAGATATGGTTGCTGTACTTTTTGGTGGTGCAGTAGCACTACTCCCCATCTTTGCTCAAGACATCTTAAAGGTCGGATCTGAAGGTTTCGGAATACTAAGAGCAGCCCCAGCAGTCGGTGCCTTTTTAACGATGCTTATTACTGCCTATATTCCTATTAGTAAAAATGCAGGCCTAAAGCTACTGATTGCCATTTTTGGGTTTGGTCTATCTATTATCGCTTTTGGGCTTTCAACGATTTTCTGGGTTTCAGTAGTAGCGCTCTTCTTTAGTGGAGTAACTGATGGAGTCTCAATGGTGATTCGTCAAACCATTTTACAACTCAAAACTCCAGATCACATGAGAGGAAGAGTAGCCTCGGTAAATACTATGTTTGTGGGTTCATCGAATGAACTAGGAGCATTTGAAAGTGGAGTGACTGCAAAATTAATGGGCACCGTAACCGCTGTTATCTTTGGAGGCAGTATGACCATTTTAACAGTGATTACCACTGGCGTCATCTCTCCCACCTTTAGAAAATTAGATCTTGAGAGTGATCTTGATGCTCACGAGAAAAGTGAATAATTAAGCAAGATCTTTAATTAGTTCGAGGGCTTTTTCAGCCTCTGATTCTAACACATAAAGTTCTACTTCATCGGGCAAAGTTCCGAAACCAGCTAAACGCCCAGACTCATTAATGTTTTTGATAAGCGGTATAATTCCCTGCTCCTTTAAAGATTGTGCAGCTCCTTGAACGATAATGGCACTACTAGTCAAAATTCTTACATGTTTGTTCATGACTAAAAGATAACACTAATTTACAATAGACTATCATCTAAAAACTTTCAGCTTTTTAGTAATGAACAAGTAAAGTAATAACCATAGGGTGCCAAGAGGTAAAAGCCATAATACTAATAGGAAAAGACT
>Ga0209653_1000869_pt1 | contig 25664 bp, 18 predicted proteins | sample SaaInl6LU_22_DNA_FD_184644 | JGI IMG/M metagenome (GOLD analysis project Ga0209653, IMG submission 184644) | Marine microbial communities from expanding oxygen minimum zones in the Saanich Inlet - ESP_116LU_22_DNA (SPAdes) (version 2) | ecosystem: Environmental > Aquatic > Marine > Intertidal...
GTGTTTACTGTGTACAGAAATACCATAGCCATCATCCCAAACCGATATTACCAATGGAATTTGCAAAACTCCCGCAGCATTAATTGCTTCAAAAAAGTGACCTTCTGAAGTGGATGCATTGCCGATTGTTCCCCAGGCAATTTCATTGCCTTTTTTGGAGAAAGATGTCCAATCTTTTAGGTCTTTATTATCTCTAAAAACTTTTGATGCTTGAGCTAATCCAACTAATCTAGGCATTTGTCCGGCAGTACACGAAATATCAGATGCAGAGTTGTATTGTTCAGTCAAATTTCTCCAGCTTCCGTCTTCATTTAAGGATTGGGTTGAAAAGTGGGCAACCATTTGACGTCCGCCAGATTGTGGTTCGGCATCAATATCTGCATGGCCATAGAGAGCAGCAAAAAACTGTTGAACAGTTAATTCGCCAATAGCCATCATAAATGTTTGATCACGGTAGTAGCCTGAGCGAAAATCGCCTTTTTTAAAGCAGCGCGCCATGGCAATTTGTGCCAATTCTTTTCCATCGCCAAAAATTCCAAAACTTCCTTTACCAGAGAGAACTTCTCTACGCCCCATTAAACTCATTTCTCTGCTTTTACATACTACTTTGTAGTCGTTGATAACAGATGTTGTGAAATCGTTGTAGGTGAGTTCTGATGTTTTGGATACTTTGGTTGTCATTTAGCCTAGGATTAGATTTCGCGAAATTAAGAAAAAAGAAACTTATAGAGTTAAGTCAAGTATTACAAATACTCCAAAAACAACTGAAGCTACTCCGTTTGTGGTAAAAAAAGCTAAATTAACTCTGCTCAAATTTTTTTCAGAAATTATAGTGTGTTGATAAATAAGTAGAATAGAAAATAAGAAAAACCCTATCCAGTATATTAAAGTGCTTTCTAGCTGCATTCCTGCAAAAAATAAAACTGAAAATGTAAAGAGATGAAAAAGTTTACTCAAATTTAATGCGCTTTTTCTACCCATTAAAACAGGAATAGAATTGAGTTTATTTTCCTTGTCAAATTTATCGTCTTGAAGAGCATAAATAATATCGAATCCAGACACCCAAAACAAGACCGCTACTGAAAAAAGAATAGGAGCTAGGGCAAACTTTCCTGAAACTGCTAAATACGCACCTAATGGCGCTAGAGCTAATCCTAAGCCTAAAATAAGGTGACAAAATGAAGTAAATCTCTTTGTGTAACTATATCCTAAAATTACCAATAAGGCAATTGGCGACAAATAAAAACAAAGCGAATTGATAAAATATGTTGTGACTATAAAAACTACGCAAGAAAACACCACAAACAGTAATGCTGAATTTGGTGTAATTACTCCTCTTGGAATTTCTCTTACATTGGCTGTTCTTGGGTTTTTTAAATCTATTTCTCTGTCAATATATCTGTTAAATGCCATAGCTGCAGAGCGGGCAAATACCATACAAACTAATACTAGAAATAGAGTAGTGGCATTAAAGCCAAACTGACTACTTGCCAAGAAAAAACCGATTAATGCAAATGGTAGTGCAAATACAGTATGACTAAATTTAATTAATGAAAGGTAATTGTTTAGTGTTGTCATTTTTAACTTATTTGGCCCAAACTTTTCTTAGGATTAATTGTTTCTCTGTTGTGTTTTCTGATATTTTTAAGCAGTAAATAGGGTAGAATTCGCCGCTTTTTAGTTCGACGGAAACAGTCCCAAAGCGTTTTTTGATTTCTAGTGTTATTGACTCATCCTCTTCCTTAATGAATTCATTTATTTTTGAATCGGTTAATGTCTTTCCATTGATTGAAATTATTTCATCATCTACCGCAATACCTTTACTATCGGCTTCACATGTGTTTTGAATCTTTTTGATAATATGTTTGCCATTTTGAACGATTGAAATGAAACCAAACTTTTGGGCACTCAATGATGGGTTTTTTGTTTTCACCAATTCAAAACCAACGTATGAAAGAGCATCTTCTAAAGTTGGGGTATAATCTTCAGTACCATAAACATGATTGTTAAATACTTCACTAACTTTCAGTCCGCCATAGTTCACGCACAACTGTTGAAAATCGTCTTCCGTGTAGCCACTTTCCAAATAATTTTCATACAATTCCCTCATCACTTCATTAAGAGAATGTTTTCCATTTGAATGTTCAATTATAAACAAGTCAATCATCAACATGCATAAAGCTCCGTCAGCATAAATTGAGGTCTTTCTGTTTGGAATTCCAAGGCTGTAACCGTCTAGCCATGTATCAAATGCACTATCGGCAACAGAAAGATTATGTCTGCCATCATTTTCATAATGGCGTTTTAAATTTTCGTTTTGCGTTTTTATAAATTGTTCCCAATTAAACACTTGCCCTCGTTTCAGCATAAGATCACCCATGTAGGTAGTAACGCCTTCAGCAACATATCCTAATTTCGAATAGTTTTCTTTTGTATAATCATAGGGTAACATTTCTTTTGGACGAATGGCTTTTATATTCCAAGTGTGGTAAAGTTCATGAGAACATATTCCTAAAATATTATCGTATTTACTTTCAAATACACCCTTATCATCACCCATTAATATTACAGTTGAATTGGTATGTTCAACGCCATGATAACTTAAGTATGGCGTTATTTGAAATAAGAAATGATACTCTTCAACGGGAAGGGTTTTAAAACATTCTACTTGAGCTTTAGTAAAAGCAATAAAATCGGTTTTAATCTTTTTGAAATCTGGATTACATTCACCCTGAATCCATAGGTGATAGGTGACGCCATTAAGCTCATAACAATCGTGAATTAAACTGTTTGAAGCAATAAAAGGAGATTCGGCTAATTGGTCGAAATTATTTGCGGACAGTACACCTTTATCATCGGCTTTCATGCCACAAGCTATCTCATAATCTGAAGGTATATCCAATTCAACTTTACAAGGTGTATTTTCTCTACCAATAACATACATGCAACAGTTTACAGGATTTACGTATAGTTGTTGCTCATCCAAATAGCTGGAGCCAGCATCCAAAATATTGGCATAATAGTTATACGTTACGGTTACCTCACTTGCATTTTCGCACTCTACTTCCCAACAATCTTTTGTAATTTTTTGAAAAGGCAATTCATTTCCATTTTCATCAAATGCATTCCATTTTTGAATATTTTTCGCAAAATCAGCTAACTCATATCTACCAGGTCTCCATGCAGGAAGCTGAAAACGAAGATTTTTTTGTCCATTGGTAGTCACATTTAAATCAATATCAATGAGGTGTTTATATGCTTTTTTGTAAGAAAATAAGTAGTGTATCATATGGATTGAATATGGGTTCAAAGATACAGATTCTTAGTTGAAAACTCTGTTAATAAAGTTGATGGACTTACTAGCTTATTTACTAGTGCTTTTTTATTTTTACACTCCCATACTAACTCAGACCAATTTAAAGCTCTAAAAATGGCAGAAAATCAATATACGGAAGATAATATTCGCTCACTCGATTGGAAAGAGCATATACGTCTTCGTCCTGGTATGTATATTGGAAAGTTAGGAGACGGTTCGTCTTCTGACGATGGTATCTATATACTTATCAAGGAAGTTATTGATAACTCAATTGATGAGTTTGTTATGGGTAATGGAAAGACTATTGAAGTCTCCATCAGAGATAAAAAAGTTTCCATCAGAGATTATGGCCGTGGCATTCCACTTGGAAAAGTTATTGATTGTGTTTCTAAGATAAATACCGGTGCCAAATACGATTCTAAAGCCTTTAAGAAATCGGTTGGTCTTAATGGTGTAGGTACTAAAGCAGTAAATGCATTATCCAGTTATTTTAAAATTCAGAGTATTAGAGATGAACAAACTAAGCTCGCTGAATTTGAAAGTGGTGCTGTTACAAATGACGCGCCTATTGAAAGTTCATCTTTGAGAAAGGGTACTAAAGTGAGCTTTATTCCAGATCATGGTATATTTGGTAATTACCGTTTTCTCAATGAGTATGTTGAGAAAATGCTTTGGAATTATTGTTACTTAAATACTGGGCTTACCATACTTTACAATGGCGAAAAATTTTATTCCGAAAACGGTCTAAGAGATTTATTAGAACAAAACATTGATTCTAAAATAGTTTATCCGATAATTCACCTCAAAGGAGAAGATATAGAAATATCAATGACTCATTCCCAAAAGGGATATGGTGAGCAGTATTACTCTTTCGTTAACGGACAGCATACCACTCAGGGAGGTACACACCAAGCTGCATTTAGAGAAGCAATTGTTAAGACAGTAAGAGAATTTTACGGCAAAAATTTTGATGCTGTAGATATCAGACAAAGCATTGTTGCTGCTGTAAGTGTTAAAGTGATAGAACCAGTATTTGAATCGCAAACTAAAACAAAATTAGGCTCTAACGATATTGGTCCTGGGATGATGACAATCAGAACCTTTATCAATGATTTCATAAAAACTCAATTTGATAATTATCTGCATAAAAATCCTGAAACGGCAGACTTGCTGTTGAAGAAAATCATTGAAGCAGAAAAAGAAAGAAAAGCTTTAGCTGGAGTTAGAAAATTAGCAAAAGAAAGGGCTAAAAAAGCCAATCTTCACAACAGAAAACTAAGGGATTGTCGTGTTCATTATAACAATCCTAAAGATGAAAGAAGATTGGATACCACTTTGTTTATTACAGAGGGAGATTCAGCAAGTGGTTCAATAACTAAAGTAAGAGATGTTAACACTCAAGCTGTTTTCAGTTTAAAAGGTAAGCCACTAAATTCATACGGCTTAACCAAAAAAATAGTTTACGAAAATGAAGAGTTTAACCTTTTGCAAGCTGCATTAAACATTGAAGATGGTCTAGAGGGATTGCGTTATAAAAATGTAGTGATAGCAACCGACGCCGATGTTGACGGTATGCACATCCGATTATTATTAATCACTTTCTTTTTACAGTTCTTCCCAGAACTCATCAGAGAAGGATACCTGTATATCTTGGAAACGCCATTGTTTAGGGTAAGAAATAAGAAAGAAACCATTTATTGTTATTCAGATTCTGAGCGAGTTGACGCCATGAATAAGTTGGGAAAAAAGCCAGAAGTCACTCGATTTAAGGGACTAGGAGAAATTTCACCAAACGAGTTCAAGCATTTTATTGGAAAAGATATCAGACTAGAACCGGTTATCATTGGTAAAAAAATGAGTGTAGAAGAATTGCTATCCTTCTACATGGGAAAAAATACTCCAGAACGACAAGAGTTTATAATAGATAACCTACGATTTGAAAACGATAAAGAATTAGAAGATAGTTTAAACACATGAGTGTAGAAGATACTTCATTAGAAAATAACGATTTACCAAAGGATATTTCCCACATTAACGGGATGTACAAGAATTGGTTCTTGGACTATGCGTCTTATGTTATTTTGGAACGTTCCGTTCCACTAATAGAAGACGGTTTAAAGCCAGTGCAAAGAAGAATATTACATTCTCTAAAAGATTTAGACGATGGTCGTTTTCATAAAGTTGCTAATGTAGTTGGCCACACTATGAAGTATCATCCACATGGTGATGCGTCTATTTACGACGCAATGGTACAAGTAGGTCAAAAGAGTTTATTACTTGATTTACAAGGAAACTGGGGAAATACACTAACAGGTGATAGTGCAGCCGCGGCGCGTTATATAGAAGTAAAATTATCCAAGTTTGCTTTAGAAGTTGTTTATAATTCAAAAATCACTGACTTTGCTCCTTCATACGATGGTAGAGGAAGAGAGCCTTTAGCATTACCAGTCAAGTTTCCTTTACTTTTGGCACAAGGTGTTGAAGGTATAGCCGTAGGACTATCCACAAAAATTCTACCACATAATTTTATAGAATTAATTGATGCTTCCATTAAAATTCTCAAGGGAAGCAAACCAAAAATTTATCCCGACTTTCCGAATGGCGGAATGGCAGACTTTTCCAACTACAATGACGGAAAAAGAGGCGGTAAAGTAAGAGTTAGAGCAAAAATATCTGTCGAGGACAGTAAAACTTTAAAAATTAGTGAAATACCACACGGAACGACCACCGTTTCATTAATAAATTCTATACTAAAGGCCAACGAAAAGGGTAAAATCAAGATTAAAAAAATTGATGATAACACATCTGAAGGCGTTGAAATACTAGTTTATTTACCTTCAGGAATATCGCCTGATAAAACCATAGATGCGCTTTATTCTTTCACCGATTGTGAAGTCACTATCTCACCTTTAGGATGTGTAATAGAGAATAACAAACCCAGATTTATGGGGGTGAGTGAGATGTTGCAAGTTTCCACTGACAATACCTTAGACTTATTACGAAAAGAGCTTGAAGTAAATCTAAAAGAGTTAGAAGAAAAATGGCATTTTTCATCTTTAGAAAAAATATTTATTGAAAATCGTATTTACAGAGATATCGAAGAGTGCGAAACATGGGAGTCTGTTATTGAAACAATTGATGTTGGTCTAAAGCCTTTCACCAAAAAACTTTTAAGAGAGGTTACTGAAGACGATATAATTCGCTTAACAGAAATAAAAATCAAACGAATTTCTAAGTTCGACTCTTTCAAAGCCGATAAAGACATTCTTTCGCTTGAAGACCAGATTAGTGCTATTAAAGATAAATTGGCAAATCTTGTTGACTTTGCCATAGAATTTTTCAAGACCCTTAAGAAAAAATACGGTGAGAATAGAGAAAGGAAAACGGAGATAAAAATGTTTGATAATATCATCGCTTCCAAAGTAGTTGCTAAAAACCAAAAACTCTATGTTAATAGAGAAGAAGGTTTTATAGGAACAAGTATGCGAAAGGATGAATTTTTGTGTGATTGCTCTGATATTGATGAAATAATTGTTTTCAGAAAAGACGGTAAGGTTGTCGTAACAATGGTTGATAAGAAAACTTTTGTCGGTAAAAACATTATTCATGCTGCTGTTTTTAAGAAGAAAGACGAGCGTACAACGTATAACTTGATTTATACTAATGGCGTGAATAAAAGCTCTTACATGAAGCGTTTTCAAATTACAAGTTCAACTAGAGATAAAGAGTACGATTTAATCAAAAACAGTAAGGGAGAAATTATTTACTTTACAGCAAACCCTAATGGAGAAGCTGAAAAAGTAACCGTTCATCTAAAAGCATTACAACGCCTTAAGAAGTTAAAAATTGACATTGATTTTTCTGAATTAGCTATCAAAGGAAAATTATCATTGGGTAATCTTGTTTGCAAGACTCCAATAAAGAAAATAGAGTTGAGAGAAGAAGGCGTCTCAACATTATCAGCCAGAAAAATTTGGTTTGATGATATTGTAAATAAATTAAATGTTGAAGAAAGAGGTGAATTTTTAGGGGAGTTTGAATCTAATGATAAGATTTTGGTCGTACATAAATCAGGTATCATACAACTATTGAATTTTGATTTAAGCAGACATTTCAACGAAGATATACTTCTGATTGAAAAATGGAAACCGAATCAACCCCTTTCTGCCGTTTATTTTGATGGTCAAAAAGAATGTTATTTTGTTAAACGTTTTCTAGCAGTGGACAGTGAGAAAGCAACAACCATTATTAGCGCATCAAAAGGCTCTTATTTAGAAATTATTTCTTCGCATCCATCACCTGAATTTTACCTTACCTATGTTAAAGAAAGAGGTAAGGAAAGAAAAGATGAAACAATAATTGCTAATGAATTCATTGCAGTAAAAGGCGATAAAGCACAGGGTAACAAATTAAGCTCTAAGAAAATTCAGAAAATCGAACTTATTGAAGCTGAAATAGTAGAAAGTGAGCCAATCTCAACGGAAGAAGAAACCGATGAAGCTATTCAGACTGAAGTCAACTCAGACGATAACGAAGTTAAAACCGATAATTCTGGTGACTCAAAAATCATTATCGAAGAAGATAGCACAGATAATCAGTTTAAATTAGAGCTTTAAATCTGGCCTTTATATTAGCTATATTTGTACCAAACGTTTACTTTTATGAAAAAACATTTAATACTCTTTTCCTTTCTTTTATTTACAGGCATTATTTTTTCACAAAGCAGTGATAATTTAAACCTTGTTGGTTCTCTTAACTATCCTGGGACTGAATGTAACGATGTTTGGGGATATGCTGACTCAACTGGTAGAGAATATGCTCTTGTAGGGCTACAAAATGGTTTCTCAGTAGTAGATATTTCAGATCCATCTAACCCAACAGAATCGTTCTTTATTGCTGGTGCTCAATCCATTTGGCGAGACATCAAAGTATGGGATCATTATGCATTTATTACAGCCGATCAAGGTTCCGATGGACTATTAATCGTTGATTTAAATGACTTAACAGGTAACACTTATTTATATACAACACTAGATAATAATGGAAACTATATGTTTACCCATGCTCATAATATTTACATAGATGAGACTGGAAAAGCTTATATTTTTGGTGGAGACATTACTTTAAATCCTAATACAGCAGGGGCATTAATTTTAGATGTAACTAGTGTTTCTATTTCGGCTACAGATACTGTTTTGCCAATAATTCGTGGATTGTTTGATAACTTTTATTTGCACGATGGTATGGCTAGAGGAGATACCTTGTGGGGGGCAGCAGTTTATGAAGGTAAATTTTTTGCTATTGATGTTTCAGACCCTGCAAATCCAGTTATTTTTAATGACAGTTTAGCCTTTCATGAAACACCAAATCTATTTACTCATAATTGCTGGATTTCTGATGATGGAAATACACTATATACTACTGATGAGAAAAGTGGTGCATATATAACTTCCTATGACGTTTCAGACTTAGATAACATTGAAGAACTTGACAGAATACAGTCATCGCCTTCAAACGGTACAGTTATTCCTCATAATGCACATGTTTTGGGTGATTATTTAGTTACATCATACTACAGAGATGGGATAGTTGTTCATGATATATCATACCCAAACCACATGGTTGAAGTGGCTCATTATGACGCCTATTATGCTGGTGGAGATGGCTTTGACGGTTCGTGGGGAGCATATCCATATTTACCCTCTGGTTTAATTTTATCTTCAGAGATAAACAGTGGATCTAATGGCGAGGGATTATTATTGGTTCTAGAGCCTGATTATGTTCCGGCTAGTTTTTTGCAAGGAGTAATCTCAGATTCATTGAATGGTACCCCAATCGATGGAGCTTTAGTAAGATTTTTGACTTATGACGTATTATCAACTTCATCAAATATTGTAGGCAACTACTTTTTTGGTATTGACGAGCCTAATACTTACAATGTAGAGTACAGTAAAAATGGATATTTTACCGATACGCTTCAAATTACTTTAATAAGTGGTGAAGTGGTAACGCAAAATGTAAAGTTACTTCCTCAAAATTCATTTTCTAAAACAGGGCAAGTAGTAAATAGTGCTGGACAAGGTATTCCAAATTCAAAAATACTTGTTACTAGTCCATTCTTTACAGATACAGTAATTACTGATAATAATGGAGAATTTACATTGGACACTTTGTTTCAAGCTAGCTATACGGTTTATGTTGGGAAATGGGGTTTTGAAACTACATGTGATGAAATAGGTTTCTTTAATGATAGCGTTTCATTGACTTTGGTGTTAGACTCTGCTTATTACGATGATTTTACTTTTGATTTTGGCTGGGAATCAAGTGGAAATGCTTCTTCTGGTTTTTGGGAATTAGGAAATCCAAATCCTACCATTGATGAAAATCAGATATTCAATCCATCCAATGATATTGATAGTGATTGCAGTGTGAATGCTTACATTACTGGTAATGCGGTTGGTGGAGGCGCAGGTGCTGATGATGTCGATGATGGATATGTTTTACTTGAGTCACCACTATTTGACTTGACGGGCTACTACAATCCTGCTATTAAATTTTATCAGTGGTTTGCTAATGGTGGAGGTTGGTCAAATGCTAATGATTCCATGAATATTTATTTAGATAATGGAGAAAACAAAGTATTGATTTCATCTGTAGTTGGTCAAATGAATAACTCGTGGGCTGAACTGAATATTAATGTTTCTCAGTTTATTAATGCCACATCACAGATGAAGTTCTCGGTAAAAGTTACGGATTACAACCCAGACAATCACCTTTCAGAAGGAAGTATTGACGGTTTTGAAGTTTATGAAGACACTATCAATCCACTTTCTATCGCCACATACATCGTGCATAGAGACTTGATATATCCTAATCCATCAAGCTCAATTATAAATATTCCAATAGAAGGTGTTAAATACATTTACAACTCAGCAGGTCAGTTACTATTAACAACACGAAATAAGAAAATTCAAGTGAGTAATCTTCAGCCTGGCATATACTTTGTATTGATTGATAACACTTATTTGAAATTCGTTAAGTTGTAAAACAATAAATTTCATATGCAGGTTCATGTAATTGAAAGTAAAAGAGGTAAAGAGATTCTTTTGGATGTAAATCTGAATAGTGACGCCAATAAGCCTTTAGTCATTTTCTGTCATGGATTTAAAGGCTTTAAAGACTGGGGGCCCTTTAATGAGGTATCAAATCAATTCGTTAATGCGGGATTAAATTTTCTGAAATTCAACTTTTCTTATAATGGCGTGACCGTAACGGATCCTCATAATTTTGTTGATTTAGAAGCGTTTGGAAATAACAATTTCTCGATTGAACTTGAAGATTTAGAGAGCGTAATAGATTGGGCCGTTACTAATTTACATAATCAAGTTAATATTGATCAAATCTATTTGATGGGACATAGTAGAGGAGGCGGTATATCTATTTTAAAATCATCAAAAAATACACGTATTAAAAAGGTAGTTTCTTGGGCTAGTGTTTCTGATTTTGAACGTAGAATAAAAAACGATAAACTAGACGTGTGGAAAGAAAGGGGAGTTGCTTATGTTTTTAACGGAAGAACAAACCAGCAAATGCCGCTTTATTATCAGTTTTACGAAGATTTTATGAGAAACCGTGATTCTTTATCAATAGAAAAAGCATCCCGTTCTTTAAATATTCCAATTCTGATTGTACATGGTACTAATGATGAGACAGTTAAATTTGAAGAAGCTGAAGAATTACACTCTTGGATTGACAATTCCCAGCTTTTAAAAATAGAGAATTGTGATCATGTTTTTAACGCAAAACATCCGTTTGATTCTCATAATACACCTAATGAATTGAAATTGGCTATAGATAAAAGCATTTCATTTTTTATTGGCTAAATTTATTGCTTCAAAGCATTTAACCTAAATATGAACGTTTTATTAGTTGACAATTACGACTCCTTTACATTTAACCTATACCATCTTCTTGAAGATATGGTTGAGAATGTAACTGTACTAAGAAATGATGAATTGGATTTTAAATTCGTAAAGTCATTTGATAAAATAGTATTGTCACCAGGGCCAGGTTTACCTTCAGAATCTGGTCAGTTAATCCCATTTATTAAAGAATTTTACAAAACAAAAAGCATTTTAGGAATTTGCTTAGGTCATCAAGCTATTGCTGAAGTATTCGGGTCTAAACTGCTTAATATGAGCGAAGTAAAGCATGGCGTTAAGTCTCATTTGGATTATTTTGATAAGACTGAAGTTTTATTTTCTGGCCTAAGTGAAAATACTGTTGTTGGTCATTATCATTCTTGGGTAATAGACCCCAATTCCATAAGTAACGATTTACAAATTACTTCTAAATCAAAAGATTTGATAATGTCTATTAGTCATAAAAATTACGATGTAAAAGGATTACAATTTCATCCCGAATCAGTATTGACAACTCAAGGCTCGACTATACTTAAAAATTGGATAAACTCTTAATAATCGTACCAATCTTTTTTTCTTTCCCATTTTAGGTCTTGAAGTACAGAAGCTTTTACTCGAATTGTAAAATTATAGCTTTGTCGATAACCAAAAGGAATCCATTTGATGAGCATTTCCCAACAATGTAAATCTCGGTAAAGATTTAGAGACGTATAACTCAAGTCCTTGGCGTCAAAATCATAACCTGAGTTGAACCCAATTTTCCATTTTTCAGTTAATTTTAAATCTCCAGAGAAATTAAGGGATTGGGTTAGTGCTTGACTTGCTGATAACTTATTATACGATAAGGTGTAATTAACACTCAGATTCCACGGGATGTCAAAGTCCAAATAATCGAGCCAGTATGCGGTTTCACTGTTGTCATTTTTACCCCCACTTAGCCTGAAATTCAAACTTGTATTAGCATTTATCAATCGGGCAGGTAGATAAGTTTTAGAAAAATAAGAAGTATTAATACGCTGACCATTGTCACCTTCTTGATAAGGATCATAAATGCTATTATATGTTACATCAAATTTGTTTAACAATCTGGTGCGGCCATTTATTCTGATGTAGGATAAGTTTAGTGAATCTGATAGAAAGTTGTAATTAGCAGAAATGTTAAGGCTTTCTATGAGTTTTATTTTTTTGATTGAATTTACAGTATCATTTGTACTTGTTTTCATTTCTAACAAGTTCCCAATTGAAAGATTAAGGCTATTACTCGCTTGCTGACTTGGATAACCGTAAATGCCATTTTGATAGTTAGAATAGACCTGTGTAGTCCCTAATGAGTCAATTTGAACTTCGTCATAAAAATTATAGTTTGAAGATGAAAAATCAGGTGTAAAATTGAAATTAAAACTTGGGCTGATTACGTGTCTTATGGCTTTTAGCTTGCCTTTAGAAAAATTAAAGTTTCCATAGAGTTTAGTATTTCCAGAAATATTAAAACCGTAATTGTAAACCCTGTTAAAACCCGTAATAGTATCCGTAAATACTTGATTGTTTAGCCATTCTTTTTCTATTCGATTAAAATACCATCGTTCGGTATAGTTAAAAGAAGGAGAGAAGGTAAAATATTTCATTGCTTTAAATGATGTTGACACTGGAATTCTGTGCTGAACACCATTTCTAAATTCAGATAATGTTGATTTGTTAAAAAATAAAGAATCGGCTACTGAAACGGTATTGTTTAGATTAGTGGAGTAATTCACAGCAATTTTATCATACCATTTTCTAGAAGAAGATTTATTGAACTTTTTAAAAGGATAAAATCGATTAATAGTGTAATTAACTTCTGGAAGATTTAAATCAACATTTTTTGTAAGTGTATTCTGGCGATGCCTAACATTAACCGATAAGTTTGAGTTCGCAAATGTTTTAGAATAGGAAATACTAGACTGGAAAGTATTACTCAAATAATCGCTATCGGAAGTTGAATTGTTTTGTTGAAAGGAACTACTACCAGCATTTATGTTGGCAGAAAAACGACTTTTAGGATTTGATTTTGGATCTTGTTGATGTTTCCATCGAATAAAAAAGTCTCTTTTGTCAGTATTATTTCCTAATATCTCGTTGCCACTCTTTAAGCTCGAATAACTTATATTAAAATTTCCGCTGTACCGATAGCGCCTTTTGTAATTAGAGTTTAATTTCAAATTCCACGAGCCTTTACTGTAAATGTCTCCAACTAGAGATAAATCCATATAATCACTCAAAGCCAAGTAATACCCTCCATTTTTTAGAAAGAAACCTAGATTAGTAGATTCTCCGTAAAACGGAAAAATTATCCCAGAACTTTGTTTTTGTTCACTTGGAAAAAAACCAAATGGTATTGCTAGAGGAGTAGGGACACCACCAAATTCTAAAATTGCTGGTCCAGTAATAATTTTTTTGTTGGGAATAGTCTTGATTTTTTTTGCTCTTATGGAAAAATGAGGAATGTCGTTATCGCAAGTTGTATATCTTCCGTCAGAAGTATAAACAACATCATCGGGGTTTTTCTTTACCTTTTCGCCAAGAATATAGCCTTCACCTTCTTGAGTTTTTACATCCTTAATAATACCTTTTTGGGTATTGAAATTGTAGGTTATTTCTTTGGCAATGAAGCTTTTTCCATTCTCAGTAAATTCTGGGTAACCATAATTTTCGCCAGTTGAATCATTGACGAGGCTTTTCGCAAAAACAATATTCTTATCCGAATCGAGTTCAATATATGCTGCTTTTAAAACGATATCGTCAAATTCGATTACGGCTTCATTAAAAAGAAAAACTTTGTTATTAATTAAATCATAATCAATAGAATCTTTTGCGAAGCTATTAATCTTACTTTCAATAGCATTATCAGATAAAAGTGAATCATTGGAAGGTTGAAAATCGACATAAGTTTCTTGTGCATTGCTTGTTGAAAAAAGCAACAATGTGAGTAAAAAGCAGCAAAGAAAATATGCTATTTTTGAATGGTATATAAAATTGTTTGTATGATTTTCCAACAACACATGAATTTATGCCCAAAACTAATCAATTCTACTATTTAAAGCACTGAATAAATGAAACGCATATTTTCTGTTTTTCTTATTCTTCTACTCATTTTTAGTGTAGACCATGCATTTGCTCAGAAGAGTGTGCTTAATACAGTAGTGATAGATGCGGGTCATGGTGGTAAAGATCCAGGAGCTTTGGGTACCGGTAAGTATAATAAAACAGAAAAAAATATTGCTCTTGATGTTTCTTTAAAGTTGGGTAAATATCTAGAAGAAGGCTTTCCAAATATGAAAATATTATACACAAGAACGACTGACGTTTTTCTAACACTAAAGGATAGAACCGATCTTGCTAATAATGCTAATGCAGATTTATTTATATCTATTCATTGCGATTCATTCACAAAACCATCTGCAAAAGGCTCCTCTTCGCACGTGATGGGGTTGCGATATACCGAGGCTAATTTAAGAGTTGCTCAAAAAGAAAATTCAGTAATGTATCTCGAAGATAATTACAAAGAAAATTATGATGGTTTTGACCCTTATTCTCCCGAAAGTATCATCGCTTTTTCCTTGAGTCAAACAACTTTTTTAGATCAAAGTATATTAATGGCACAAAAGATTCAGGAACAGTTTAGAGATAGAGTCAATCGAGTAGACAGAGGGGTTAAGCAAACTCCATTATGGGTTACCAGAGCAACCTCAATGCCAAGTGTATTGGTAGAGTTAGGTTTTATTTCCAATGAAGGCGAAGAAGAATTCCTTAATTCTGATGCAGGACAAACCTATATGGCCTCAGCAATTTATAGAGCAATAAAAGAATATAAAAGAGAGCTTGAATTATCAGATTTTCTAGAAGAGAACATAGTTGAAAAGCAACTCAATAAAGAGGTCGAAAAAATTGATTCAACAAAGTTGTTTAAAGAACAAGAAGAAAGCGTTCAAAAAGATATTATCTTTAGAGTTCAAATTAGTACTTCACTGCAACCAAAAAAAATCAGTGATGTAGAAAACTATAAAGTGTTTAATTACGTGGAAAAAGACATATATAAGTACACAATTGGTGATGAAAACACTCTAGAAGATGCAAAAGAATTACGGAAGATAGCAGTTAAAAATGGCTATACAGATGCATTTATAATTGCTTTTCTTAAAAATAAAAAGGTAAGTATTTCGACTGCTATCGAGTACCAAAATAATAAACATATACAAAAATGAAATCAGAAGTGAAAATTGGGTTAGTCGGTCTAATAGCTATTTTAATATTAATATGGGGTATTAACTTTTTGAAAGGGAATAACATATTTGGAGACTCAAATAATTATTATGCCATTTACAGTAACATTGATGGTCTTGAATCTTCTTCGCCTGTTAGGATAAATGGACTAACTGTAGGAAATGTATCAGAAATTTATTTTCACCCTAGTAACACTGGGGATATCATTGTTGAATTTACATTAAATGACGATATCCGTTTTCCTATAAATACAATCGCAAAGATTTACAATTCTGATATTATGGGCACGAAAGCAGTTCAGTTGATTTATGGTAATTCAAACTCTTATGCTTCTATAGGAGATACCTTGTTTTCAGATGTTGAAGACGGTCTGAAAGAAGAAGTAAATAAGCAAGTTTTACCACTTAAAAATAAAGCGGAAGAATTAATTTCATCTATCGATTCAGTAATGACCGTTATTACGACAGTTTTGGACAAAGATGCTAGAGAAAGCCTTTCGGGAAGTCTGAGAAGTTTAAACAGAACGTTTAGTACTATGGAATTAGCAATGGTTAAATTAGATAGTGTCATTTATAAAAATGATACTAGAGTTTCTAATATTCTTCTTAATGTGGAGTCAATAACCACAAATCTTCACAACAACAACGAACAGATTAGCAACGTTATTAGAAATTTTGAATCAATATCTGATTCTCTAGCAAAGTCTAATATTAAAAATACAATCTATAACTTAGACAACTCTTTATCCAAGTTTGATAAAATATTACAGAAAATAGACAATGGAGAGGGAACTATTGGCTTACTCTTAAATGATAAAGAGATGTATAATAATTTAACTAGCGCTTCAAAGCAATTAGACTTACTAATTGAGGATATGAAAAAATACCCCAAACGATACGTTACGTTTTCTTTGTTGGGCGGTAGAAGAACTTCATTTGATGTTTCTAAAGACTCTGTAAACTAACTGAAATGATACAGCAAATCATATTTCTACTTTTATTTATTGGTTTTACGGCCTTATTTACCGTAAATATTAGACAGATTAAAAGGAATATTAACCTTGGGAGAGAGGTCGATAGATCGTCAAACTCAAGAGCACGTTGGAAAGAAATGATTAGAGTTGCCCTTGGGCAATCCAAAATGGTCAGTAGACCAATAGCTGGATTTTTACATATTTTGATTTATGTAGGATTTGTTATCATAAACATTGAAGTTATTGAGATAATTATCGATGGTATTTTTGGAACACATAGGGTGTTTTCATTTTTAGGTCCAGTTTATGGTTTCTTGATTGGCTCATTTGAAGTCTTAGCAGCTTTAGTTTTGATAGCTTGTGTTTTCTTCCTTACCAGAAGAAATATCATGCGCATTCCTAGATTCTTGAGTAAAGAAATGAAAGGATGGCCTAAAACAGATGCAAACCTTATTTTAATATTTGAGGTAGTATTAATGTTTGCCTTTTTACTCATGAATGCCAGTGATGCTCTCTTAGTGGCTATGAATTCTGCTCACTATACAGTTGAATTTTCAAATCCGATAAGTCAATTTCTCGTTCCTTTCATCAGTCATTTATCAGAATCAAATTTAATTTTCATTGAGCGAGCTAGCTGGTGGTTTCATATCGTGGGTATATTAGCATTTCTGAATTATCTAGTTGTATCAAAACATTTACATATCATTTTAGCATTTCCAAATACCTATTATTCAAATTTGGAAGCAAAAGGAAAGTTTGAAAATATGGATGCGGTTACCAACGAGGTAAAAAAGATGCTAGACCCTAATATTGACCCATTTGCAGTTACCGAAGAAGTTGCGCCAGAACGTTTTGGGGCAAAGGATGTAAAAGACTTAAGCTGGATACAATTAATGAACGCATATAGCTGTACTGAATGTGGAAGATGCACCTCGGAATGTCCAGCAAATCAAACAGGAAAACTACTCTCTCCAAGAAAAATTATGATGGATGTTAGAGACAGGGTAGAACTTGTAGGAAAAGGCATTAAAAAAGAAGGAGAATCATTCAATGATGGTAAATCGTTACTAGATTCTATTTCTAAAGAAGAATTATGGGCTTGTACATCATGTAACGCATGTACTGAAGCTTGTCCAATAAATATTGATCCGTTATCCATAATTGTGGATTTAAGAAGGTATTTAGTGATGGAAGAATCTGCAGCGCCAATGGAACTTAATAATATTTTTGCCAACATAGAGAATAATGGCGCACCATGGCAATTCTCTATGTCGGACAGATTAAATTGGAAGGATGAATAATAAAGTTGATTTAGAAGAAAAGATTGTTGATGGGCAATACATAAGCCCTGTATTGCCAGATAGCATTAAAAATTATTTGATTGATATAGACGGTACAATTTGTGATGATATTCCAAATGAAGAACCTGAACGTATGGCTACGGCTGGATTATATCCAGACGCATTGAAAACATTGAATAAATGGTATAGCGAAGGACATATTATTACTTTCTTTACTTCAAGAGTTGAAGAACACAGAGAAGTGACAGAAAAGTGGTTAAATGAAAATGGCTTTAAATACCACGGCTTACTCATGGGTAAACCAAGAGGAGGAAATTATCATTGGATAGACAATCATTTGGTCCGTGCCACAAGGTTTGACGGAAAGTTTACAGATTTAATCGAGAAAAAAGTAACTATTCAAGTATTTGAAAAATAAGATATGAGTCAATTAACAGTACCAACAATGGCTGAACTTATGGCCAAAGGAGAAAAAGCAGACGTTCTTTTTTGGGTAGGTTGTGCTGGAAGTTTTGATGACAGAGCAAAAAAAATAACCAAAGCTTTTGTAAAATTATTAAATAAAGCAAACGTGAAATTTGCAGTATTGGGTACTGAAGAAAGTTGCAGCGGTGACCCAGCAAGACGTTCTGGAAACGAGTTTCTGTTTCAAATGCAAGCCTTGAGTAATATTGAAGTCATGAATGCTTATGAGGTGCAAAAAGTCGTTACTGCTTGCCCACATTGTTTTAACACCCTTAAAAATGAATACCCAGAACTTGGTGGTAAATACGATGTTGTACATCATACTCAATTACTCAAAGAGTTATTAGATCAAGGGAAGCTGACCATTGAAGGTGGTTCATTTAGTGGTAAAAAAATTACATTTCATGACCCTTGCTATTTAGGAAGAGCCAATGATGTGTATGAGGCACCAAGAGAATTAATACAAAAACTTGATGCTGAATTAGTAGAAATGAAGCGATGTAAGGCAAAAGGCTTATGTTGTGGCGCTGGTGGTGCTCAGATGTTTAAAGAACCTGAAAAGGGCAATAAAGACATAAATATTGAGCGAACTGAAGATGCATTGGAAGTAAAACCAAACTATATCGCTACTGGCTGTCCGTTCTGTAATACCATGATGACAGACGGTGTGAAAAACAAAGAGAAAGAGGGCGATATTCAAGTCTTAGATATTGCTGAAATGATTGCTCAAGCTCAAGATTTATAGAATGTACATAGCTTATTCAGAAGTCGATAAAAATGCACGAATTTGGATATATCAATCCGATAGGAAACTGAATGCCGAAGAAAAAGAAGATATTACTTCTCAACTTACTGATTTATGCAATAGTTGGAATGCACATGGAGATCCTTTAGCCTGTTCGTTTCAGATTCACGATTGGTTTATCTGTTTATTTGTTGACGAAAGCAAATCAAATGCCAGTGGCTGTTCCATTGACAGTTCAGTAGCCGTCATTAAGTCAATTGCTAGTCAATACAACTTAGATTTTTTTAATAGACTAAATATTGCTTATTTGGAAGGTGATAAAACGAAAGTATTACCATTAAATGAATTTAAATCACGAATAAGCTCAGATATGTTAGTTTATAATAACTTAGTAAATACAAAAGCCGAATACGAGAGCAATTGGATACATCCCATAAAAGATTCGTGGTTAGCAAAATTTTTGAAAAGTTAATTGTCCCAAATATCTTCTTTAGTAGAAACACGTTCATTAAAGCGGTCTTCAAAGCCGTTAAGCCTCTTCCATTCGTTTGGAAGTTCTTCAATAGGGTAAATTATAGAATTAGGTAATGTTTGAAAGGAAATTCTATTGATGGTTTTTTCACTAATTCCTATGTTCATTTGGCTACAACTAATGGTATTAATCCCCGTTATTTTATCTTCTTCATCTTTAATAACATAAACGGTCTGTCCATTGCCTTTGACATTTATTTTATAAAGTTCATTTCGTTTAAAGAAACCCGTCATATTTTTTCCTTTAATCTGATTGTATAACTCAAGACTATCTTTAGAGATGATGAAGGCATTTTTTAGCATTTCTAACTGCTCAATAGCATTCTCTTTTAGGTATAAAATAATATGCTCACTACTAAGCTGATAATCGTCTGACCATAAAATAGGATTTCTGAAGAGTTGTATAGTAGAATCTCTCATGAAATAAATAAGTTCTTCGGCTTTTCCTTGTAAATTTTCACTGTAAAAATTAGCCATTGTAAAGGCTTTTATTTGTTGATAGTTCAAGCTATCAAGGTTTGCCACAATAGTATCAGAGTGAAGAAATAGGGTGTCTTCTTCAAAGTCAGCAACGAGCAGTGGTGTTTCGGTTATAATTGAACTATCAAGATTTTCAAAATATTCTGCTTTGTTTCCATAAATGGAATAATCGTTCAAAGTATCTTGAATTTGGATATTATTAATGGCAAGTCCATAGCCTTTATTTCTGTCGTAATAGAGGCTGTCTCCAGAGAGTTTTTGATTATCGCTCCACATATAGGCATTATTACTAAATTGTGAGCGATCGGTTAGGGTATTATACCAACCGTTTTCACAATATATTAGGTTGTTATCAGATGTAATTCTTGTAGGCCCAAAGAAATAGGCTATTTCACTTTCGGTATTAAAATGAAGTGTATCACAAGTAATGAGATAGCTAGGATTGGTAAGGGTAACATTATCTTTAAAGATTAAAAAATTGCTTTCCGATATATAATCGCCTTTATCACTCATTAAAATATTATCGCGATTAGTGATTTTTGCCCTGGAGTAATAGGAGGCTATATTGGTTTCTAAGTAATAATGAATTTCATCGGTAAGGAGCTTCATTGTTTTGTCTTTTAAAACAATATCGTCTTTTACAATAGCTTTTTGCTTAGCACCGTCATAATTTAGCTTTTTACCGTAAAGGTGAAGTGTATCCCCTTGATTAATGTGGATATTCCCAAAGGCCTCAAATCGATTTTCTTTAAAATAATACCATGCACTATCGCAGTTCATAATAGCGCCATTGTGGTTAAAGATTACATTTCCAACTAATCGTCTTATATCAGGGTAGCTTTGTTGGTCAAAGTAGGTGTAGTCTGCATTAATTATTTCAAGCCGAGTCCTTTCTTGAGCAAATACAACATTTACTAGAATCATTAGAAATGTTATATTTCTTATTAAGGTCAATGGTATTATCTATTTAAAGTTTGTGTTCTATCTGGTCCAACAGATACAATAACAATCGGTGTTTCTAATTCTTTTTCTAGAAAATCAATATAATCATGCAGAGCTTGGGGAGCATCTGATAGGGTATTCAGTCCAGTTAAATCTTCTGACCAAGCCTGTACTTCTTTATAAACTGGCTTAATTGTATCTTCAGATGCATCAAATGGTAAATAGTCAATCAATTCTCCATTGTATTCGTAATGGGTACAAACCTTAATGGATTCTAAGTTACTAAGTACATCTGCCTTCATCATCATTAATTTAGTAACGCCATTGATGGCAATTGCGTATTTCAAAGCTGGTAAATCAATCCATCCACATCTTCTTTTTCTTCCTGTTGTTGCTCCAAACTCATTACCTACTTTACCAATAAACTCGCCTACTTCATCGAATAATTCAGTAGGGAAGGGGCCACTTCCAACTCTAGTGCAATAAGCTTTAAAAATACCGTATACGTCTTTAATTTTGTTGGGAGCAATTCCTAATCCAGTGCAGGCTCCGGCAGAAATAGTATTTGAAGAAGTTACAAAGGGATAAGATCCGAAATCAATATCGAGTAGAGTGCCTTGAGCACCTTCGGCTAATATTTTTTTACCGTCTTTTTGGGATTTATGGAGGTAGTGTTCGCTATCAATATGTTGGAAAGATTTTAAGGTTTCAATGCCTTCAAACCATTCCTCTTCAAGCTTCTTTAGGTCAAAATCCATGAAGTCATCGTTCAATAAACGACTGTGCTTTTCAACGAGTTTATCGTAGCTATTTTTAAAGTTTTCTGAAGAAATGTCACCAACTCTTAAACCGTTTCGTCCTGTTTTGTCCATGTAAGTAGGACCTATTCCTTTTAGGGTAGATCCAATTTTACTTTTACCTTTTGATTTTTCTGATGCTGCATCTAAAATTTTGTGTGTCGGTAAAATAAGATGCGCTTTTTTAGAAATAAGTAATTTTGAAACTAAATCGATATTCATTTCATTTAGAGCATCAATCTCTTTTTTGAAGATAATTGGGTCAATAACTACACCATTTCCTACTATATTGATGGCATTTTCTCTAAAAATTCCTGAAGGTATAGTGTGTAAGACATGCTTAATGCCATCAAATTCTAGAGTATGCCCTGCATTTGGTCCCCCTTGAAAGCGCGCTATTATATCATAATCGTTAGTTAATACATCAACAATTTTACCTTTTCCTTCGTCTCCCCATTGAAGGCCTAACAATACATCTACGGACATTTATTTTTTATTTAGTTGATTGACATTTTTCGCAAACACCATATAAGTTTAGAGAATGGTTATTCACTTCAAATTTTAATAATTCTTGAACGGTATTTTTTATATTTTGAATTCTTGGGTCACAAAACTCAGTTACTGAATTGCAACTCGAACAAATCAGATGGTCATGCTGACCACTGACTAATGATTTTTCATATTGAGATTGGTTTTTTCCAAACTGGTGTTTTCTGACTAATTTACAATCCATTAAAAGTTCAATAGTGTTGTAAAGTGTAGCTCTACTAACTCTGTACTTTTTGTTTTTCATCTTGATATAGAGTGTTTCTATATCAAAGTGTCCTTTATGGTCATAAATTTCTTGCAGTATAGCAAAGCGTTCTGGAGTTTTACGTTGACCGTTTTTCTCAAGATATTGAGTGAAAATTTCTAGAACTGATGATGTCGATACTACTTTAGACATTTTGAGCTAATGTTAAGCGTAAAAATAACTTTTTTTTGAGAAGAAAGATTAGTAATTTATTAACACTTTTTAAAGACGAACTACCGACTCAACCCCTTCAATATTTTCTAATTTGTTAATAAGATTTTCTAGATGGATTTTATTGATAACCAATACTGATATTAGTCCTTCAAAAACACCATCATTGGATTTTATATTTATTGAAGAAATATTTACATTCATTTCGTTTGAAATGAGCTTTGTAATTTTGTTTACTAAGCCTATTTGATCGTAACCACTTACTTTTAAAACCGATGAATACTCTAAATTCTCAATGGTTGCCCATTTAGCAGGAATAATCCTGTAGGCGTATCGTGATTGTAACTGTATTGCATTGGGACAATTAACATTATGCACTTTAATGCCATCATTGATAGTTGTAAATCCAAAGATTTCATCGCCTTGAATTGAAGAACAACATTTAGCAAGTTTATAGTCTAATATTTGTTTATCGTCACCAAATATGATTACTGGATTATTTGTTTGAGTTTTTCTTTTTTCCTTACTACTGTTGTCTTTGTTGTAGATTTTTCTTTTAAGCAATCCATACCATCCTTGGTTTTTGGTGTTTACGTATGAACGAATGTGTTTATTGTTCAAAGCGCCTACACCAAACATATAATACATATCTAGACTATTTTTCAGATTGAAATATTTTAACATTTCATTTTCTGTGTCATGGTCAAGCGTTACCTTAATGTGTCTTAATTTACGTCTAAGAATTTCTTTTCCTTCAGCAGCAATTTTCTTTTTCTCTTCTTTCAGAGAATTTTTTATTTTAGATTTTGCTCTAGAAGTTTTAACAAATGACAGCCAATCTTCTTTAGGAGTTTGCTTATTTGAGGTGATTATTTCAACTTGATCGCCACTTTTTAAAGTATATGAAAAAGGGACTAGTTTACCATTAACTTTTGCACCCAAACATTTACTGCCAACTTCTGTGTGAATTTCATAAGCAAAATCAATTGGAGAAGCATCTTTGGGTAAAGTTTTTAAGTCACCGTTTGGAGTAAAAATGAATATTTCTTCAGAAAATAAATTCATTTTAAAATCGTCAACGAAGTCAATGGCATTTATATTAGGACTTTCAAGAAGTTCTCTGATTCGATTTATCCAATTATCAAGATTAGATTCTTTAGCGCTGTCTTTATATTTCCAGTGAGCGGCAAATCCTTTTTCGGCAATATCGTCCATGCGTTCAGTACGAATTTGCACTTCTACCCATTTTCCATTTGGACCCATTACAGTTGTGTGTAAGGATTCATAACCATTGGCTTTTGGTGTAGATATCCAATCTCTTAAACGGTCTGGGTTAGGCTTATAAAAATCAGTTACAATTGAATAAATTCTCCAACAATCAGATTTTTCATTTTCTTGAGATGAATTAACAATAATTCGTATAGCAAATTTGTCAAAAACTTCTTCGAATTCAACACCTTGTTTCAGCATTTTACTTCGAATAGAAAAAATAGATTTTGGTCGACCCTTTATACTGTAACTAAAACTCTGATTGTTTAACTCCTCTTTAATGGGTTGAATAAACTTATTGATATACCTTATTCGTGCTGCTTTACTTTGCGCTAACTTCTCAGAAATCGCTTTATAAATTTCTGATTTAGTGTACTTTAGGCCTAAATCTTCAAGCTCTGTTTTAATAGCGTAAAGCCCTAGTCTGTGTGCAAGAGGGGCGTATAAGTACAAGGTTTCCGAAGCAATTTTGAGTTGCTTATGCTTAGGCATCGACGAGAGTGTTCGCATATTGTGCAAACGGTCTGCTAGCTTGATAAGAATTACTCTAATATCATCAGAAAGTGTAAGTAACATTTTTCTGAAGTTTTCGGCTTGCATAGACACATTTTGGTCATATACTTCAGAAATTTTTGTAAGTCCATCTATGATACGGGCAACCTTTGAATCAAATAACCTTTCAATATCTTCTAAGGTGTAGTCGGTATCTTCAACAACATCGTGCAATAAAGAACAAATAATAGAGGTGGTGCTGAGGCCTATTTCCTTGGCTGCTATTCTAGCGACATCAATCGGATGATAAATATAAGGTTCACCGGATTTTCTACGCATATCTTTATGAGCTTCTACAGCTATGTTGAATGCTTTGCGTATAAGTTTTCTTTCTTCTAAAGAGGTTTTGTCACGACAGTCGCGTAGTAATCCTCTATATCTATTAAGGATTTCCTTTCTTTCTTTATCTACGTTTATCGACTGCACTCTTAGACAAATTTAAATGTTAATAGCAGGGAGAACTTTTGTTCTTACTTCATCAAACCCAATTCTGACACCATCTTTTTCACAATGGGCTTTCATAACAACAGTATCGCCATCATTTATAAACTTTCGTTCACTGCCATCAGGCATTGCTATAGGCTTAGTTCCTTTCCAAGATAATTCTAGCATTGAGCCGTATGCACTTTCATCATTTCCAGAAATAGTTCCTGATGCCATCATATCTCCAGCATGAATATCACATCCATTTATAGTGTGGTGTGCTAATTGCTGATTCATATTCCAATACATGTATTTATAATTGGATTTTGAGACGGTTTGAGGCTCAAAGTTATCAGAGCCAATTTGAACTTCTAAATTAATATCTATGTTTTTATTACCTGAAAATTTTAGGTAGGGTAGTACTTCGGGCTCTTGTTGTTCTCCTTCACATCTAAACGGCTCTAAGGCATCAAGAGTAACTATCCAAGGAGAAATCGAAGAGGCAAAGTTTTTCGCTAAAAATGGCCCTAATGGCACGTATTCCCATTTTTGAATATCACGAGCAGACCAATCGTTAAAAATGACCATACCAAAAATATAATCTTCAGTTTCTGAAATATCAATGTGTTGGCCAAGAGCTTTGCCTTCGCCAGTAATAAATGCCATTTCAAGTTCAAAATCTAATAATTTGCAAGGTCCAAAAACAGGACTAGTTGCATCAACA
>Ga0209653_1000871_pt1 | contig 25630 bp, 29 predicted proteins | sample SaaInl6LU_22_DNA_FD_184644 | JGI IMG/M metagenome (GOLD analysis project Ga0209653, IMG submission 184644) | Marine microbial communities from expanding oxygen minimum zones in the Saanich Inlet - ESP_116LU_22_DNA (SPAdes) (version 2) | ecosystem: Environmental > Aquatic > Marine > Intertidal...
CAAAAAACTGTTAAACTTCAAAGAAGACCAGAACAGTAAGGAAATATAGAGTTAATTTGAACGGTCTTTTCGTCAAGGAAAGACCGTTTTTTATTCATGACAAAAATTAAATACATACTTTTTACATTGGTCTTAACCTTAGGAATTACGTCCTGCTTTGAGAAAGAGAAAAAGCTTGCTGAACTGGAAGTCTATGAAGGGCCTTTGTACGAATCCGAAAATGTGAAGATCCAATTCACCGATTCTACAGTGGTTAGAGTGGTCATCAAAGGTGCAAAACAACTTCAGCATCAAAATGGTGACATTGAATTCCCAGAAGGAATAGACATTACTTTCTTTGATCGCTTTGGAGAGAAAACCTCTCAGCTTACTGCTCAACGAGGTTATAAAGAAAATGATAGCAACCTCTATCATGCCACGGGAGATGTTTTTGTCAATAACCTACAATATCAACAGACACTTAGGACGGAAGAGCTATTCTGGAACCCTGAAAAGGAAGAGATCTATACCGAGAAGTTCGTTATAGTAGAAACTGAAACTGAGATCATTCAAGCAGAAGGGATGACAGCCCCACAAGATTTTTCATCTTATACTTTTGTAAACCCAAGAGATGCTACCTTTACATTAAAAGAAGAAAATTGAAGAATCTAGGCGATACCATTTTATTTTCACTAGCAGTAGTCACCTTCGTTATTGGAGTACACCAGACCATGACTTTTGGAATAATGGCCTCCTACTTTATTTTTATGATATCTTTAGGATGCCTATTTTTAATCAGATATAGAAGGGCTAAAAGAAAAGAAGAGGAAAAAAAACACTCTAAAAAGCCACAAAAAAAGTCTAAGGCTAAACGATAATGGATTCATATCAACTGACCATGATTTTGGTCTGCCTCGTATTCTCAGCATTTTTTTCAGGAACTGAAATTGCTTTTGTCAGTGCTAGTAAGTTGCAGATCGAACTGCAGAACCAGCAAGACAAATTAGCGGGTAGAATACTTTCTTTCTTTACTCAAAAGCCTTCTAGACTTATTAATACCGCATTGGTAGGAAATACTATTGCCCTCGTGATCTACGGTATTTTTATGGCAAGTGTCTTGGAGCCATGGATCGCAGGCTTTTTACCAGAAAGCATTAATACCCAGAGTTCGGTAGTTATACTACAAACCATTCTTTCTACAATCCTTGTACTTTTCACCGCTGAATTTACGCCTAAAAGTATTTTCCTGATCAACCCGAACAGACTACTGAATCTGTTGGCGGTACCCATGATCATCATCTTTTTCATCATGTTCCCAGTCGTATGGTTGATCGAACAGATGTCTAAATTCATTATTCTAGTGGTACTTCGGCAAACGTATTCAGAAGATCGACAGGTTTTTGGGCTTACCGACTTGAGTAATTATATCAAGCAAAATACAAGAGATGATATAAGGAAATCAAAAGTTGAACTAGATACTAAGATCTTCAATAATGCACTTGAGTTCAAGACTGTCAGAGTGCGTGAATGTATGATCCCAAGGACAGAAATATCTGCCGTAGATATTGAGGAAGATGTTGAGGACATCAAAGAAGAATTCATAGAAAGTGGTCACTCAAAAATATTGGTTTACAAAGAGACCATCGATGATGTGATCGGTTATTGTCATGTACTCGACCTTTTCAAAAAGCCTAAAGACATAGCCAGCATGCTCACCCCTATTATCATTGTCCCTGAAACAATGTTAGCGAATGAACTGATGATCCAGTTTATCCAGGAAAGGAAAAGTTTAGCCTTGGTGGTTGATGAATTTGGCGGAACTTCCGGAATCGTAAGTTTAGAGGATGTTATAGAGGAGATCTTTGGTGAGATCCAAGACGAACATGATGAAGACGAAGATTGGGTAGAGCAAAGGATCGATCAAAACAAATACATCCTAAGCGCACGGCACGAGATCGACTACTTAAATGACAAGTATAACTGGCAAATTCCTGAGGGTGAATACGACACCTTAGGTGGTTTTATTTTATCGATCACTGAGAGTATACCTGAAGTTCATGAGGTAATTACCTATGGAGGATATGAGATGAAAATCGTTTCAATGGAAGACGCCCGGATCGATAATGTGCTCTTCAATTACAATCCAGACGGAGAGGACTGATTCATAGGCTCTTTTAGGCTATTTTTCCTTTGATTTTAGGCCATAAATCATTTATGTTTGCGCCTATTTAAAAATTAACAAATGTCAATAATCAATACGCTTCGTGAGAAGATGGGACGACTCGTGGTAGTCGTGGTGGGAATTTCGATTTTAGCCTTTGTACTTACAGACTTAGCAACTAATCAAAACCTATTTGGTGGTGGTGCCAGAAACGTAGGAGAGATTGATGGAGAAGAAATTTCTCAGGAAGACTTTTCGATCATGGTAGACAACTTCCTAAGAAGCTCAGGGTACCCTTCAGGTAATGAGCAAATTACTCAATTAGCCAGAGATCAGGTTTGGCAACAAATGATCAACCAAGTAGCCTTCTCTAATAAACTAGAAGAATTAGGATTAGAGATCAGCACCAACGAGAGAATTGATATGGTTCAGGGAAAGAATATTTCACCAACCATGAGACAGTTCTTCAGCCAATTTGTTGGCTCAACAGATCAGGCTTCTATCAAAGACTTTTTAGCTAATCTAAATCTATATGGTGCTGAGGCGCAATATTATTTTGCAAATGCCGAGCAGCAAGCTATCTCGCAAAGACAAGTTCAGAAGTTCCAAAACCTTCTTTTAAAAACTCAATACGTAACACTTGCTGAAGCGCAAAGAGAATATAGATCACAGTTCGGTTTTGTGAATGTCGATTATGTTAATATCCCTTTCAGTGCAGTTAGTGAAGATCTGATCGATCCAGTTACTGATGCAGGGATTCAGTCTTATTTGAACGAAAACGAAGAGGAATACACTGTTGAAGCATCTAAAGACGTAGAATACGTTGCTTTCCCAGTTGTACCATCAGCTGCGGACTCTGCGATGTACTTGCAACAAATGAATGACATAGTAGCGGCTTTCGAAGACCCTTCCACCAATGACTCTACCTATGCGAGAAGCATGACTGAGCAAGGAATTGGTTTCACTACTTACGACCCAAGTGCATTACCTAATGTCTTGGCAAATAATCTAACAAATCTGAATAAAGGAGACATCATTGGGCCAGATCTTCAAAATGGCATCTATACTGTGCATAAGGTAACTGACATTGTTCCTACCGAAGATGCATTTGCAAGAGCTAGCCAAATCGTATTCTACCTTCAAGGAAAAACTCCTTCTGAGCAATCTAATGTAAGAGAAACTGCTCGAGAGGTGTTAAGAAGAATTAGAAATGGAGAGCAATTCGAAGCTTTAGCAAGAGAATATAGTGATGGTCAATTCAGCACAAGTGGTGGTGACATTGGTTGGATCAAGAAAGGTGATACAAGAATTACAGATATTGAAAACGATATCTTCAATGCAAGAAGAATCGGATTAGTGAATAGACTAATCGAGAAGAATGATAGAATCTATATTGTTAATGTTACACAAACTCCGATCAATAACCGATATCAAGTAGCCCAGGTGCTCGTAGAAATGGTTCCTTCATTCGAAACCAGCAACGAAGTATACCTTCAGGCTGCTGAATTCGCTGCAAGTGTAGATAATGCTGAAGAATTCAGAGAGTATGCTGGAAACAATGGTTTCTCAGTTTTCCAAGGTACTAAAATTGGAAAGTCAGCAACTTCCATTGGAAGCTTGAGTAATGCCCGTCAATTAGTGACTTGGTTGTTTGGTGAAGCTTCATTAGGAGAAGTAAAAGACTTTGAATTAGATGGTGAATATGTTGTTGCTGTTCACACTGGTGAAACAGAAGAAGGAACTCAAAGTATTGATGAGGTAAGAAGTGAGATCGAAGGTATCTTGATCAACCAGAAAAAAGCTGAATTCATCAAGAGTAAATTGAACAGTCTTTCAGGATCAGTAAGTGAAATGGCTTCTCAATATGGTTCAGAGGCACAGGTTAGAACCAATCAGAACATCAAACTTCAAGATATCAACTTAGGTGACTTAGGTGCTGCACCAGAAGCAATTGGCGCTGCTTATGCATTGCAAAATGCTGGAGACCAAACTGCTCCATATGTAGTCGAAGGTCAAGGGGTTGTGTTGATCGAACTTAAATCAAAATCAGAGGCTTCTGAACTAGGAGATTACACACTATACGAAAACGAATTACTTCAAGCTGAAAATCAGAAACTTCAGCAGAACTTATTAAGTGCTATTTCTGACAAGATCGAAGTAACTGATGAGAGATATAAATTCTTTTAATTGATCATTTGAACTAAAGGAATAAAGAGGCTTTGGAAAGAGCCTCTTTTTTTATTTAACTTCTAATCAAATAATACACGATGACCAACTCAAAATTTGAAACGCAAGAGTTTAAGGAAAAGCTGGAAGGAACACATAAGTTTCCCTCCTTATACATGTTCAAATTCATCGTTCTTGAAGAAAGAAAAAAAGAAGTAGAAGCACTTTTCCCAACCAATGAAGTCGTGTTCAAACCTTCAAGTAAAGGCAAATACATTAGCGTAACTGCAAAAGTTATGGCACAGTCGAGCGATTACGTGATCGACATTTATAAAAAAGCACATCAGATCGAAGGAATAATCGCCCTATAATGAAAAGGCTCCTGATCATCCTGGTCTTAACTCCCATTCTCTTCTCTTGCCAACCCAAGAAAGAGAAACCCTCATTCACTCCTCCTCCGTCAAGGGAGAAATTCACAGAGCCTCAGCCTGATTTTTTCGAGTCAGGGGTTCAAACCGAGTTAGCAGAAGAAAGAACTGATTGGCAAAACCCGGAGATCGTCATTCGATCTCTAGGTGATCTGAAAAACAAAACCGTAGCAGATATTGGTGCTGGTGCAGGGTACTTTAGTTTTAAATTAGCCAGAGAGGCGGCTAAGGTCATCGCCTTGGATATTGATCCAAATGCCTTGGAATATATTGAAGAACAAAAGCAGATAGTTGGTGATTGGGCTAAAAATATTGAACCTCGACTTACTCCTCCGGATGTTCCGAATTTACTACCCGATGAAGTTGACTTGATTTTAATTGTGAATACTTTCTTTTTTATTCCAAATAAAGAAAACTATTTCCACCGCTTACTTCTTAATTTAAAAGAAGATGGCGAACTGGTCATTGTAGATTTTAAGTCGGGAAGTATCCCTGTTGGCCCAACTGATGAGATGAAGATCTCAGAAAAAGAGGTTAGGTCGGTTTTAAGAAAAGCAGGTTTTCGATCAATATCTATGGATGACAATAGCCTGAAATATCAGTATATCGTTAAAGCAAAAAGATAAGTTTATGTGGACCGAAAAAGACAACAAACTGACCAAGACATTTGAGTTTAAAAACTTTGTTGAAGCATTTGGCTTTATGTCAAAAGTGGCCATCGAAGCTGAAAAAATGAACCACCATCCCAATTGGTCAAATGTGTATAACAGTGTTAGCTTTGAACTCAATACTCATGATGCAGGAGATGTAGTTACTGACAAAGACCATGCGCTGGCTAAGAAAATTGATAGTCTTGTCTGATGGCTGAAAACATCAATCTTTATTTAGTACCTACCCCCATCGGTAACCTAGATGATATTACACTCAGAGCTATCAAAGTATTGAATGGAGTTGATGTGATACTTGCAGAAGATACCCGAACCTCAGGAAAGCTTTTAAAGCACCATGAGATCAGCAAACCCTTACAGAGTTACCATATTCATAATGAGCACCATGCTGTCTCTAAACTGGTTGAAAGAATGAAAGAGGGAGAGGTCTTCGCCTTAATATCAGATGCAGGAACTCCCTCTATCTCTGACCCTGGTTTTTTACTAGTGAGGGAAGCCTTAGCGGCTAACCTTGAAGTCAATTGCCTACCTGGAGCCACAGCATTTGTTCCCGCTCTTGTGAACTCTGGATTACCTTCAGATAAATTTGTATTCGAAGGATTCTTGCCTCACAAAAAAGGACGCCAAACGCGATTGAAAAAACTGGCTGAGGAAGAAAGAACTATCATTCTTTATGAATCTCCACACCGCTTGATCAAATGCCTGGAACAGCTTAAAGAGTTTTTAGGCGACAGACAAGCTTCGGTTTCTAGAGAGATCACTAAAATGTTCGAAGAAACGAAAAGAGGAACCTTTTCTGAACTGATCAACTACTTTTCCGAAAAAGGGGTAAAAGGTGAATTTGTCTTGGTTATTGAGGGCAAACACTGATCAACACATTTCTCTTATTCCTACTATACAACTCCTATATTTGCAGCTATGCAGCAGCTACTTCAAGATGTCATAGTATTGGTCAAAGAAACAGGCAATTTTATCCGAGAAGAAGCCCAGAAATTTAATTCTTCAAAGATCGAATACAAAGGTAAAAACGATCTGGTCTCCTATGTAGATAAAGAGGCCGAGAAGCGATTGGTCAAAGGATTATCTGAGATCTTACCTGGAAGTGGATTTATTGCAGAAGAAGGAACCTCTACAAAAAAGTCAGATAGTTATAATTGGATCATAGATCCATTGGATGGCACCACTAACTTTATCCACGGCCTGCCGATCTATTGTATTTCTGTAGCTTTATTAAAGCGAAAAGAATTAGCGCTTGGTGTAGTCTATGAAGTAAATAGAGATGAGTGCTTTCATGCCTCTAAAGGTGAAGGGGCTTTTTTAAACCATGTCCCTATTAAGGTATCAGAGGGCAAGACTTTTGAAGAGTCATTGTTAGCCACTGGATTTCCTTATTACGATTTTGAGCAGATGAATAAATATCTCAAGATCTTGAACGATTTTATGCAAAACACCCATGGTTTACGAAGAATGGGTAGTGCTGCCATTGACTTGGCCTATACGGCCTGTGGTAGATTCGAAGGTTTTTTTGAGTATAACCTGAATGCTTGGGATGTTGCAGCTGGAGCCCTGATCGTTCAAGAAGCAGGGGGCAAGGTCACAGATTTTAAAGGAGGTAATGATTTCCTTTTTGGTAGAGAGATCGTAGCAGGGAATGCTACACAGCCTCAACAGCTCAAGTTGATTCAGAAACATTGGAAGAATTGAGAATTACGAATCGAACTTTGTCCGCATTAAATTAGTTTCAGAAATATGATACAAGGAATCATCATCGGGATACTTTTTATAGCAGCTGTTTTCTTTATGGGTCGAAAAATGTACCGACAATATAAAGCAGAAGATGGTTGTGCTGCGGGTTGTGATTCTTGTGGTCCAGCTACCGCGAAAAAAAGCTTTAAAATTCCTGATCATTTAAAAGGCTAGATTGAACAAACCATTAAAATGGTTTTGATGAAATTTTAACAAACAATAGCCCATGGATTAATCCATGAGCTATTGTTTGTTGTATGCTTCCTTAATGATTTCAATCAATTGAAAACTAAGCCCAAACCTTAGTGCCTTCCGAGCAATTCTTACACATTTCTATTTCGCTTCGAGACTTGATCAAACTTTGTCTGAAATTTTGATAAGAGGGGCTTCTCCAAACCTGTTCACAGCTAGAATCTTTCATTTCGCCTAATTGATAGTGAGCATCTTTATCGAAACAGCAGGGCACCACTTTACCATCCCAAGTGATCACACAAGAGTGCCACATCTTCCAACAATGGTTGATCAGTTTATTCTTAATGGCCCATTTGCCATTAGCAAATTGCTTATACCGGCTGTATTTCTCAATGGTTGGAATCAACTCTGAACCATTCTCGTAATCGTAGATCTGTGCTGTTTTAAAGGCGACCTCGTTCACTCCCAACTCATTGGCTAGTCGCTTCACCTCTTCCAGTTAGTGCTCATTCGGTTTGACCACCAAGTATTGAAAGATGACATGAGGTGTTTTGGACTTTAACTCCTTTTTCCATTTTACAATGTTCTTTGTGCCTTCTATCACCTTTTCCAACTTGCCCCCTACCCTGTATTGCTCGAACGTTTCTTGGGTAGTGCCATCAATAGAAATGATCAATCGATCTAGTCCAGATTCTACTGTTCTTTGAGCTACCTAATCGTTCAAGTAGTGAGCATTGGTAGATGTTGCTGTATAGATATTCTTAGCACTTGCATACTCAACCTGTTCTAAGAATTTCGGATTCAGGTATGGTTCACCCTGAAAATAGAAGATCAGATAGCTTAGTCTAGGTGCCAACTCATCTATCACTTTCTGATATACCGGATCTTCCAACATACCTGTCGGCCTTGTGAAGCTTCTCAATCCACTAGGACATTCTGGGCATCTTAAATTACACGAAGTAGTAGGTTCCAAGGCAATTGAAGTGGGCATTCCCCAGTGATTGGGTTGCTTAGAAATTTTTGAAATGAAATAACTGGAAGTAAGCTGAATTAAGCTCCAAGCTCTCAGGGGAGTTAACTTAGAAAGGTAGTTCAGACCGTCTCGCCAGTTTTTATTCATAGTTTCAAGATATGGCTCAAAAATTGTTCACCAAAATTGCACATTATATTTGCCTAAATTCAGATGAAAACGAATAGTTTTATCCTATGAAGCTCAACTTACTTTTGTTCGGACTCTTTCTTAGTCTGAATCTTTCAGCTCAATATGCACAGCTCTCTGAACAGGCTGAAGTAAGTTTAATTACAGTGGGTCCGGGCCCAAATCTGGTCGATTGCTTCGGCCATAGTGCCCTTCGTGTCAACGACCCTGACTTGAATATGGATAAGGCTTACAATTATGGCATTTACGACACTAGTGAAGAATCATTTTATGTGAAATTCTCATTAGGAACCATAGACTATATTGTTGCCGACTATGATTTCGACAGGTTCTATAGAAACTACAAAGCTCAGAATCGATGGATCACAGAACAGGTACTGAACATTACTCTAGAAGAAAAACAGGCTATTTTTGAATTCCTTGAGACTAATACACTCCCTCAAAACAGAAGCTATCGTTACGATCAATTCTTTAATAACTGTGCGACAAAACTCCGAGATATCCCAAAGAGCGTCTTAGGAGACCAACTCCTATTTCATGAAGATCCTGAAAAAGTAGGGCTTACAATGAGGGAATTGGTCGATGAAAATTCTTTCAATCATGCTTGGTTAGATTTCGGAATCGACATTGCATTAGGAAACATTATCGACAAAAATGTTGGGGTGGAAGCCCACATGTATTTGCCCGACTATGTACTATCGGGTTATGACAACGCCACGATATTAAGGAATGGTGAGGAAGTACCTGCTATTAAAACAACTAACAAATTGTTCGAATCAGACTTTTATGAACAAGCTCAAAAATCATTCACTCCAACCCTGCTTTTTTCTGTCATCGCTTTAGTTGTGATCATCGTTTCTGTCTTAGATTGGCTCAAAAAGAAAAGAAGCCACTGGCTCGACTTTTTCATCTTTTTCACCACAGGCTTAATTGGTTTTCTAGTGCTATTTTTATGGTTCGGAACACATCACACGACCACTATCAATAACCTGAATATTCTCTGGGCTTTTGCTCCTAACCTCATTATTGCATTTTTGATGCTCAAAAAAAATCCTAAAAAATGGTTGATGGTCTATGTGAGATTCTTGGTAATCGCTCTGATCGCCATGACTTTCGTTTGGATTGGCAGACTTCAAGTATATAACACAGCATTGATACCCATCATGATCATGCTTACTGTTAGGTATGTCTATCTTTGGCAAAAAGGCTTAGTTGGAACTAGAAAACGGGCTTTTTAAGGTGCTGTGAAGCGAATAGCTATTCCGTTTACTTTACTTATTTCTCCATCTTTAATTGATCAATCATTGACCAATTCATCCACCACATCTCGGACCAGATCTGACTCAAAGCCTTTGCCAAACAAATACTGACTAAGCTTACCCTTGATGATATATGGTGATTGCTCTGAGAGCCTAGAGAGCTTCTTTTTAGCATGATACCTGAGTGCTTCCCAATAAGCATCTGGATCTATTTCCTCCATACCTTTTCTAATACAATAATCTGAGATCTTATGGGGCCTTAAGTGCTGAATGATCTTTCTTTTTCCCCACTTTTTCATACGAAATTTTCCTCCTATAAAAGCTCGAGCGAATCTTTCTTCATTGATAAACCCTTCCGTGATCAACTCGGTGAGAACTTCTTCTACCTCATCGTGGTGAAGGCCATAATCGTATAATTTATCTCTGACCTGCTGTTGAGACCTTTCCTGATAAGCACAATAATCAGCTGCCTTTAGCTTTGCAGACTTACGGTCGTAGATCTTTTTAGGCTTTTGCTGGTCGAACATAGGTTTCAATATAAAACAAAAAGCCCGACTTTTGTCAGGCTTTTGTGCGCACGAGAAGCTTGTCCGCCTCGGGCGGAATTCGAACCCTGCCTGAGGCAGGCAAGTTCCACTCAGATTAATGTCTTGATAAACTCTCTACCTTTTCCGGATTTTAGAAAGACTTCATGTTTTCTAGCCTCCTTATAGCTTTCAAAAGACTTTGTATAGATCCTTTTAAAAGGAGCGTAAGGAGCAGTTGTTTTGTTTTTGCCAGAATTGTGCTTTTCAAATCTAATTTCTAGCTCTGCTGAAATTCCAACATAATGATAATTCCGATTGATACTTTTGAGTATATATACTTCAACCATGTACCAAAATAAAAAAAGCCTAACTTTTCAGCTAGGCTTTTTAGTGCGCACGAGAAGATTCGAACTTCCACACAACTTAATGCACCACCCCCTCAAGGTGGCGTGTCTACCAATTCCACCACGTGCGCATGAGAAGAGCGCAAAACTAAACACAAATTCAGCTATTTCAAACACTAAAACAGTTCTCTTGAAAAGGATTCTGTTGTTTGTCGCCCCTCAGTTTTCTACTTTTAGTAATCTCAAGACAATAAATGAAAAAGGAAAACCAAAATAAGATCATAGGATTACTCTTTATAATTATCGGAGCAGTAGCTGTTATGGCCAATTTTGACCTGCTTCCCTGGAATATTGAATACTACCTTTTTCAATGGGAAAATATCCTGATCATTATAGGTGGCTTTTTAATTCTTACGGATCAGAACAAGCAAGCCGGACTGGTATTACTGATCGTTGGCGTTGCTTTTGTCTTAGACGATTGGTTTAAAGTCAATATTAGCATTTGGGACCTATGGCCTTTAGTTTTAGTGATCGCAGGAGTGGCGCTGATCAGAAGATCCACTAACAAACCTGATACGGAGATACCACAATTTGACCATGATTCTGCAGATACCATCGAAGATGTGGCAGTATTCAGTGGAGCTGATAAAATCGTAAATACTAAAAATTTCAAAGGTGGCTCATTGACTGCTGTTTTCGGAGGCTCCAATGTAGACATGACAATGGCCGGCATGGATAAAGAATCTGTAGCCATAGATATCTTTTACATGTTTGGGGGTTCAAAAATTAGAGTTCCTAAAAACTGGAATGTAGATGTTAGAGTTACTAACATATTCGGAGGTATGTCTGATAAAAGGATCATCTCCGAATCTGACAGCCATTCACAAAACACCCTCATCATTAAAGGCATGGTGATCTTTGGTGGTGCTGAGATCTCAAACTAAAGAATTATGAAAAACTTCCTTTTCCTCTTACTACTCACTGCTAGCACTTTGTCATTTGCTCAAGATAGAATTACTGGTAAGTCTTTCGCCACGAGAAGTGAAGTGATCGCTACACATGGAGTGGCTGCTACTTCACAACCTCTGGCAACACAAGTAGCTTTAGACATTCTTAAGAAAGGCGGAAACGCCATAGATGCTGCCATTGCTGCTAACGCGACTCTTGGCTTGGTAGAACCAACAGGCAATGGAATGGGAGGAGATCTATTCGCCATTGTTTGGGATGCAAAAACAGAAAAATTATATGGTCTTAATGCTTCTGGCAGATCTCCCCATGACCTTACACTAGATTATTTCAAGCAAAATGGGTATGATAAAATTCCTTCTTACGGGCCACTTCCTGTATCAGTTCCAGGGGCAGTAGACGGTTGGTTCGAACTGCATCAAAGGTTCGGTTCGCTTGACATGACCGAGATCTTACAACCAGCTATTGATTATGCCAATGAAGGATTTCCAGTAACAGAATTGATCGCCTATTTAATGGAAAAGGGTGCTGATAACCTCCAAAGGTTTCCCGGTTTTAGTGACGTATTTATGCCTAATGGAAGAACACCCAAGAAGGGTGAGGTCTTTAAAAACCCAGCTTTGGCCAATACCCTTTCAAAAATTGCCAACGGTGGAAGAGACGTATTTTATAAAGGTGAGATCGCAAGCACTATTTCGTCTTATATGAAACAGATGGGTGGTTTTCTTTCTGAAAAGGACTTTGCAGATCACACCTCTGAATGGGTTGAACCAGAATCTGTTAATTACAGAGGTTATGATGTTTGGGAGCTACCGCCCAATGGTCAAGGTATTGCTGCACTGCAGATCCTGCAGATATTAGAAGAATACAATATCGCAGCGATGGGCTTTGGGAGCAAAGAATATGTCCACACCTTCACAGAGGCTAAAAAACTCGCTTTTGAAGATAGAGCTAAGTTCTATGCTGATCAAGACTTCTTTAAAACACCCTTGGAATGGCTCCTTTCAGATGAGTATGCACAACAAAGGAAACAGTTGATTGATCCGAATAAGGCCGGCAAGTCTTATCCTGCAGGTATGCTGAAAGATGGAGACACCATCTACCTGACGGTTGCTGATGAAGAAGGTAACATGGTTTCCTTGATCCAAAGCAATTATAGAGGAATGGGCTCAGGTATGACTCCTCCAGGTCTAGGGTTTGTATTGCAAGATAGAGGAGAATTATTCTCTTTAGAAGAAGGTCATGCCAATGTTTATGAACCGCACAAAAGACCTTTTCATACCATCATCCCGGCTTTCATTACAAAGGATGGAAAACCATGGGTGAGTTTTGGATTGATGGGTGGAGCTACACAGCCACAAGGCCACGCTCAGATCGTAATCAATATGGTAGACTTTGGAATGAACTTGCAAGAGGCGGGAGATGCTCCTAGAATTCTGCATAATGGTTCTTCGCAACCCACCGGAGAGATTATGACTGATGGTGGAGTCCTTCAACTCGAAACTGGCTTCGACTATGCAGTCATCAGAGAACTTATCAAAATGGGACACAAGATATCATTCAACGTGGGTAGCTATGGTGGATATCAGGCCATTATGTGGGATGCTGTGCAAGGAGTTTACTACGGTGCTTCTGAATCTAGAAAAGACGGCCAGGCTGCTGGCTACTAGCTAGTTTCGAACTGATATTCTTTTCTTCCCTCCGAATGACTAAATTCCATAATGAAAAAGTCATTGATCTTTTTGCTATTGCTAGCGATCTGCTTCAATCCGCTTTTTTGTCAAAATACACCTACCGCTGATTTTGCTTTCTCACATGTTACTATCCTCGATGTTGAAAGTGGTGAATTGATCCCTCAGCAAACTGTTTTTATCAAGGATGATAAAATCGTAGCGATCATTCCTACCGATCAGGCAGGAATAGGCAGAACTACTCAGATTCAAGTTGCAGACGGACAGATTCTCATTCCGGGTTTAGCCGAAATGCATGCGCATATCCCTGGAAATCAAAACATGAAACTGCTCGAAGAAACGCTATTCCTCTATTTATCGAATGGTGTGACTACTATTCGCGGAATGCTGGGTCAACCCTTCCATTTAGAATTAAAAGAAAAGGTGCACTCTGGTGAAATCCTAGGGCCAAGAATTTATACTTCAGGACCTAGTTTAAATGGAAATAGTGTCACTTCTGTAGAACAAGCTGAACAAACGGTTAGGGATCAAAAAGCAGCAGGATATGACTTTATGAAACTTCATCCAGGTCTAACCTCAGAAAACTTTAATGCGATTGTAGAAACGGCAAAAGAAGTAAACATGCCTTTTGCGGGACATGTGAGTATAGATGTTGGAGTATGTAAGGCATTAGCCTCTAAGTATGCGAGTATAGATCATGTTGATGGCTATGTTGAAGGTTTGGTTCCAAAAGAAGCAGGTATTGACCCAAATACCAATGGTTTCTTTGGTATTAATTTTACTGATCTAGCTGATGAAAGTAAGATCGATGAGCTGGTGAAAATGACAGTTGAAAACGATGTTTGGATCGTACCCACTCAAGCCATGATGGAGAGATGGGTAGGTCCACAAGAACCTGAGCTGATTGCACAAGATCCTGAAATGAAATACATGCCACCTTATACTTTAAATGCTTGGGTGAGAACTAAAGGACAAGTAATTGGAGCACCTGATTATGATCCAGATCAAGCGCTTCGTTTTAATGAATTGCGCAGAAAGATCATTAAGGAACTACATGATGGCGGTGCTAATTTCATTCTTGGTTCTGATGCTCCTCAAGTCTTCAATGTGCCTGGCTTCTCGATACAAAGAGAATTGGAAGCTATGACTCGAAGTGGTTTTACGCCTTTAGAAGCCATTCAAGCAGGTACCTTAAATCCGGCTAAATTCTTTCAGCAAGAGGGAGAGTTTGGTGTTATTAAAGAAGGAGCATCAGCAGATCTGATCTTGCTTTATGGAAACCCATTTGAAGACATTAACAATATGAGAAAACAAGTGGGTGTTATGGTTCGTGGAAAATGGATGACTCAAGCTGAAATAGAAACCAGACTTAATGAAATAGCCAATTCTTATGGAAACTAAAGCAAAAAACCTTCTACTCTCCCTAACGATTCTTTTCTTATTTGGGAGCTGCCAGAAAGAAAGCGAAGTAGCGAAAGACTCGTTACTTCTTTACAATGCCAAAGTCTGGACAGGAAATGACGCTCAGCCCTGGGCCAATTGGGTATTGATAGAAAATGACATCATCAAAAAAGTAGGTCAAGGAAGCAACTACCCCTCTGCTACAGAAAGTATTAACCTAGAAGGCAAGCTCACCTTGCCTGGTTTTAATGATTCTCATGTACACTTTGCAAATGCCGGGGCATTGCTATTGGGAATCAATCTTTTGGATGTCAACGAAGATGAGCTATTTATAGAAAGGGTGAGTGAAACAGCAGCTCGACTTCCTAAAGGAAGCTAGGAAGCTGGATCACAAGAGGAGATTGGGGAGCTTACGAGGCTTGGGAAATGGGTTCGGAAGGAACCGCAAGAAACCGCCAGGCTTGGCAGCCTAATCGAGAACTGATCGATCAACTAAAACCTGATCACCCAGTGCTAGTCACTAAATTCGATCGGTCTGAGGGCTTGGCTAATACCCTAGCTTTAGACTATCTGGGTATTCAATCTGAGACTGGGTTACTTACTGGAAACCTCTTAGAACAGGCGCTCAATGAGGTCCCTGAAAGCTCCTATGAACGCAAAGTGACTGAGATCAAAAGGGGTTTAGAAGAGTGTGCTAAATGGGGAGTTACTACCATTCAAGACATGTCCGCATTAGATCGAGTCGACATTTACCAATCATTACTAGCCAAGGATTCTTTAACAGCTCGAATCTGTTTTTCACCGAGCCGACTCAGTGAGCGATTCAACATGATGGAAGATGATTGGGTGATTGACTGGTCTAAAAACCCATCGCCCGCAGGCGACAAATATATCTCATTCGGTACACTCAAAAGTCATATCGATGGAATTATGGGAGGAAGAACAGCACGCTTTTTCGAGCCCTATTCAGATAACGAATCTGAGAACGTTACTTGGCGGGGTGGATGGAGAGAGTTTTCCCAAGACTTAGACCAATTTAAAAAAATGTTGATCCAGGCTGATAGTGGAGATATACAGTTACGAGTACATGCTATTGGAGATCAGGCTAATTCCATCCTATTGGATATTTTAGATACTCTCGACCAGGTGAATGGACCAAAAGACAGGCGCTTCAGATTGGTGCATGCACAAGTGATCGCACAGGAAGATTTCTCTAGGTTCGAAGGCAGAAATATTATTGCCGAAGTATAACCCTATCATTTGACTGACGATATGCGTTGGATGGAAGAACGAATCGGTTATGAAAGATGCAAAGGGGCATATGCCTTCAAAAGACTTCAAGATGCAGGTAGTCAATTAGCCTTTGGTTCAGATTGGCCCGGCACGAATGCAAGTTATTATCCCATAAATCCACTTTATGGACTTTACGCGGCAGTAACCAGGCAAACAGTAAATGGTGAACCAGAAAGAGGTTGGTTTCCAGATCAAAGATTAAGCCTAGAAAACTCCTTAAGAGCATACACCTATGGTTCAGCTTTTGCCACTTTCGAAGAGGATATCAAAGGACAGATCAAACCAGGAATGTTGGCCGATATTGCCGTAGTGGATACAGATTTGTTTGAAACTGAACCCGGTCAATAGCTTCAAGCTGAGTTTGACTACACTATTATGGGCGGAAAGGTTGTTTATGAGAACAAAAAATAGTCTGATATAAGCCCATAAATTCAGCGACTTCTAGCACCATTTATCAAAGAATTCAAAGTAATTTAAAATTATACTTGCAACTCTGTTGCACTTGCAATAGTATTGCAGAAAAATTAAGTAAACTACCATGAAAAAGCTTAACCAATTACTATTTGCATTTACCCTAGTGGGATTATTCACTGTTGTTTCATGTGATAATGATGATCCAGAACCTGTAAACGAAGAAGAATTAATTACTACAGTTGAAGTTACATTCACCCCGACTGATGGTGCAATTCTGTAGTAGCCGACTTTCAGAGATTTAGATGGAGCAGGAGGTACAGATCCTGAAAGATCCAACCCAACACTAGCAGCAAATGCAAGCTATAATGTAGCAGTAAGGTTTTTAAACGAAACTGAATCACCTACTGAGAATATAACTGAAGAAGTAGAAGAAGAAGATGATGAACACCAAGTATTCTATGTAGTTAATGCAGGTTTGAACTTGACCTATACTTATGGAGATCAAGATGGTAACGGAAATCCTATCGGAGTTATTGGCACTGTCGAAACGGGGTCAGCAAGTACTGGAAACTTATCTGTTGTATTGGTACATGAGCCAAATAAGTCTGCCTCGGGGGTATCGGATGGTGACATTACCAATGCGGGAGGAGAAGAAGATGTTAGAGTTACATTTATGGTAACTGTTCAATAATCTAGAATTAATTCACAAAAACCTCTGAAATATTTAGAGGCTCTTCATTTAATATATACGCTAAAGCCCTAGAAATAGGGCTTTTTTTATTCAAAAAGTGTCCCTGATTGCCCAGGCTTTTTGATCTTCAAATGCTCATAAGCCAAATGAGTTGCCTCTCTTCCCCTCGAAGTTCTTTTTAAAAATCCTTCCTGAATTAAAAATGGCTCATAAACCTCCTCAATAGTCTCAGCTTCCTCGCCAACTGCAGTTGCAATCGTTGAAATCCCTACAGGCCCACCTTTGAATTTATCGATGATAGTGGTGAGGATTCGATTATCCATATCATCAAGGCCATGTGAATCCACGTCTAAGGCATTCAATGCCATTTCACTGATGTCGAAAGTGATCCTTCCCGTACCTTTGATCTGAGCAAAATCTCGAGTTCTTCTCAAAAGATTGTTCGCTATCCTTGGTGTTCCACGACTTCTTCTTGCAATCTCGTACGCGGCATTATCATCGATCGGGCTATTAAGAATGTCAGAAGAACGTTGAACGATTGTGGTTAGAAGCTTAGAGTCGTAATATTCCAAGCGCGCATTGATACCAAAGCGGGCTCTTAAAGGAGAAGTGAGTAATCCCGAACGAGTGGTGGCTCCTACAAGCGTAAATGGATTAAGAGTGATCTGAACCGTTCGTGCATTCGGACCGGAATCGAGCATGATATCTATTTTGTAATCCTCCATTGCAGAATATAAATACTCCTCAACAATAGGATTCAAACGATGGATCTCATCAATGAAAAGGACATCGCCATCTTCTAAATTAGTCAGCAATCCAGCCAGATCACTTGGTTTGTCTAGAACAGGTCCGGAAGTAACTTTAATATCTGACTCTAATTCGTTAGCTATTATGTGTGAAAGAGTCGTCTTACCCAAACCTGGCGGGCCGTGTAGCAAAACATGATCAAGTGGTTCAGATCTTTGCTTAGCCGCCTGAACGAAGATCTTTATATTCGCAACGATCTTGTCCTGACCGGAAAAGTCTTCAAAAGAAAGTGGCCTCAACGCCCTTTCAATGTCTTTTTCCGATGAATCTAGCTCATCGCCATTAGGATCTAAGTAATCTTCCCTCATTCAAACCAAATTAATTTAAAAGATAGTTAACAACCTACTGAATCTAGCATCTAAAGTACTGCATCAGGCATTCAATTCACTTATCTTTGACAAAAATAAAGGAATGGATAGGAACAAGCGCTCCAGAATTTATCTAATTGTTTTAATGACTGCCATTTTTGGGGTTTATACCTATAGGCAGAACCAACCCAAAGAGGTAATTGTAACCGGAATCACTATGGGTACCATTGCCTACAACATTAAATATTTAGATAAAGATCGGATCAATTATAAAAAGCAGATCGACAGTCTTCTTCAAGACTTCAATCAAGCGCTTTCCACATACATTCCAGATTCTGAGATCTCAAGATTTAACCAAGAAGGATCTGTCGATTTTGAGTTTCCATACTTCTATCAAGTATTAACAGGGAGCCAAACTGTATATGAAAAGACGGCAGGGGCTTTTGATCCTACCGTTGGGCCTTTAATCGATGCATGGGGTTTCGGAGATGGTGAGTTGATCGGACCTGATTCAACCCAAGTAGATTCTTTGCTACAGTATGTAGGCTTAAGCAAGATCAATTTCAATTCTAATTCTGCTGAAACTAATGTCCCTAAGTTGAAGTTGAATTTTTCAGCCATTGCAAAAGGTCAGGCCATTGATGTGGTGGCTGAATGGCTAGAAAGCCAAGGCAAGGAAAACTATATGGTTGAAATTGGAGGAGAAGTCCGTACCCGAGGAGAAAATATTGAAGGAGAATTATGGACCATAGGAATTGAAGTGCCTGATGAAAGAAGTATCGGAGGTCTATTTGACGCAGTATACTTAGAAGACCAGGCCATGGCAACCTCAGGAAATTATAGAAATTTCAGTGTATTAGAAGATGGTAGAAAGGTAGCTCATACCATAGACCCTTCTACTGGTTTTCCTAAAATGCAGACACTCCTAAGCGCAACAGTCATCGCTCCTAGTTGCATGCTGGCCGATGCTTATGCTACGGCCTGTATGGTACTCGGTAAAAAAAAGAGCATTGATCTGATCACTAATGACCCGACTTTGGAGTGCTACCTCATCTATGCTAATGACCAAGGTGACATGGTGACTTATCTATCCCCAGGTCTTAAAGGCAAAACTTATAATTCACAACAAGCGGAATAATTGAACTAATTAAGGACGAATCGAATTTTATTGGCATCTTTGCAATCTTGTTGCAAAAGCAGATAGTCTTTGTTCTTAAACGCGACCATATTATTCCTAGCCGTAGCCTTACCGGGTTTGTTGTTACTGAGAACCTCTTCCTTCTCTGAAAAGAGATTGAAGTTATTTCTGGTTTTTGCAGGGGCCTATTTGTTTTCAGTTACGGTTATCCACCTTATTCCGGATCTATTCTTATCAAATCAAGATCCTTTCTCTATTGGACTTTACATTCTGATCGGTTTCTTTCTGCAGAAGGTTCTTGAAAACTTCACAAGTGGAATTGAGCATGGTCATGTTCATAAAAACTCCAACTTTTCAATTACCTATCTTCTGATCGCCTTGAGCATTCATTCCTTTTTAGAGGGAAGTATCATGAACGATACCATCCATGCCAACCACAGTCCTGAAATGACTTACAACCATGGCAGCTCGCCTAAAGTCCTCTTAGGAATTGTCATGCATAAAATACCAGCTGCAGTAGCTTTGATGGCTCTACTGGTCAGTAAATTTAAGATCAAGTTCCAAGCATATTCTATACTTTTGATCTTTGCCTTGGCATCGCCACTTGGGCTCTTTGTTTCAGAATTCTTGAGCCATGGTGACTTTTTACCCGCCAATTACTTGACGATTTTCTTTGCCATCGTTGCTGGAAGCTTCTTACAGATCTCAACCACCATCTTTATTGAATCTGACCCACATCACAAATTAGATTGGCAGCGATTCAGCATTTCTCTTCTCGGTGCGGCCTGCGCAGTTTTGGCTCAATTGATCATCTGAAACCCTGTTGCGCCACAAATCTTTTTACTTTTGAGATATGGGGCATCATCACCATCATCACGGAGAGGGAAAGAGCACTAAGAATCTAAAGGTTGCTTTCTTCCTTAACCTCAGCTTCACCATCATTGAAGCTGTTGGTGGATTGCTGACCGGAAGTCTAGCAATTCTATCCGATGCCTTACACGACCTTGGCGATAGCTTTAGCATTGGCTTAAGTTGGTATTTTCAGAACCTCTCAGAAAAAAAGAAAGACAAGAACTTCTCATATGGCTATAAAAGATTTTCGCTTCTCGGAGCCTTGATCAACACCATAGTATTGCTCATCGGATCGGTATTCATCATCAGCGAGGCAGTTCCTTATATCACCAACCCTAATGAGGTGAACGAACAAGGCATGCTTTACATCGCAATTTTCGGGGTGATCGTGAATGGAGTGGCTGTCCTTAGACTAAGAAAAGGAAGCTCATTGAACGAACGAGTCATCGGTCTGCATTTGCTTGAAGACGTGCTTGGTTGGGCGGCAGTATTGATTGGTAGTTTACTGATCATGTACTTCGATTGGTACTTCATCGATCCGTTGCTTTCAGTACTTATTGCACTCTTCATCATATATAATGTCTTTGTGAATCTCAAGAAGAGCTTTCAAATCATTTTACAAGCAACTCCCAAAGAAATAGACATCGATCAGGTTCATTTGAAATTGAAGGAAATTACTGAAATCACAGAGGTACATGATTGTCATATCTGGTCGATGGATGGCGAATATCATGTCCTTTCAGCTCACTTAGTCTTAGACCAAAACTATAACCTCCATGAATTGGCTAATATCAAGCAAAAAGCCAAGTCAGCACTTCACCATTTAGATATAGAACATTCTACTTTAGAATTTGAAGGACAAGGTGAGGATTGTAAAGATTGTTAGAGACTTCTAAAAAGCCTCTTTTTCTAAATCCATTTCTTACAACTGTAATTAAAAGACATAAAAAAACCCTGACGATACCGTCAGGGTTTCTACGTTAGTAGTAATCAACCCCATACAACTAACTACCGCATGCTTCGCAGGCATCCGGGTTATCTAGCGAGCAAGCCATATCAGATGCTTTTTGCTCTAGCTCTTTTGCTGTTGGTGCTGACGCTGCAGACTTATCAACAGTGAACTGAATTGCATCAGCGGCTGCTCTAGATCTTAAGTAATACATACCTGTCTTCAATCCTTTCTTCCAAGCATAGAAATGCATAGAAGTCATTTTACCAAAATTCGGATCTTGGATATGTATGTTCAAGCTCTGTGACTGACAGATATAAGCTCCTCTGTCAGCGGACATATCAATGATAGCCTTCTGAGAGATCTCCCAAACTGTCTTATAGAGTTCCTTGATATTGTCTGGAATCTCATTGATTCCTTGAACAGATCCCTTCGCAGCGATCAATTTGTTCTTCATATCAGCACTCCAAAGACCAAGCTCAATTAAGTCTTTCATCAAGTGTTTGTTCACGATCACAAACTCACCAGAAAGTGTTCTTCTGGTATAGATGTTTGAGGTGTATGGTTCAAAGCACTCGTTATTACCTAATATCTGAGAAGTAGAAGCCGTTGGCATAGGCGCTACAAGCAATGAGTTTCTCACACCGTGCTTTTTCACTTCCTTCTTCAGGCTATCCCAATCCCAAAGACCTGAGTCTGGAGTAACACCCCACATGTCGTATTGGAAAATACCTTTAGATACTGGTGATCCTTTAAACGTCTCATATGAACCTTCTACTTTCGCAAGATCCTTAGAAGCAGTCATTGCAGCGAAGTAGATAGTCTCAAAGATATCTTTGTTCAACTTACGTGCCTCTTCAGACTCAAATGGGAATCCCATCATTAAGAAAGCATCTGCCAAACCTTGCACCCCTAAACCGATAGGTCTGTGGCGCATGTTTGAATTCTTAGCTTCAGGAACTGGATAGTAGTTCACATCGATCACCTTATTCAGGTTCTTTGTGGCTACATAAGTTACATCATAAAGCTTCTGGAAATCATACTCCTTAGTATCTTCTTTCACATACATTGGTAATGCGATTGAAGCCAGGTTACATACTGCTACTTCATCAGGCGCAGTGTACTCAATAATCTCAGTACATAGATTAGAAGACTTGATAGTACCCAGGTTCTTCTGATTCGACTTCTTATTAGCCGCATCTTTGAACAACATATAAGGTGTACCTGTCTCTATCTGAGCTTCAAGGATCTCGAACCAAAGGTCTTGTGCCTTGATAGTCTCTCTTCCCTTACCCTCTTTCTCGTATTTTTCGTAAAGCTTCTCGAAGTCGTCACCGTAAGCATCGGCTAATCCAGGACACTCATTAGGGCATAACAAAGTCCACTCTTCGTTCGCTTCAACTCTTTTCATGAATAGATCTGGAATCCACATGGCGTAGAACAGATCTCTTGCTCTCATTTCTTCTTTACCATGATTCTTCTTCAGGTCTAAGAAGTCAAATATGTCAGCATGCCAAGGCTCCAAATACATTGCGAATGAACCCTTACGTTTACCCCCCCCTTGGTCAACGTAACGTGCAGTCATATCGAAGTTTCTCAACATTGGTACGATTCCATTAGAAACCCCACCTGTTCCTTTAATATATGAACCTTTAGCTCTTACGTTATGGATAGAAAGACCAATACCTCCAGCAGATTGCGAGATCTTTGCACACTGCTTCAAAGTATCGTAAATACCATCTATACTATCGTCTTTCATTGTAAGCAAGAAGCATGATGAAAGCTGTGGTTTAGGTGTACCTGCGTTGAATAAGGTAGGTGTTGCATGAGTGAACCACTTCTCAGAAAGCAAGTGATACGTTTCAACGACCTTATCCATTTCTTCACCATGGATACCTACAGCTACTCTCATGAGCATGTGTTGAGGACGCTCAACGATCTTACCATCAAGCTTCATTAAGTAAGAACGCTCTAGGGTCTTGTAGCCGAAATAGTCGTAGTTAAAATCTCTATCATAGATGATAGTTGAGTCTAACACGGCCGCATTCTTTTTTACAATTCCGTAGGTCTCCTTAGAAACCAATGGAGCATTCTCTCCAGTCTTCGGATCGACATAAGTATAAAGTCTCTTCATGGTATTAGAGAAAGACTTACTTGAGGTCTTGTGAAGGTTAGAGATCGCGATTCTCGCAGCTAACTTGGCATAATCAGGGTGTTTCACCGTCATGGTTGCTGCGATCTCAGCAGCAAGATTATCTAGATCTTGCGTACTAACACCATCATATAGCCCTTCAATTACTTTCTTGGCTACATCGATGGGTTCTACGAAGTTGGGGTCTAAACCGTAGGATAATTTTTCTATCCTAGCAGTTATTTTGTCGAATTTGACAGACTCTCGTCTGCCATCTCTTTTTACTACTAACATATTGATTTGGGGTTAGGGGGTATTTGTTAATTAAAAAATCTTAAAAGTCATCATCGAAAGACAATGCACGAGAGTTTGAATTATCGTCTTTGTCTTTCATTACTCCTGCCTTTTGATATTCACCAACTCTCTTTTCAAAGAAGTTTGTTTTTCCTTGAAGTGAGATCATCTCCATAAAGTCGAATGGGTTGGTAGAATTATATACTTTCTCACAGTTCAACTCAGTAAGAAGTCTGTCTGTAACAAACTCTAAGTATTGAGCCATAAGGTCTGAATTCATTCCAATCAAACGAACTGGAAGCGATTCAGTAATAAATTCTCTTTCTATATCTAAAGCATCAATAATGATTTCCTTAATTCTTTCTTTAGGTACTTGATTCACCAAGTGATTGTTGTGAAGGTGTACTGCGAAATCACAGTGTAATCCTTCATCTCTAGAGATCAACTCATTTGAGAAGGTCAAGCCCGGCATTAAACCTCTTTTCTTGAGCCAGAAGATAGAACAGAAACTTCCTGAAAAAAAGATTCCTTCTACTGCGGCAAAAGCGATCAGCCTCTCTGCGAAAGATGGCGATTCGATCCACTTCAATGCCCAGTCAGCTTTTTTCTTAATTGCATCGAAAGTTTCGATGGCATGGAAAAGCTGATCTGCCTCTTTAGGGTCTTTGATATATGTGTCAATTAATAATGAATAAGTTTCTGAATGGATGTTCTCCATCATGATCTGGAATCCATAGAAGAATTTAGCTTCTGTATACTGCACCTCGTTTACGAAGTTCTCTGCTAGGTTTTCATTTACAATTCCATCAGAAGCTGCGAAGAATGCCAAAACATGCTTTATAAAGTAACGCTCATCATCATTCAGTTTATTGGTCCAATCTGTCAAGTCCTGATGTAGGTCAATCTCTTCTGCAGTCCAGAAACTAGCTTCTGCCTGCTTATAGTATTGCCAGATATCATCATGTTTGATTGGGAACAGTACAAAGCGATCTTTGTTCTCACTCAATAATTTCTCCTCTACTGCGGTAGTTTGTTCGCTCATGTTACATTTTACTTTTTGGGGTTGAATAATATAGGTCTCGTTGAAGAATGTCTGTTCTTCAAAAAAAACTAAGCCTCAATCGCGAAACTGAAAGCAAATTCCTAATTTTTTTTCAAGGTATTCAGTTAAATCCTTGATACTCTTGGGAGTAGGACTTGCACTGAATTGTTAGGTTGTTTTCTGGTGCGAAACCTGAAACAAATATTACAAAAAGGGTCTGAAAATACAACGTGAATTTTGAAGTCTTTTAACGCATGAAAACGATTTCATACGTTCCTTTAACTCTCTGTTTTATAGCACTTTTATAGCTTTAACTTACAGAAAAACTTATCCCAATTTAGAACGTATGAATGGACGAAAAAAAATGAAAATTTAATATTGGGGAATTGCTTGGATTTATCCTTTGCATTTGATTTGTTATTAGCGATTAATCCATTACCTTTGCAGTCCATTTTTGAAAATACATTCATAATGTACGCAATTGTAGATATAGCAGGAAAGCAGTTCAAAGTAACGCAAGACCAGTTCGTTTATGCTCCATTGATGGAGGGCGAAGAAGGCGCTTCCGTAGAGTTCGAGAAAGTTTTACTACTCGACAACGAAGGAAAAGTTGAAATAGGTGCACCAGCAATTAAAGGTGCTAAAGTTTCCGGTAAGATTATCGGACACGTGAAAGGTGACAAAGTAATCGTCTTCAAGAAGAAAAGAAGAAAAGGTTACAAAGTGAAGAACGGTCACCGTCAGCAGTTCACTAAAGTATTGATCGAAAAAATCGCTAAATAAGAAAATACCATGGCACATAAAAAAGGAGTCGGTAGTTCGAAAAACGGTAGAGAGTCGGAAAGTAAAAGACTTGGCGTTAAGATTTATGGTGGACAGGCAGCTATTGCCGGTAACATCATTGTAAGACAAAGAGGTACTCAGCATCATCCAGGTAAGAATGTAGGTATGGGAAAAGACCACACCTTATTCGCATTGACCAATGGTGTTGTAGAATTCAAGAAGGGTAGAAAGGACAGATCTT
>Ga0209653_1000872_pt1 | contig 25614 bp, 26 predicted proteins | sample SaaInl6LU_22_DNA_FD_184644 | JGI IMG/M metagenome (GOLD analysis project Ga0209653, IMG submission 184644) | Marine microbial communities from expanding oxygen minimum zones in the Saanich Inlet - ESP_116LU_22_DNA (SPAdes) (version 2) | ecosystem: Environmental > Aquatic > Marine > Intertidal...
TCTAAACGAATAGAAATAGCACCATTTTTTATGGCATAGTCTTCTGCAAAATCCATCAATTTTTTAGCCCATCCTTTTTTCTGGTGTTCAGGATGAATTGCAAGCCTATGGATGTACAAATTGGAACTGTCTGGTGTCAACCAGTCAATGCTATTATACAACGCATCTTTTTCTTCAGAAAACATCATACATCCAGAAACTATACCTTCTATTTCTAGAACATAAAGGTTTCCTTGCTCAATATCATTTTTAAAAACAGCTCTTGATGGGTAGCTTTCATTCCATTGAAAAATACCTTGATTGCTTAGGTGAAGCGCACAGGTTTCAGCCACTTTTTTTACAGCATCTAAATCTTCAAGATTTGCTTTTCGAATCATACAATATTTTAATGTAAAATTAATTATTGTAACTTGAGACTTAGTATTTTTGTAAAAAAATTGAGATGCATAATATTCTTGTCCCTATTGGAGTATCTAAATATGCCAAAACAACATTGTTATATGCCATAGATGTTGCACGTCATTTTGAAAGCACTGTATATGTAATCGATGCTTATCCTGCATTTTCAACATTGGCCACAATCACTAACGTGAGCTCAAAGCTTCAATCTGAAAACATTTCTCGCATCAAGAAAATGGTCGCTTCAGCCACTTCTGAAGTGGATAAAATAAAGTTTGTCAGCAGTGAGCAAGATTTAATTGGAGCCATAAAAAAGTTAGATCAAACGATTGGTATCGATCTGATTGTTACCGCAACGCTGAACAATGACATTAATCATGATGTTTTTTTAGGAAAAATAGCAGGAAGCTTGATTAAAAGAACTAAAATTCCTGTATTGGTAGCTCCAGTTGAGAGTACATTTGAAGCTCCAAAAAAAATGCTTTTAGCGTTTAAAACGGGCGAAGTTAAAGCTACAAGTACTTTAAATTCCTTGGTTTTATTTCAAGATCACTTTAAGGCAAAATTAAAACTATTGCTGGTAAAAGTTCCTGGGTTTGCACATCGCAATCACCAGTTAGACGATGGCCTTATGCAACGTGCTGAGCAACTTTTATTTTCTTCTAACGCAACAGTTTACCAGGGTGTTTTAGAGCATTTTCAAGAACATAAACCCGATATGTTGGTTGCCTTTAAAAGGGAGCGAGGTTTTTTTGAAAAACTTTGGGAAACAGATATAATCTTTAAGAAAGATTTTTATTGTACCGTTCCTTTATTGGTTTTAAAAAATAAGGATTAAACAATCACTTTTTTGAATGTAAAGTACTTTTTAACGATACTTTCGTTGAGTTTTTTGGGTATTGTCCACGCACAACGATATGTAAATGTCCATGTTGACAATGACCTTTATTTTGGGATTGATCGTTATTATAGTAGCGGTATATTTTTAAGCTATGGGAACGTTTTAAAACCAAAAAAGGATTCTCTAACAACAGATAAACAGCGCGTTACTCACCAATGGACGTTGGGTCAAGAAATCAATACTCCCTCGTTTAGATTAACTCGGGAGCTTTCAAAAATGGACTACCCTTATAATGGGTGGCTTTTTTTACGATTTGTTAAGGACCGTTTTAAACAACCCAATTTTGGTGTAGGATGGGGGATTGAAGTTGGAACGACAGGAGCAAACGCCTCTTTTGCGGCGCCCTTACAAAACACTTACCACAAATATATTCTCAACTTAAAGCCTCTTTCATGGGCCTATTCGATTCCTCAACGATTTCATCTTAATTTGCAAACAACACTTCGCTGGGGGTTGCCAATCAACAAAAAGTTAAAACTTGTAAAGGAGTCGAAACTACAACTTGGGACTTTTAGGACAGGAGGATATAGTAGAATTGGAATGCAATTTGGAAACTTGGAGGGACTCCCTTTTTTTGGAAATAGAGTGGAGTATTATACCTCAGGATCCGCTTTTTTTTTAGGGAATGTTTTTCACTACAGTTTGCATGATTATTCCCTGACAGGAAGTGCGTTTACCCCTAATTCACCCTTTGATTTTGATGCTAATCATTTTGTCAATACCTTTCAGGCAGGAATTGTAGTGAATACCAAGATGTGGACGGGACAAGTACTGTTTAATTCTGTTTCAAAAAGAGTAGTTTCTGAACGATTTAATCGTCATCCCTACCTTACAATTTCTTTAACCAAAATATTTAACTAATCTCTTATGAAATCCTTTGTTTTAAGTTGTTTAATTCTTCTTAGCTTTTCTTCCTGTTTGGTTGTAAAAATTTATGAAAGTCCTGCAACTCAGGAGACGGTTCAGTCAAAACCTAGTGAAGTACACCACTCTATGATACCTTCGGGAAAAGTGATTGAGTTAGGAAAACAGGGAAAAAGTGAAGTGCTTTTTTTTGGAAAAGACCAATCACCCAAAAAAGTTTTTTTTAAGTCAGACAGCCTCTTTTCAGGTCAGGCTACATGGATAGAAGAGGAGCCTAAACAACATATTTTTATTTCAAGTACAAATGAAGAAAAACCATTAATAGTAATTGATGGGAAAATTGAACCCAATTCAGACGCTATGAAAGCGCTAGATCCAAATCACATTGAATCAATAAATGTCTTAAAAGGGGAAGCAGCATTAAAAAAATACGGTGACCAAGGAGCTTCTGGGGTAATTGAAATCACTAGAAAAAAAGACTAATTTATTGTCGTTTGAACGACTCCCAAAAAGTATAGGTTACGCCAAGTTGTATTCCCTTGGTGTTATTGGTTTCTACTTGAGTAAGTGGGCTTGTCTTTTTTGCCCAACGGTAGTTAAAATAGGCATAAAAGCGTTTCCAAAAATGATATCCTCCTTGCACAACAAAACCATAACTATTGGCAAAAACTCCTTTTGGGTAAGCGTCACTATTTGAAGTGTCGTTTAGTGAAACGGTTTTTAGACCTTCTTGAAAACGATTGTAAAGTGCTCCAAAACTAAGACTTACTTTTTCGGTGGGATGAACACGCAGAAAAAGAGGAAAACTAATGTACTTAAGTTGATCTTTTCCAAGGGAATCGGAAACAGGATATGTATAGCTTATCGGAGTAAAATTTGCTCCCGTAACCAGGCCTACACTTTTTGAAAAACGGTATTCAAGGTGAAATAGCGCTCCCAAGGTTATTGTAGGGGATGTGGTACTTAAATCCGTATTGATTCGATTTATTTCAGTTCCCGCATAAAGGCTCCATTTAGAGTAACTTTGGCCTAAGCTTGGACCTTTACTGTATTGTTGAATTAGCAAGTCCCCCCCTTGAGCAAAAGTAGCTGAAGCTACTAAAAGAAGTAGAAGAAAAAAACGCAATGAATAATTGGACATGCTCCAGTTTTACTTTAATAACCTTTTTTTTTGATAAAAATTGTCTTTAGAAATAAAGTAATGGAAGCTTTTTTGGATGCTACATCATCTATTTTAAGCAAGATTTTCTATTCGAACTGATAGAGATCCCCGTTTTTTTTGATGTATTGTTTTTTATCCAAATCATACAGGGTTCCTGTTTTTTGATCAATAATTTTATTCCCTTCAATGTGAGAATATCGATTCGTAGAAAGACCAAAGTATAGGAACACACCAATGGTCAAACTACCGATGAGGATTGCGTAAGAGGTTGGGAGGCTTTTCATAAGGTTTAAATTAATTAAATCAATAAATCAAAAATCGATTCAGCGTTATGATTTATTCATATCTACAACAATGATAATTAGGGTGATTATTGTTGTAATAACTACAGTAACGGCAACTAGTGTCATAAAATTTATATTTTTTTAAAGATAGTAATTCTTTGAAAACTACCTTTTTATTTTTTTAGCATCTATGAACGACAATAAAGTAAAACGCAATTTTAAATCACGATGAGATTCCTATACTGAAGGATAAGAGGAAAGAAGGTTTAGTTCACCCCTTTTTTAGGTCAATATATCCAAAACTAAATAAGCCCTTTTTTCATTTGTTCTATAGCATAATTTGCCGCCCTTGCAGTGATAGCCATAAAGGTTAAAGAAGGGTTTTGTGTACTGGTTGAGGTCATACAAGCACCATCGGTAACAAAAACGTTTTTACATTCATGTAATTGATTCCAGCCATTTAGTAAGGAGGTTTTGGGATCTTTCCCCATTCTAACTCCACCCATTTCATGGATATCGTTTCCTGGCCTTCTTTTGTTATCATTGGTTTGTATATTGACAAATCCTGCTTTAGTGAACATTTCTGTAAACTGTTCAAAAAAGTCTTGAATCATTTTTTCGTCATTTTCATCATAGTCTACGTCAATGTTTAGCAAAGGAATTCCCCATTCATCCACTTTCTCATGGTCTAAGCTAACTTGATTGGATGCTTTTGGAATGGTCTCCCCCATCATATGGGAGTTGACATTCCAAACTCCAGTTTCTTTGGTTTGAAGTAATTGGTCTTTTAAGTTTTCACCAAATCCCTCACGATCGGTTTCTCTTTCTGGACTGGCACCAAAGCCTGCCGCATATCCTCTTAAAAAATCTGTTTCTTGTTTGTACACATTTCTAAAGCGAGGAACATAGTGGGAAGTAGGTTTTGCACCTTCGATTGTTCGGTCTGGAAACCCTTTATATTGTGCATTGATAGTGGCCCTGTAATTGTGAAACGCAATGTATTTTCCCATAAGGCCATTATCATTTCCTAGGCCATTAGGAAAACGATTGGATTTAGAATTAAGCAAGATCAAATTGGTGTTTAATGTGGCAGCAGTTACAAATACTACTTTGGCAAAATAGTCTTGACTTTCTTTGGTTTTGGCGTCAATCACTCTAACTCCTATGGCTTTTTGTAGTGTTTCATCATATAAAACAGAATGCACCACCGAATTGGGTTTTAAAGTCAGATTTCCTGTTTTTAACGCCCAAGGGATTAAGGTTGAATTGGCATTAAAATACCCCCCCAATGGACATCCTCTTTGGCAAATTCTCCGACTCATACACAGCCCTCTTCCTTGTTCAATAAATTGAGGTTTGCTTTCTGTCAAATGCGCGCAACGACCATAAATCACATGTCGATCTTCATAGTGCTTTTTCATTTCGTCACTAAAGTATTCTTCTACGACATTAGATTCCCAAGGTTTTAAAAAATCACCATCCGGTAAAGTGTCTAGGCCATCTTTGTTTCCACTTACCCCGACGAACTGTTCTACATAAGTGTACCAGGGTTCAAGATCATTATATCGTATGGGCCAATCTACGGCAAAACCGTCTCGAGCGGGACCTTCAAAATCATATTGACTCCAGCGTTGTACTTGTCGCGCCCACATAATGGATTTTCCTCCCACCTGATATCCTCTAATCCAGTCGAAAGGTTTTTTCTGTACATATGGGTGCTCTTTATCTTTAACAAAGAAATGCTTGGCATCTTCTCTAAACGCATAACAGCTGCTAGCTATAGGATTTTCTTCTATGTCTTGAGCTGTCAATCGCCCACGATGTTTAAATTCCCAAGGTTGCATATTGGTTGTAGGATAGTCTTTAAGGTGTTCTACATTGGGACCACGTTCTAATAAAAGAGTTTTAAAGCCTTGTTCACTGAATTCTTTTGCAGCCCAGCCACCTGACATTCCAGCACCTACAACGATTGTATCAAAGGTATTTGATTTCATAAATAAAGTTTTTTAAACGGTCACATTTCCCAAATACCGTCCAGGCATGAATTCATATGACAAATAGTTTTTCATATACTTTTCTGAGGACTCAAAATGGAGTAATGAATAATTTTTTAATGTTTCAAGAAAACCAGTAATGACTCCTTCCCCCTCAAAATGAAGTGTTAAAAAGGCTAGTTGTTCTTCGGGAGTGAGCATTTCTATTTTAATTTCCTTTGTAGGAGAAAGGGCAAGTTGAATGTTTTCAAAACCCAATAAAAATTCAGCTTGCTCTTCTGAAGTAAGACAATCATTTACTTGAGTCAACACAAAATTTTGTCGTATCTCAGGCGTTGGAAAATTTTCAATATCTTCAGGAAGAATGCAATTACACAACCATCCTATTAAATCCTGTTGTTCTTTTTTTATGTTGGGTAAATTGGAATAAACAATTTCTGGGGTTAAACTACATGCATATGGAATAAGTGTTAATCCACCTGCGATAAGCCCCACATTTTTAATTGCATCTCTTCTATTCATGACCTTGGTCTTCTTTAATAATCTATAGTATCTAAATTTAGCATTTTAAATGGATCTATCCCAAGTAATTAAATAAAACTATAGCACTTTTTAATTAAGTACTTTTGCAACAAATCATTCATCGTATGGAATTTGAAATAGGAGATCAAGTAGAAATCATAATTGGAAGAGAAACGGATTTGGGGTTTAATGTCATAATCAATGAATCTTTTGAAGGGCTTCTTTATAAAAATGAAGTCTTTGAGCCCTTAGAAAGAAATTCGAGAAGGACCGCCTATATTAAAAAAATTAGGGAAGACGGAAAATTTGACATTTCCCTTCAATTGCAAGGATTTTTACATGTGATTGACACACATTGTGAAAAAATAATGAGGCATTTAGAAAAGTCAGGGGACTTGTACTTGACGGACAAAAGCAGTCCTGAGGAAATTTTACAGGAGCTTCACTTAAGCAAAAAAGCCTTTAAAAAAGCCATCGGTGTTTTATACAAAAAAAAGAAAATAAAGTTGGAAAAAGACAGAATAGTATTACTGTCAATTAAAGAATAAAGGATCAGAATGGAAATAGGAATTGACAGTTTTGCAGCAGTAGACATTACTAAAGGAACCCCATCCTCAATTGAGAGAGTAAATGCAATTTCAGAATTGATAGATCGCATTATTTATGCCGATCAAGTAGGGATAGACTTTTTTGGAATTGGAGAGCATCATCGAGAAGAGTTTTTAGATTCGGCACCGCATATGATTTTGGCTGCTGCAGCAGCAAAAACAGAACGAATTAGATTAGGAAGTGCTGTAGCTGTTTTGAGTGCTGCAGATCCAGTTCGTATTTTTCAAAATTATGCAACTTTAGATTTGATCAGTTCAGGGCGTGCTGAAATGGTTGTGGGGAGAGGTTCTTTTTCAGAATCATTTCCTTTGTTTGGGTTTCAGTTTGAGGATTATGACGCACTTTTCAAAGAAAAATTAGAATTGCTTTTAAAGATACGTTCTACAGAAGTTGTGACTTGGTCTGGAAAGTATCGAGCCCCATTAAATGAGCAACGAATTACTCCACGTCCTTTACAAGAAAAAATACCCGTTTGGTTGGGTGTAGGTGGAACTCCGGCCTCATTTGAACGTGCTGGAAGTATGGGTTTACCCCTAATGGTTGCAATTATAGGCGGAGAAACACACCGTTTTAGACCCTTGATTGACTTATATCGAAAAGCTGGCGCTGCAGCTGGTTATGCTCCTGAAGATCTTAAAGTAGGGATCCACTCCTTAGGATATGTGGCAGCAACCAAAGATCAAGCGGTTGAAGAATACTTTCCCGGCTATGCTCATAATTTTACAAGGATTGGCAAAGAAAGAGGATGGCCTCCCGTAACCATGGAACGTTTTGCCGCACAAAATGGACGAACAGGGGCCTTGCTAGTAGGAGATCCAGAAGAAGTGGCAGAAAAGATTTTAGGCCATAGTGCTGCTTTGGGAGGCATTAGCCGACTTACTTTTCAATTGGACAATGCCAACTTAACACACGATCAATTAAAAAACACCATGCGCCTAATTGCAGAAAAAGTGATGCCAATAATCAATGGAGGATAATACAAGTCAAATGAAAGGATCTAAAGCGATTCGTTACAGTATGGCGCTTCTTTTCCCTCTTGTGGGAATTACACACTTTACGCATCCCTCTTTTTTTGAATCTATAGTCCCTCCTGTGCTTCCTTGGCCCTTGTTTTGGGTCTACAGTAGTGGATTTTTTGAAATACTTTTTGGAATTGGATTGATGACATCCTATAGAAAATATGCTGCCTATGGGCTAATATTACTTTTGATTGCTGTTTTTCCAGCGAATATTTATTTAGCGGTAAGTCCAGTTGCTCAGGAAGCATTAGCAACAACCAAAACCATAGCCGTTATTAGACTCCCCTTTCAATTTCTTTTTATTTGGATGGCCTACAGCCAAACACGAGTATCCGAACATATTAAATCATAATTTTAGACAAAAATGAACGAAGAAGACAAGAATAAAATCAAAGCGTACAGCAAGCAAACTCCTTTATATTTGAGTAGAAGAAAATTCGATTCAGAAGGGGCATTAGTTGAAGTTCAATGTCTAGGGTGCAAGAAATTCAAACCTCTTGAAGCTTATTCCAAAAACAAAACACAAATTGATGGAATAGAAATTAAGTGCAAACAGTGTAAACAAAGTAAATAAGGTTTTATGCTCAAAGATCTACTTTTTGCTCATTGTCAACACTATATTAAAGCCAAACAACTTCTTTTAGAAAAGCAGAAAGAGGCCTTACAATTGGCCTTAACCTCAGAGAGTAAAAGTTCAGCTGGGGACAAGCATGAAACAGGAAGAGCAATGATTCAATTGGAAAGAGAAAAATTAGGAAATCAAATTGCAGAAGTAGAGCAAAACCAACAAAAACTTAATGCAATAAAAAACCATAAAAGGACCGAAAGTGTTACTATAGGATCTATTGTTCTTACCGACCAAGCAAATTACTTTATTGCTATAGCTGCAGATTTTTGTGAGCTTGAAGAAAAAAAATATTATTATATCTCGCCACAAAGCCCCATAGGAGTCCGTTTATTGGAAAAAAAAGTAAGAGATCAGATTGAATTCAACGCACGTTCAAGTACTCTTTTAGAGATTCTTTAATTTACATTCTGGTTTGATAGGTATAGAGTTCATAATACCTTCCTTTTGCTTTGATCAGTTCATCATGCTTTCCACTTTCTACGATATCTCCCTCTTCAATGACCAGAATTTGATCGGCCTTTTGAATAGTGCTCAAGCGGTGAGCAATAACAAAAGTGGTTCTATTTTGCATTAAAACATTTAAACTTTTTTGAATAAAGGCTTCACTTTGTGTGTCTAAGTTAGATGTAGCTTCATCCAAAATAACGATCTTAGGTCGAGCCAATAATGCACGAGCAATTGAAATTCGCTGTCTTTGTCCCCCCGAAAGCTTTACCCCTCTTTCTCCTATTAAGGTGTCTAAGCCATCATCAAAACGGTCAGTAAATTCATTGACATAGGCTCCTTCTACTGCTTGTAAAAGCTCTTCTTCGGTGGCATCTGGACGAGGGAAAAGAATATTTTCCCTAATGGTTCCTTCATATAAAAAATCGTCTTGAAGCACAACCCCTAATTGACTTCTAAAACTTTTGAGATTAACTTTTGATAAATCAACGCCATCAATCAAAACCTGTCCTGAATTTGGATTCAAAAAAGCGGTTGCAAGACCCGCAATTGTTGATTTTCCAGATCCCGAGGAACCGACCAAAGCGGTGACACTTCCTTTTGGAGCTTCAAAAGAAATATTGTGGAGTACTTCTGTTTTATCGTCATAGCTAAAAGAGATGTTTTTAAAGGAAACATTCCCTTCGATTTGATCTAGGTTAATCGTACGGATTTCGGGATCATTCTCTTCTGGGAGTGCCATCAATTCTTGAGTTCGGTCCAAGCCCGCAAAGGCTTCCGTGAGTTGACTTCCTATATTACTCATTTGAACAATTGGGGCAATCATAAACCCTAAAAAGAGTGTAAAGGATACAAACTCCCCATAGGTCATGGTGTTATTCATGATAAAATACCCTCCCATTCCCATAATTCCTGCGGAGGCAAGCCCTAACAAAAAAGTAGAAGAACTGGTCATGAATGCCGTAGCGGTCAAACTTTTTTTGACATTTTGATAAAGTTCATCAACGCCTTTTTCAAAGACTTCTTTTTCTTGATTCTCTGCATTAAATCCTTTAATGACTCTAATTCCATTTAATGTTTCTGTAAGCCGTCCGGTTACTTCCGCATTGATTTTTCCACGGGCTCTAAAAATGGGACGGATGTATTTAAACGCTTTCAGGGCAATGCCTGCAAAAACGAGAACAGGAAAAAGGACAAATAAGGTCATTTGCCCGTTAATTTTGATAAGGATTACCAAAGAAATAATGGCAGTAATGCTCCCGCCGATAAGTTGAACCAAACCTGTTCCCACCAGGTTTCGAACCCCCTCAACATCAGTCATCACTCTAGAAACTAGGGCTCCTGATTTATTATTGTCAAAAAAACTAATGGGAAGTTTAAGTAATTTTTGTTGAACCTTCGCTCGAAGGATTGAAATTAAATGTTGTGCCTCTACACTTAATAAACGTGTTAAGGAGAAGGAACTCACAGATTGAAAAAGTAAAGAAACACATACAACAACCAAGAGATAGGTCAGCGCATCGGTGTCTTTGGAAGGAATTACCTCATCAATTAAGGTCTTACTCGCATAAGGAAGAACTAAACCGGATAAACTACGGACCAAGATTAAGAAAAGACCTAGGGACACAATTTTTCTTCTAGGCCAGATAAACTCTTTAAAGGCCCAGCGAAAAGATACTTTGTTTTTACTCATAATTTGCTTTAAACGCTAAATGTAGAGAATTCTTTTGTGTTTTAACTCGAGTTGTATTGGAAGTAAAGTGCTTGGCTTAGATTAATTTACTTGCTTATCTTTACAAAAACTTTAAATCGTTTTAAAATGAAAAAAGTAATCCTATTATTAATTATCATTGGAACCACAAAAGTGTTTTCCCAGGACGTTGATATTCCCATAGTCAAAAATATCATAAAATTTGGTGTCAAAGGGGGATTGAATTTCAATGCGCCGGGTGATATTACTCAGGCACCAAGTCAATTTTCTAACATAGAGGAAGCTAAAGATCAAGTAAGTGGATTTTATGTGGGGGTGTATTCTCAAATCAAATTATTCATGCTTTATGTGCGACCTGAATTACATTTTACAAAATACAATACCAATTTTGACAATATTACAGTGGGTCAATCAAGGATTGAAGCGCCCGTTTCTCTAGGGTTTAAGTTCTTGCCTGTGCTCAGTGGTTTTGCGGGACCAACTTTTCGATATCAATTGGCAGGAGATGCTTCGGATTATTCCATAGATAATGTGACCAATAACGCAACACTGGGAATCCATTTTGGTGTTCGAGCTCACTTTGGAAAACTAGGGGTTGATGTTCGTTACGATCGTGGAATCACAGAGGAAGAGTCAACAATATTGTCAAGTAATAACTTAAATGTTGGAACGATTGATAACAGACCAAACCTATTAAGTCTTGGGATTTCCTATGCCTTTTAAATACTAGTTTTGATAGTGTAAACGAGAAAAAACCCTTCTAGAGATTTAGAGGGGTTTTTTGTAGTAATTCAATTAGAGGTTTATTTTAATTTGAGCGCGTCTATTTTTTGCTCTTCCATCGGGAGTAGAATTGTTTGCAATGGGACGACTTTCTCCATAACCGATTATGCTTAGTCTTTCGGGTGCAATATTGTTAGAAACAAGATAATTTTTGATTTCCATTGCGCGTTCTTCAGACAATTTTTGGTTGTAAGCGGTGCTTCCGTCTGTTGAGGCATATCCTTCAATAGTAATGGAGGTCTTGGTATAGAAATCTAATAAGGTCTTCACCGAATTAAGAGTAAATTTTGCATCTGAATCCAATTGACTACTACTTACTGTAAAAAGAATATTGTTCTTATCACTTTCAATAAATTCTGTAAATTTTGAGGGTACAATTGGACAGCCATTATTTTCTTGAGTTCCTACTTCCTCGGGACAATTATCCTTATCGTCAGGGACTCCATCATTATCTTTATCTGGCCAAGGACAGCCCTTGTTTTTAGCGTCCCCTGCTTGGTCTATACAGTCATCGTCACGATCTAGCACACCGTCGCTGTCAACATCAGAGGTTTGTTCTTTAATGATTTCTTTGATGGATTCAGCATCACATTCAATGATTACTTCCACATAAGTGTTTCCTTTTTTGATTTTAATTTTTTTAGTTTCACAACCCTTCTTTGTTGTAATGAGTTGCATTGGATAGTTGTAATTGGTGCTTAATTTAAAAACTCCATTTTTTTCAGTCTTTTTCCCAGAATAATATCCTCCTCCTTTTATTCTAAAGGGTTTTAAGACTACTACTGCATTTTCAATTAGGGTTTCTGTTTCTTTATCTTTAACAATTCCAGAGATGGTGATTTGTGAAGATCCCATTATTGGAATTAACAATAAAGTAAGAAGTAGCGTTTTCATTTCTGATGTATTTAAGAAGTTAAAGATATCGAATTATCCATTGAATCATAAAAGTAAATAGACTCCCAGTAAATGCTCAATTTAGAAAAGGAAAGCCTAATTAATTTCAAGGAATTATTACATTTGATTTTAATATTTTAAGTTATGAAGTATTTCTTTTCATCTCTGGCTGTACTACTTTTTTTAAGTTGTAATTCCGGCAACAAAATCAAATTAGAACCTAATTTTCTGATCGGAGGAGAATGGTGTGGAATTTCTGAATTAGCAGGAGGTCAAATTTGTTTGGAATTTTTAGATCAGAAAGCGTATTTAAGGGTAAAAAACGAAAAGTTTTATAACCCACTGGATTATATCATTCATGAAATAGATCAAAAGGCACAAACAATAAGTTGGGAGTTTTCTGGAGAAGGAACCATAAATGTATTTCACATAAAGAGTCAAGATACACTTGAGTTTAAACAAGAAGGTGCTGAAAATAGCTATGTTTTTACAAGAAGTAAAGTGAAATACTCAGACTGAAGATATAAAACGGAATAGCACCCCCTAGTATTTTACTCTCAAACAAAATGGATCAAATTTCACCTTTGTTTTAGGGAGAATTTGTTAAATTTGAACTTTATATAACCATAAACCTTAAGACCCTTTCGTTGTGAAAAGAATTGTTTTTTTATCCATTTTATTAGTTTTATTTAATCATTGTTCTTCGGATGATGATCCAATTACAACACCTCCAGCTTCGGTTCAAACTCCAATTTCAGAGCCTGAACCTGAACCAGTTGTTGTTCAGTATACCTTGACAGTCACTACGAGTGAAGGAGGATCTGTTTCAGAAGGCGGTACTTTTGATGAAGGAACTGAAGTGACAATTACAGCAACATCGAATTCGGGCTATGAATTTATTGGTTGGGAGGGAAGCGATAGTTCGGAACCTACTTTAACCATAAGTTTAAATTCGAATATTACTATCAGCGCAAGCTTTCAAGCTATTGAAACGCCCGAGAGTTATTATTCTAGTGGGGATATAGTTCCAATTGAACCAATTATTTTTTATGACCGAGAATTGGAAGTAAATACAATAAAGCTAATTGTTGCAGGTGATATTGGAGGTCAACAAGCTGTGCCAGATATTTGGGTATATAAAACAGCACAAGTTTTCAAACTGCTTATGGATAAGAGTGCAGAGGGAATTGATTCTGATTCACAATTAAACATGATAAAAACCCTTAAGGGTGAAATTGGGTGGCATCAGGGATATGCTACTGGTCAAAGAATTGCAAGGGGAGGGGGTGGAGAATATTCTCCAAATTTTTTAGATGATAACAGGAATCAATCATATCCTGGTCTAGAAGCCTTTGAAGATGCTCTAGCACTTGATGATATGGTTTGGTATAAAAATATAGACAGTCAGGGCACGGGGGATGATGATATAAATGAAATACTTGAACATGTCCTCCACACACTTCATCGTTTTGGTGTAAGAGGAGGAGTTGAGGGCTCAACCGAAGCTCTAAATATTGAGGCAGAAGAGGAAGATATCACCAACACAGATATTTTTCTTGCAATGAAAGAAGCATATAACAACGGTGTTTTTGATATTGAAGGCTATGGAGGCGACATTAATAACCGTGATGCCTGGCCAGTTATGCTTAAGGAATATCAGTATTTACTGACCTATGGAATGTGGGAATTCAGTGAGTTTTGGGAAGGAGGAAGTTTATCTCCAGAATGGAATGATAATGCAAGGACTCCAGAAGGAATTCAACAAAACAACCCTTTAGGGTATGCCCTTTATAACACTTATTTTGCTCCAGTGGTTTCAATTCCAAGCAAAGAAGTTTTAAGGTCTATTTTTCAGGATAATGATCAGGGAGAATCAGGATATACTCCAGACTAAACCTGTTTAGAGAAGTGAACAGCGGGAGTAGCTCACTGTATTTTCATTAAAATCTACAAGGGTAAATTTATCTTCATCTTCTTGAGCTAGGGATTGGTTTTCTTCAAACATTTCACCAAATAGAAATCCTTCTGAGGTGATACCAAAACAGGAACACCAAGAAACATCTCCAAAGTGGAGAATGGTTTCTCCATCATATACTCCCCAACTAAAAACTTGGTAAACAGAAGTACCGAAATCTAGAGTACCCACACCATTAGGTAAAATTTGAATTTCAGTTTCATAAACAGATTCTGATGAGGTCCAACAACCAATATAGGGACTGTCAAAGGAGACCTCAGGATTAGATAATTGGTATTCTAAAATAGCGATTTGAGCTTCATAAGAATCCATTTGTAAGAGCAGTTGATTTAATGAATTCTTTAATTCGTCATTTGCCACTTCCAAAGCATTTATCTGAGTTTCTAAATCTTTAGTACAGCTCACAACGATCAGAAAAAGGAATAAATATTTAATCATAGTTAAAATTAGCCATAAAAATAATTAATTGTTTTTTTATGATGAATACCCTTATTAAGCTTTATCTAATCGTAAGCTTTTTAATAAAAAATGTTTAATTGAGAATGAGTATTTTTGAATAAAATTTTTAAAACATGAAAAAAATATTTTTTGTTGCTCTAGCTTCTCTCTCAATATACTCTTGCGTCTCTGTAAGATTCCCTGAAACCATAAAAGTAGACATAACTGTTCCTGAAGATTTTGATGTGGAACAAATGAAAATTTTAATTGATTCTTTAAAAGGAAATAAAGTAGACGGAACCATTGAAGTGTTACTCCATAAAAAATCTGAAAATTGAAAAAAGTAAAGTCTGTCTTTTTAATAAAAAGGATCATTAAGCTTTATCAGTGTGAATTAAAACTTGTAAGAAAAGTCTTTAGATTTTGATCCAAGAAGATTGCTTCTTTCCTTTTAATTCGTGTTTTTTCTAAAAAACCAGTGAGTATGAATACTTCTTTTATAGCCGTTTTAATTTCAGATATTCTCTTTATCGCATTGGCTTTGGGATTGAATAAAGACAATGCCAAACACCTTCTTAGTGGATACAACACCATGTCAGAAAAAGAAAGAGAAAAGTATGATATTGAAAACTATCTTATCCTTTTTAAAAAGTTTTTCTTAGTTCTGGCTGGAACTTCAACTGTAGTCTTTTTAATCCTAATAAATCTATGGAATGCAAAAATTGCGGTGATGGCCTACTCAATTTACTTAACGGTTATGCTAATTTGGTTTGCTTTTAAAGGGAATAAATTTAAAAAAGACGCGTAGAATTGCTTTCTTTTCTTCTTTATTAAAAACAGAATTTAAGAGTCTTATTTTAAAAATGATTTATGTGACTCCTATTTTATTCTGGATAGAAGCATAGATATTATTTTTCCAAATGCGATAACCCTTTTCCGTTAAATGTAGATTGTCTACTAAAACCTAAACTTCAAAAAAATTTCATTTCCACTTCTTGTAACTGCCGACTGTCCACTAGGAATACCAAAGTCATAAGCGTATGCGGCAGTGAGACCAAATTTCGTTTTCACAATGAGTAAAATGTTAGAATATCCAATGCTCTTATATCCTCCGCCTATTTCTACAGTATTTTTAAAATCAAAAGTTCCTCCAATATGGGTTTGATTTTTTCCATCTGGAATAAGTTTGGCGCTTATAAAAGGTTTTAGTTTTGAACCAAATACGCCGGTGTCTATTGAAGTTCCTGCAAGAAGATAGGTTACCGGTTTTTCTGAGCTTATAAAAGCATCATCTTTTATAAACTTTACTGGATTTAAAAAGTTAGGAATAGACGCTGACACATAAAACTTTTCAGATTTAAGGAGTGCTCCAAAACCAAAGACAGGGAAGATGGCATTTCCCTCTGACGCAATAGCCGAATTGGATTGTTGGGTGATACGAGTAAGGCCTTCAATGTCTGTATTCTTATTGGTGGCTCCTGCTTTAAGACCAAGGAATAAGTTCGATCCACCACCCATTTCTAACTTATAACTTGCATCAATAGCGTATTGGGTACGGGTATCTATAAATACCTTGTTAGAAATAACAGAAGCACCAAGGGATAAGTTCTTTTTTGGATTTCCACTGTAAAAGAAATAACTAGTTCTAGGAGAATCAACCACACCTTGCCAAGCAGATCGTGTTGTAAAAGAGACTTCTCTACCTTCACTTCCCACAAAAGCGGGGTTAAAAGCGTTCATGTTAAAACGTTCCATTAAAAGGTTTTCTTGAACTTGGGCTTGAAGGGTATATCCTAACAGGATAAGTGCGATACTACTATGGTACTTTATCTTCATTTCTAATTAAATATATATAACCATCCCTCTTTCACTTCAGTGGAGGTTCCTCCAAGAGATATTCTATAGTAATAAGGTCCTGTTGGAAGCGGGGCTCCTGTTCTTATATTATTTCCTGTCCATTCGTTTTGGTAATTCATAGATTCATAGACTATACTACCATCTGGAGCATACACTTTAACACTGGTAAAAGGATAGTCTTCAAGGTTGATAATCTTCCATGTAGACTCTACTCCTGATTGATTTGGAGTGAGTACTGTAGAAATAATTGCACCCTCATCGGGAAAGCCATCATTGTTGTCGTCTTTGTCCTGACTATCTGGGATACCGTCTCCATCACTGTCTTCACTTCCATTAGGATCTAAGGGGAATGCATCTCTGTGATCAGGAATACCATCATTATCAGAATCAAAATCAAATTCGTCATCAATTCCATCTCCATCACTGTCTTTACAATAAGCTGGGTCTAGAGGATAATCATCATCTACATCCAAACAATCATCATTGTCATCGTCTGTATCAATACAATCAGGAAGGAAATCGCCATCAAAGTCTAATGGAAGACTACTACTATCCAGAGGATCACTTTCACAAGCAATCTCATCGGCATCTAAGTAATCATCATTATCATCATCGGTATCTGCATTGTTACCAATACCGTCTATGTCATTATCCACCCATTCTGTAGCATCTAATGGGAAAGTGTCATTTGTGTCTACATACGTGTCGTTGTCATCATCTGTATCTATACAGTCAGGATCTCCGTCTTGATCGGTATCAATAGGCGTGTCTGAGCTGTCTTTTGGATCTGTACCACAAGTTTCTTCAATAGTATCAAGCCAGCCATCGTTATCATCGTCACTATCAGCATTATCACCTATGCCGTCTATATCGTTATCTATCCATTCGGAAGCGTTAAGTGGGAAGGTATCATGGGTATCTTCATAACCATCTCCATCTTTATCCGTATCAATACAATCAGGAGCAAAGTCACCATCTAAATCACTTGGGGTTGAACTCGCACTTAAGGGATCACTATCACAACTTGTTTCATTTGCATTACTATAGCCATCTCCATCTTTATCTGAATCACAAACATCACCAATACCATCCCCATCCAAGTCGGCTTGATCAGGGTTAGCTACAGTGACGCAGTTGTCATCCTCATCGGCGATTCCGTCATTATCAGCATCGGGATCTAACTCATCACCAATTCCGTCTCCATCACTATCTAGACGCTCACTAGCATCTAATGGAAAGGCATCGTCAGCGTCAGCTATACCATCATTGTCATCATCAAGGTCTTCAACATCTGCTACCCCGTCTCCATCAGTGTCCAGTTGGTTTGCATTAGCAGTATTGGATGCATTATCACACACATCGCCCACGCCATCTCCATCGGTATCTGCTTGATCTGCATTAGCAGTTGTAGGGCAGTTATCCAAATTGTTGGTGATTCCATCACCGTCTGTATCTTCATCAACATCTGTTACTGAAATAGTAAAGGTTTTGGAATAGGTTGCTGTTCCATCTGAAGTTTGGACTCTTATAGAATAAGTGGTCTTAGTCTCGTAATCAAAACTTGTAGCACTTAATAAATTGGCGCCACTAATACTAAAGCTAGCATTGTCAGTGTTTCCAGATCCAGCTACTAAGCTATAGGTATGGGAGTCATTATTATCCGCATCTGTGGTAGATAATGAACCAATGGTTGTTCCTATAGAAATGTTTTCATTAACCGATGAAGAGGATAAGGAGATATTGGTAGGAGTGCTATTTGAAATGTATACATAGTTTGATAAAGTGATTTCTTTTAATATTTTATCATTGATACTGGCAATAATAAAATTGGAGTTTGTATCACTACTGGTTGTTGTTTGGTTATTCCAGTTACTCCCATTAAATAAAACTAATCCTAAACTGTTTTCAGTTTCTCCATTTAATCCACCCTCTTGATATGATATTTTTAAACTTCCTGTAAAGTTTGAAGTTGTTGAATCAAAATAGTATGATTTTGAGATGGAGCTACTAATAGTGTTACTTGTAGTTCCTAATTTTGAAAGCTTTGTATTAGAAAGATGAAAATCAGAGCTTGGGGTAAGAGTTAATCCATCATAATAGAAATATGAATTCCCCTTAATAGTCATTTTTTCAACAGAATTGGAGCCTATAAAAACTGATTGCGCTTTTACAGAAGAACCAATTAATAAAAAAACAAATAAAAGCCTTTTAGACGTTTTCATGATATTTTGGTTTATTTGTAATAAAAATCACCCGTAACGTAATAGTAATTACTGCTGCTAATAGTAATTACTCTAATTTGAATTGTACCACCGGAAGAAAAACCTATATTAGATACAGGGAAATCTCTACCCCCTACATTACTAGCATGGACACTCTGTTGATCCCCAGCATGATCTTTGGCTGGATACATAGAATTAGATCTTGTACCAATTATTGTGGTTGACGGTGAAGTCATTGTTCCGTCATAGTTAGAATAATTGACTATTGTACAAGTAAATCCAGACGATAAAGTGTCTGGATCTGGAAAAGCTGGTCTATTTGAATGCTGTGAGAAAAAAATCTTTCCATGATCAGAATCACTTAATGTTACATTTTCGGCTTCTTCAGGAGTTAAAATTCCACCACCTGAAGATACTGTAGTCCAAGAAAGAGATCCAGATCCATTTGTTTTAAGTACTTGACCATTTGTACCGTCTGTATTGGGATAAGTAATGGTTCCAGCAGTAATTGTTCCACTTGTTTCAATATTGGTAACGTTTGTGTCACCCAATCTTATCTTGTTTGATGCATCTACAATTGCATTGTGCCCTAAAGCAGTTGCATTTGTTAGATTATTTGAAGCTACATCGGCATTTTTTCCAATAAGGGAATTGTTACTTCCTGTGCTGTTAGTGTCTCCTGCATCATATCCAATTCCTAAATTTCCAGAGCCTTTTGTAGCTCTAAGCGCATCCCAACCAATTGCAACATTTTCGTCTCCATTGTAATTTAATTGTAATGCCCTGTAACCCATTCCAACATTATTATTTCCTGTATCTCCACTATCTGTCCTAATATTAGATCCGGCTTCAACACCTACCATGGTGTTGTAATTACCAGAATTATTGTTGAGAAGGGAATTTGAGCCAATTGCAACATTGCTTTGACCCGTAACATTATATGTCATTGACCTATCTCCTATTGCTAGATTGTTTGAACCTGTAGTATTTGATTGAAGTGCTTCACTTCCTCCAATAGCTATATTTTTCCCTCCAGTAGTATTTTTAGTTAATGAATTCCAACCAATACCAACATTCATGTATCCTGTAGTATTATCCTTCATTGATCTTGAACCGATTGCTACATTTTTGTTCCCGGAGGTTACGCTATTTAGAGTCAAGTAGCCCAACCCAACACTTCTATGCATATCACCAACATTCGGAGCCGTTGTACCATCTAGTAGAATATTTTCCGTACCATACAAAAATGTAGGAGTACTTGAAGACGAAATAATTCCTGTTAGCCCAGAGCCGTCTCCAACAAATGCACTTGCTGAAACTGTTCCTGCTGTTTCGACTAATGTAATGTTACTGTTTCCTAATTGAATTTTATTTGAAGCATTGACAATAGCATCATATCCAATTGCTATTGCATTACTCAAATTATTTGAACTTACATCAGCACCCATTCCTATTATAATGTTGTACGATCCAGTAGTTAATGTCCATCCGGTACCCCGTCCTAAAGCAGTATTTCCATCTCCAGTCGAGTTAATTAACGCTTCGGTTCCAATTGCAGTATTCATATTTCCTGACACTAAATCATCCATTGAATAGGCTCCTAACGCAGTATTTTGTTGTCCAGTAGTTACCTTTTCTAGTGATAAGTACCCTACTGCAGTATTAAAATCAAAATTAACCCCAGAATAATTTTCTAAAGCTCTGCTTCCAATTGCAGTACTTCCTGTTCCAGTTCCAGATCCCATAGAAGTTCCTACCGCTAAATTATTTTGTCCATTTCCTGTTCCAGGACCGAAATATAAGCCTTGAGATGAACCATCAATTAAATGAAGCCAATTGGCTCCATCATAGGAGTAAAACCCCACAGTTCCATTTGTCTGAAAAACTAATAAGCCTTGAGCGGGACTTGAAATTGAATTCTTTTGAGCTTCTGTCATCCTAGGTGCTAGGAATCCTTTTGATGTAGATGTTATATCAAAAATAGAAGAACCATCTGGATTTTCAGTACCAATTCCAACTTGTGCTGACAGCGTTGAAACACAAAAAAGTATTAAAATTAGACTTATACCAAACTTTGATTGATTTGTTTTGCCGAAATAAAAAAACATTCTTTTCATCTTTAATTTTAATTAAAGCACAAACTTAGTCTTTAAAAAAAAGATAATTTTGAGTTGAAAAAAATACCATGTCCAAAAAACACTATATTATGTCCAAATAATGCAATGAAAAATCTAACTCCTGTAATCCCAATAATTCTATTAACAGTATTGATAATGTTTCTAGGTTTTAAAAAAAGAAATCGTTCAAACCTATTTCACTTGGATTATATTATTATTCATCTGATCGTGCTGTTAGCGATGTCATTTGTTTATTTTGGAATGATCAACTCAATATTTCCAAATTCATTTTTTAACCTATTAAATCAACTACATATTGCATCAGTAATTTTATTTATTTTGCATGTGGAATCGGCTATTAAAGGTTATAGAGTGAGAATTAGAGCGCTTTTCTATTATTATTTCCTATTACACTTATTTATAATTGTTTTAAATGTTTTTGGTATTCAAATAATTAACATAGAGTCAAAAGCCAAATCCTTTATGCTCATTAATATTGAAAATGCTAGTTATTTTACTGATAAAATAATAATTAAGGGGATTACACTAATTCTATTAGTTTTTTACTTATTGAAAATGTGTTTTTTTAGCATAAAAAAATCCTATTTAATAAAAAAGAAGAATATATATAAATCATGGGTATACTCTTATTCGACTTTTATACTAATCCAACTAATATTAAATAACCTGTATTACTTTGGGGGATTTGCCTTAAGGCAATTAGAGACGATAAATATTATCATTCGAATTAATGCAATACTAACATTGTTATTCATTTTCACAAACCCAACCGTTTTAAATTATCTGCCTTTAATTAAAAAGATAAACATATATAATAATGTATTGAAAGAAAATTATTTTCAATTACTGGAGACCGTTATGAAAAGTGAGAAACTCTATTTAAGAAAGAAATTGAATATAGAAGAGATAGCGATCAAAATTGGTATTTCTGTGAAGAAAATAAGGGCAACTATTTTCCTAAATACCGGAAAAACATTTAATGATTTTATAAATGACTACAGAATAGATAAAGCAACAAAATTAATTGAAAATGGGTTTTTAGATAAATATACAACTAGTGCTTTAGGAGAAAAGTGTGGCTTTAATTCACATCAAACTTTTTTTAGAGCATTTAGAAAAGCATATGGTACCACTCCTGGGAGGTATAATAGACCAAAAACCCTTTAAAATAGCAACCTTTTGTACAGAAAATATATTTAATAAGAAAAACAGTTTTCTATAACCCATGCCCCTGTGTTTGGAATAATGTTAGATAGGAACTTTTAGCTTTTAAAATAGAGTAGCCTTACAAATACCGTACAATAAAAAAAAATCCCTAAAACATTGAATTTAAATGTAATAGAGATTATTAGAGTGGAGAAGATGGGACTCGAACCCACGACCTCTTGACTGCCAGTCATTATGTTTTTTATATGAAATTAGCAAAAATCGTTGTAAAATCAACATATATAAGGCTTTTTTATCAGTATTGATGGTATGTATATTGGTGAATTCAATAAAATCAAGCGGCTAAGAGCTATTTTTTCTTAATTCGGGACAAAACTCGGGACAAATTTTTAAATTAGCACTATGACATTGAAATTTTTCTTTGGTAAACCACGAAAAGACGGTACTTGTCCTCTTAGAATTAGATTTAAAGCCAATGAACTGCAAGACCATAAGATTACTATTCAGGGGCTTGCAATAAGGACAAATCTTTGGGACAAGCATCTTAACAGAGTTTTGCCAGAGCATCCAGCGTATAGAGACATTAATGAAAAAATTAGTCTTTATGAGAGTAAGATGCGTGACGTTTCGGAAAAATACAGAGTTGGCAATATTGATTTTGATACTGCATGCAGAATGATGAGAAGCTCTTCATCAATGATTTCAATAAGAGACTTTATAAATCAACTCGAAAACCTTGACGACAAAAAGCGAAGCACAATAGTAAACTATCATAACTCAATAAACGCATTTAGCTTTCACACAAAAATAAAAGAGCCTCTGTTCTCTGACATTACTTATATCAACATTTCCAAGATGAGAAAAAGCTTGTCTGATCTTAATAAGAGTCCAGAAAGTCATAATAAATATCTCAGAGATATAAAGGCTATTTGCAGATCCGCTTACAAGTTTAAAATGGTTTTTGAGGTTCCAGATTTCGATCGTTCATGGGGAGCAAAAAAGTCCCCTGTAAATAAAGTAAAAACTGTCCTGCCGATTGATATTATTGAGGCTATAGGAAGAATTGAACTTAAATCTAAACACCGTCGATCAAGAAAAAAAGTCGTAAAACAATTCGAGGCAGTTGGACTCTGGATGTTAATGTTTTCAATGAGAGGAATGTATCCTGCAGATATAAATGAAATTTCCGCAAAGAACCTTGACTACAATTTTGAATCAAGAATTAAAGCAGAACTTTCTGACGCTAAGAGTGAAATAAGCTTAAGAGGTAATCCATTTCTTTATAGTCATCAAAGACATAAGACAGAAATTCCAATGAAAATAATGCTAAACATGCCTCCAATTCGAAAACTTATTGCTGTGCTGAGGTATTTAGTCTCAGCCTCTCACCCCAAAGATGCATTCCAAAGTCAAGAGGAATCACAAATAACAAGCTACAAAAAACGAATCCAAACTAAAACATCTGAAGAGATTGATCACTTCAAAATATTCAGCTTTACCGAAGCATCTGATCCAGAGAGGTACAAGGAAATGTGGAATAATTACTATAAACAGCTTAGAAGTATAGGTATGCCTACTTTTAAAGTAGCACGTAAAACGTTTATGACGACTTCAACCTTGTTGGATATTCCACAAAGTATCGGGAGAACTATGCTCGGACAAAAAGACCCCTCAATTTCCGCATATTATAATAATTTTGATGATCCAAGATTGTTTGTAAAGGTGACGCAGGCTCATATTAAAGTTCTAAGGGAGTTCAACATCATTGATATTTACAATGTTTGGTTAAGAAAAATTGATGAGCTTTTTGGTAGTAATTGGTACGAAATCTATGGGTTTTCAATGCCTCAAGATCTTCTTTATGCTAATTTTTATAAGGAATTAGAAAGCATGATTCAGATTACTCATACCAAAATAAAAAACTGATTTTCCTTTAAAAGAACCGATCACTCCATACTTTATTAAACATCGATCGAAATTCAAATCGTAGTAAAATTTCATGTGATCCATTACTAATATTTAATGCCCCAGTGTTTATATCATAACTGTAACCTATAAATAGATTGTCTATTAACTGAACACCTACAAGCGAACTAATACTTACTCCTTGACTGTAAGAAGCTCCAAAGGACAACTTCTCCTGCCAATCAAACGAGGCCGAGTAGTTTATCAAAAAGGGCTGACTCTCTAAATATCTGGCTACTATTGCTGGCTTAAATCGCAAGGACTCGGTTAAACGAAAAACATGGCCTCCCATCAAATAAATATGAATGTTTTCAAAAGTAATCCTAAACCTTTCACTAGTTAACGGCTGATAATTATACGTATTGAACAACCTTGGTGCAGAAATACCAAAGTAAGTACTTGAATCATAATAAAAAAAACCTACACCAATATTTGGATTAATCCTATTTTGTAAGTTCGTCTCATAGTAGGGATCGTTTGGGTCATAAAGCTCTAAAGAACTAAAGTCCAAGTTCACTATAGACATTCCTCCCTGAAGACCCATGCCTAAATACTTCTCCTCAGATAGCTGTAAATGATAAGAGGTATTTATAGAAAGTGACTTTTCATCAAATGGTCCTATGGCATCTGAATATATATCTAAACCTAGACCTAACTTACTCTGCTCCCTGTATAACTGTAGGTTAATATTTTTTGTGCTTGGTGAGCCATCAAAGCCCATCCACTGCTCTCTTCCTTGCATGAAAATCGTTGTGACCTGTCTACTGCCTGTATACCCTGGATTTATCGAAGAAGGGTTATACATAAACTGAGTATATAGATTATCTTGTTGACCCCATGCACACGTCTGTATTAATATCAATATGTATACTATTCTTTTCATCTAAGCACTAATAATTTACATAGATATATCCCTGTACTATCTGCTCTTCACCGGAAGCTTTTCTTATCTCAATCCTGAAGAAATAAGTCCCTTGTGGTAATAGCCCTCCTGTGGATTGGTTGAATCCTTGAAAGCGATCGCTAGTTTGCATATAGCCTTCTATGCTGTATACTATCCTTCCTTGGCGGTCAAATACATATAGGATATTATCTGGATACGCTTTTAAATAATCAAGTATTAATTCATCATTTATACCGTCTCCATTTGGACTTATCCCATAAGATGCACTTTCAGGTATCTCTGTGTTTTCAGAGCTATTGTCTGGTTCCAAATCGTTTACAGGGTCCTGATTATCCCCTATGCCATCTCCATCTGTGTCTTTTGTTTCAAGAGGGTCAAATGGGAAAGCATCTTCACTATCATTTACACCATCATTATCATCGTCTAAATCAGATGCATCTGATACCCCATCTTGATCAAAATCGCTCGGAATATCAGTTGGGTCATAAGGATCTGTTCCAGCAGCTTGTTCGTCCTGGTCAGTATAATTATCATTGTCGTTATCCAAATCCTCGCTGTCAGCTATACCATCATTATCATCGTCACTATCTAAATTGTTGCCTATGCCATCACCATCAGTATCCATTGTCTCATCTGGATCATTCGGGAAGGCATCTTGATTGTCTGGTGTGCCGTCACCATCACTGTCATCTGATAATGGATCTGAGCCATTTGCAATCTCATCTGTATCGCTT